>Ga0099364_10012009_pt1 | contig 11741 bp, 14 predicted proteins | sample TergutTh196P3_FD_73070 | JGI IMG/M metagenome (GOLD analysis project Ga0099364, IMG submission 73070) | Microcerotermes parvus P3 segment gut microbial communities from Pointe-Noire, Republic of the Congo - Th196 P3 | ecosystem: Host-associated > Arthropoda: Insects > Digestive system > Gut ...
TTCAACAGCTCATCCAATGATACCCCATAGAGCCGGGCCAGCATGATCAGGTTGTCGGTGTCGGGCGAGGCCTCGGCCCGTTCCCATTTCGAGACGGCCTGGCGGGAAATGCCCAGCTTCTCGGCCAGGGCCTCCTGTGACAGATTGTTTGCTTTTCTTAGGTTTACCAGCCTGTTCGCTATTTCGATGTTCATATCAATAACCCTGCCTTTCCAGAAATCTGCGATGTTTGGGCCAACGCCTCGAAGAGGCGTATCGGCACAAACTCCATCCTGGACTTCGTCCAGGGGTGAAAGAACGCAGTTCTTTCACTTGTACCTCCTTGATGCTTCAATCGTACCCGCAACCGGCCCGGTTGCACTAGCAATTCTGCTTTTCATGGGCGCAACTATTGGTTGCGGGGGAGGTCTCCCTGACCGCTTAATTATGGCGGTTTACGGTTTTTTAGTCAAATTATTTTTGAAACCCCTTGACAACGCCGCTCATGCTGCATATACTATATATGTACAGTAATAGTGCGCCATACACTAGCGAGGTAATACCGTGGCGATTATCATTTCACTGCAAAGCGACATCCCCGCCTACGAGCAGATCAAGGCCCAGATCAAGGCCCAGATCCTCACGGGGGAACTGGCGGCCGACGAGCCGCTCGTCTCAATGCGCCAATTGGCGCGGGATTTGCGCCTCAGCGTCATCACGACGACCCGCGCCTACGGCGACCTCGAGGCCGAGGGGCTGATCTACACCGTCCAGGGGCGCGGCTCTTATGTGAAGGGCAATGCCGAGATGGTGCGGGAGCAGTATCTGCGCCTGGTCGGTGACGCGTTGGCGGCGGCGGCGGAAAAGGGCCGGGCGGCGGGGCTGGGCCTCGCTGAATTGCAAGGCAGATTGGAGGAGGCTTATTATGGGAAACGCGATTGAGGTCAGGAGTCTTAATAAAAAGTACCCCGGTTTTTCGCTTAAAAACGTCAGCTTCGAACTACCGGACGGCCTATGCTGCGGCTTCGTCGGGCCGAACGGGGCGGGCAAGACGACGACGCTCAAAGCGATGCTCGGCATGATACATAAGGAAAGTGGCGAAATACGCCTGCTCGGACGTCCGGATGGCGATATAAGCGTCAAGGAAGAACTCGGTGTCATGCTGGATGCGCCCTATTATCAGGAAGACTGGACGCCGCTGGATGTGGAAAAAGGCATAAAACCCTTTTACCGTGCTTGGGACGGCGGTGCATACCGGCAGTATCTGTCGCGCTTTGGGCTCGACCCGGAAAAGAAATTCAAGGATTTTTCGCGCGGCATGAAAATGAAGCTGGCGCTGGCGGTGCATCTGTCGCACGGGGCGCAACTACTTCTGCTGGACGAGCCGACGGGCGGCCTTGACCCCGTCGCCCGTGACGAGATTCTCGACATCATGCGCGATTACATGGTGGACGGCGGGCGGAGCATCCTCTTTTCCACCCACATCACCAGCGACCTGGAACGCATCGCCGACACGATCGTCTATATCAGCGACGGAGCCGTCTCCTTTTGCGGCGACAAGGATGATCTGTTGAATAGTTATTGCATCGTGCGCGGCGGCAAGCTGCCGCCAGAAAAGCGGGCGGCGGCGATTGGCCTGCGCGAGCATGGCCAGGGCTTTGAATGTCTGATGGCTATGGACGACATCGGCGGATTGCCGCCGGATGCCGTCACCGAACGCGCGACGATAGACGATGTCGTCGTCTACATGGAGAGGAGATCGAAGTATGCTTAACATGATAAAACTGGACTGGCTGGCGATGAAGTGCTATCGCAATAGGTTCGTCATAATCCCGTTGACCATCGTGGCCTATGGCTTGCTCCATGAGGCCGTCATCATTTTGTTCATGGTCTTTTTGGTCAATTCCTTTTCGGCCAACCCTTTTGCGGTGGAGGAAAAAGGCAAGCTCGACCACCTCTACCTGACCCTGCCCGTCACGCGGAGGGATATCGTCAATGCCCGCTATGGCCTGGCCCTGATCATGCAGGCTGTCGGACTCGTCCTCGGCACGGCGGTGACGCTAATCTACAGCGCCCTGCTCTATGGGCGGACGGTGTTGTATGTATTCCCGCACAATTTCAAGGCCGATTTTGTCACGATGTTTTTACTCATCAGCGCCTGCCTGCTCTTTTACGCGATTATGAATCTCTCCACCTTTCCCCTGCTGTTCAAGGTCGGTTATGCCAAGGGCAAGATGCCCGGCTTCATCATCCCGATTGTGGCGGTCTCTGCCATCGGGGGCGCACTCGTCTCCCTCTGGCATGTCAATGCGGCTTTTCAGGACTGGGGACTTTCCATGCTGGCCTGGGCCTTTGCCCATACTGCGGCGGCCGCGGCCATTTTACTGGGCGCTGCGGTGGCGTTGTTCGCTATTTCGTATTTGCTGTCACGCCGGTTTTATGAAAAGCGTGAATTTTAGGGCGGGAGTCATATACCCCGCATTACCCGCCTTCCCACAAAAAAACCTTGACATTAGTTCTATATAGGACTATCCTGTATAGAAGGAGGTATCTGTTTGCTTGAAAAAACCACCGGCGGGTTTCTGATCAGCAAAATAAAGCAAATCCAAGGGCGGGTGTTCGGGAAGCTGCTGGCCGAGCATGGCATCGACCAATTCAATGGGGCCCAGGGCAGGATCCTGTATGTTCTATGGAATGAGGGCGACATGCCCATCAGCGGACTTTCGGCAAAAACAGGCCTGGCCAAAACCACACTGACCAGTATGCTGGACAGGTTGGAAGCATCCGGCTTCATAAAGCGCGAACCCGACCCCCATGACCGCCGCAGCGTAAGAATCATGTTGACGGAAGCGGCCAAGGCCATGAAATGTCAATATGATGAAGTATCCATCCGCATGACAGAGATGTTTTACGCGGGTTTCAGTGACAGTGAAATCATCGCCTTCGAAAAAAATCTGCTGCGGATACTGGACAACTTGACAAAGTGAGAAACGTATCACGATGGATGGTTAGTGTGAAGTGAATTATGAAAACATGAAATCACGTCATTGCGAGCGAAGCGAAGCAATCTAGTATTAAAATAAGCGAATCGCAAGCTCTGGATTGCTTCGGTTTGTAAAACAAGCTCGCAATGACGGGAGTGAAGGAGGAAACATGAAAAAATCAATATCTGCGTCCAATGACTTTTGTCCCCAGACATTATTTCTATACGGCACCTACAAGGAGGACAAAAGCCCGAACTTCGGCCTCTTTTGCTGGTTCAGCTATTGCTGGGATGACGGGCTGGCGGTAATGGCGGCCATCGGCGGGGAAAAGCTGACCCTGGACCGCATCCGCGCGACAAAGGTTTTTTCCGCCAACCTCGTGACGGAAAGCTTGCTGCCCCTGGCCGACTACTTCGGCAACACCGACGGCCATGCCGCCGATAAAATGAAGCTGCCTGTGGAAATCGAAAAGGGGCAGGTCCTGGATGTGCCGGTGTTGGCCGAAAGCCCTTATGTCTACGAGCTGGAAGTGAAGCAGTCCATTGTTTTGGACGGCAGCGAGGTGTTTTTGTGCAAGGTAAGAAACGTCTTGGCCGATGAAATGCTGTGCGATGATACGCAGGGCGCCGAGCAGCGCATAAATGCGACCGGGTCTGTCGATAATACGCAGGGCATAGCGCGGCGCATAAAGGCCATCAGGCCCGTCCATACCACCTGCGGGACGTATTTTGGCTGGAACGGGGATGCCATATGTCCTTGGGGGAAGGCGCAAGATAAACTCTAAGGGGAGTCACGATGTCCAAGGCAAACACCGAACAGCAAGACTTCCACAAGCGCGTCGCCTGTGTCTGCCGGATGTTGCCGCGCGGCATGGTCGCCACCTACGGGCAGGTCGCCCTGCTCTGCGAAAAGCCGCAAAACGCCCGTCAGGTCGGCCATGCCCTGGGGCGGAAGGTGGCGGACGACGTGCCGGCGCATCGCATCATAAACCATCAGGGCTATCTGTCGGGCGCGGCGGCCTTCGGACATCCCGATATACAGAATCTCTATCTGGAGGAAGAGGGGGTGGCGGTCAGTTTTGACACTGCCAAACAGAAATACCGGGTGGACTTGAAGGCCTATATGTGGCAGCCAGGGCCGGCCGACATCGGCATGATCAAGGCCTTATTCCGGGAGCTGGGGATTTAACGGGCTTGGCCTGTTTTGTGATAGTTGTTTTCTTTTCTTGTAATATAATGCGGAAGGGTGTATCATGTCTACATGAAAAATTACATGAAAAACTTCGTGAGGCTTGGCCTGCTTTTTTGCATCGTTTTTTTACTGTCCTGTGCATATGACGCTGATGCGACCGACACGACCGCCGGGCGCTCATGCGCCGGAAGCCCCAATCGCGCGCAGATGGCCACATCGCGCCATTTCGAGGATATCCGCGATAATGAGGCCAAGCTGCAATATTTCTTCCAACAAATGCCCAAGGGCGGTGATTTGCACAATCACCTGACCGGTTCTGTCTATGCCGAGACCTATTTTGACATTGCCCTGCGCGAGGGCCTGTGGCTGGACACCGAGACTTTTGCCCTGTATGAGCAGGCCCAATCCCCGTCCTGCGTGAAGCTTCAGCCCGGCATGGAAAACGAGCAATACCTGCGGATGCGCGCGATTGACCAGTGGTCAATCCGCAATTTCGACACTTATGACCATCAGCTCCCCCAGGATGAGTTTTTCTTCGGGACATGGAGTTCTTTCGGGGCAGCCTCGAACCAAGGCATGGCCGAATTGCTGACGGAATTGAAAATCAGGGCCGCCGCCGAGCATGTGCAATATCTGGAAATCATGGCAAGCAGTCCCCGCATCGACGGCGAATGGATAAGCCGCCACGACAACGAGAATGAGCAGATGGTCTCGTTGATAACGCAGCGCGACGAGGCCGGCTTCGCCGCCGTCCTTGGCTCCCTGTTCGCCGATTGGGAGGACGACCCGGCCATGCAGGGGGCCGTTGCCGCTTACTCGGACATCATCAGCGATTTGCACGAGGCCACCGCCACGGTCGCGCCCGACGTCAGCACCTATTACCAGGCCTATGCCAGCCGCAACACGAAAGACCCCATCCGGGTATTCGCCCAGCTCTACGTCAGCTTCAAGGCCGCCGCCGGGCATGAAAATCTGGTCGCCGTCAATATCGTCCAGGCCGAAAACGGCATCTATTCCATGCGTGATTATTGGGGCCATATGCGGATGTTCGCTTTCCTGAAGGATGAATACGCCCCTGTCCGCACGGCCATGCACGCCGGTGAGCTACACCTGGGTCTTGTGCCGCCCGAACAGTTGAAATCGCATATCCATGAGGCCGTCGCCGTCGCCGGGGCTGACCGCATCGGCCACGGCGTCAGCATTGCTTTCGAGGAGAACGCCCCGGAGCTATTGGCACAAATGGCGCGGGAGGGCATCCCCGTCGAGATAAACCTGACCAGCAACGAGTTCATCCTCGGCGTGAAAGACGGCGAGCATCCCTTGTTGCTTTATCATGCGCATGGGGTACCCATCGTGCTCTCGACCGACGACGCCGGCATTCTGCGGACCAATTTGAGCCAGCAGTTCGTCGTCGCTGCCCTGCGTTATCCTAAGCTTGAATACGGTGATTTCAAGCGTTTCGCCCTCGACAGCATCCGCTACTCATTCATGCCCGAAGAGCAAAAGGAGGCGGAGCTTTTGAAGCTTAATCAAGCTTTCGCCATCTTCGAGGAAAGTTTTGCGCCATGAGAAAAGTCGAACAAGAAAAGGGCAGGAGGTATAAATCATGGAATATCATGTAATAGATGTATTCACGGATAAGCTGTTCGGCGGTAATCCCGCCGGGGTTTGCCTGCTTGACAAATGGTTGGCGGATGATGTGTTGCAGAGCGTGGCGGCCGAGAATAATTTGTCCGAAACGGCATTTTTGGTCAAGCAAAAGGGTTATTATGATTTGCGTTGGTTCACGCCGGCCATAGAGGTCGAGCTCTGTGGCCACGCCACCGTGGCAAGCGCCTTTGTATTATTCGAGGACGCTGAAAAAACTGCCGACAATATACATTTTAGCACCATGAGCGGCATGATGCAGGCATCGAAAGACAATGATTTGCTATATCTGGACTTTCCCGCGAGGCCGGTGGCCCCTTGCCCGCCGTATCAGACCTTTGAGGCGGCGTTTGGGATGAAGCCGGTTGCCGTGTATAAAGCCGTGGACTTCCTTATGTTGGTGGAAAATGAAGCAGTGCTGCTGGGCATGGAGCCGGATTTTTCGCTGCTAAAGCAAATAAAGGCCGAGGCCGCCATCGACAATGACAGTTTTGGCATCATCGTCACTGCCAGGGGCAGCGATTGTGATTTTGTGTCGCGCTTCTTTGCGCCCAATGCCGGCATTGACGAAGACCCCGTGACGGGCCGGGCGCATTGCTCCCTGATTCCATTTTGGAGCAAAAGATTGGGCAAACGCATATTGACCGCCAGGCAACTCTCCAAGCGCGGTGGGCTGCTGTTTTGCGAGGATTGCGGTGGGCGTGTCAAAATCGGCGGCAGGGCGGTCCGTTACATGAGGGGGACGTTGTGTATTGAATGATTTTGGTTAAATTATTTTCTCCTTTTATCCTGGGCGCAAGGAGCCATGGGGACGGGATTGTGCCAAGGAACCACTTCAATCCAACTCATACGGATTAAGAAAATTATTCATCACGACATCATGATCTTTCGGGTAATCATAGGCCGTCCAGGCTTCGTAGCCCTCGATTATCTCTGCGCAGTCCGCATCCGAAAGCGTTTCCATGAGGCGGCGGCTCTTTTCGATGATATCTACCGGCTTATTCGGGACGCGGATGACATATTCTTCCAGTTTACGCGCGGAGGGAAAAAGGATTTTATTTTCCATTAAAATCAGACGGTACAGGTTATATATGATGCCGTGTACGGCATGGAAACGCGCGAAGCCCTCCGGCTTACAGCAGGTTATGAAATACCAAAATATACTTCCTCGAGGCTGTCACTCTTTTTCTTTTGCTCATAGTAATCCAGCGACACCAGCGCCACCGCGTCTATGTCCGAGTCTGGCCGCTCCGTGTTCGTGGCAATGGAGCCGATCAGGATGAGCGCGTTTATTTCGGGGTTCTCGCGGTAGTGCGTTATCATGTTTTTTATGGAATCATGGTGGTGCTGGTACATATGCAAGCCTCCCAATGCCGTTGTTTAGCGTAATACCGTCCTCAGCCCAACAGCCAATCGAGCGCGTTTGACTGTTTTACTCCAGCAACAACGCCCGGCAGGGTGCGCCGGACAGGCCGCCGAAAGGCAGCGGTGCGGCGCATAAAAAATACTCGCCGTCCGCCACGCCATCTAACGAAAGCCCCTCCAAGATGACCACCTCATGGCCCAGCAGTTCGATGTGGACGGGCGCGGGAGCCGAAACGGGGGCCACGCTCTGGGATTCGCAACCGACCAGCTTCACGCCATAGTGGTTCAGGCGCCGGGCCGCGTCGATGCCGAGACTGGCATCGCCTTTGAAAAGGATGCGGGCAAAGGCCGGATTTTCGCCGTTCCCCTGAAATATGGCATCAATGTCATTTTCCGTGACATCGCCGTCAATACTGATGACAACGGCGGGGCCGACGCATTTTTCCAGGGCAATTTCGTCTATTTTCTTGCCCCCGTCCAAGAAATGCCAGGGGGCGTCGATGTGGGTGCCGTTATGGTCATTCATTTCAATGGCGGCAACATTGCAAACATCCCCGGCCGACGTGGCGGCGACGGGGCGGTGGCGTGGAGCCGTGTCGCCAGGGTAGACGCGGGCCGTGAAAAATTCCTGGCTGATGTCGTGGATTTTTTGGAACATGGCAGATGCCTCCCATTGTGCGTGTATCATGAAGCGTCAGTTATCCTTCTTCTTTCTGAAAGTAACCAAAAGGGCACCCCGCACTTGCATCGAGGTCGCCATATAACTATAGGTGACAAGTTCCCATCCGCCGGCGCACCTTTCGGTAATTATCTGATTGAATTTTTCCACATCAGATTCACTTGCTTTGTCAGAAAACCATTTCATTTCTGTTTTTATTACCTCTGTTTTGTAATCGTACATCTCGCTTTACCTCCTGTATGTTTTACGAGAACTTCATAAGTCCCGTAGCAAAATAATTACTTGTAGACAAATATAGGTCATTTTCAAGGCATTGTCAATAAATACGCCTTGGCTCCAGAGTCATGGGGAGACCCAATCTCGTCCACACAGGAAATGTTTTGCTTGATTTCATGGTATATAATATAGGGTGTCGGGAAAGGAGACAGGTGGACATCATGCAAGATTTTATCAAAGCCTCGCTGGATTATATCGAGCAGAACCTAAAAACGGAGATAAGCGCGGGCGAGCTGGCGCAGATGGCCGGTTACTCTGCCGGGCATTTTTGCCGCATCTTCGCCCGGACAATGGATGCAACCGTCGCCGCTTATATCTCAAAAAGACGCCTGGACCACGTCCTTGTGGAAATTTCGTCGGGCCGCAAGGCCATTGACGTGGTGCCGGAATACGGCTTCGATACCTATGCGGGGTTTTACAAGGCGTTTGTGAAAATGTATGGCTGTTCGCCAAAAAACTATCTGAACAATCATGGAAGCACAAAAAAGGAGGTATTGTTTATGCACAGCACGAATGAAATCAGGAATATCCTCGGCCACTGGGATATAGAAACGGGTCTGGACATTGAGGATGTGACCCATGTCGAGTGGGAAACAAAAGCGCCATCCGAATGGAAGACATGGCAGATCGGGAATGATTATTATCTTAAAACAAACGAGCGCTCAAAAATGATACGCAACATCAAAATCGCAAAGGCACTGACCAAGCAGGGGCTGGCCTCGGAGTTTCTGCCGCTTCCGACCAGGCAGGGCACCGATTACCTCGAAGGCGAAAATATTTTCCTGCTCACCCGGAAGATAGGCGAAGCACCGAATCAACGCCCGCTGAGCGATGATGAAATAGGGCGCCTGGAAAACAACGCGCTTCGTGGCCAGAATGCTATTGCGCTCGGCCGGGCGATAGCCAGACTGCACAAGGCGCTTAAATCCGTGCAAGATGACATCGAGCCATACGAAGGCGACCTCTATGCACAGGGGGCAGATACCATCCCGCTGGTGAAGGAGCATATCCCGGGCATAGGCGCAGATTTTTTCACGGATTATGTGGAAAACTTCGGCCGTCTGTGCGGCAAGCTCCCCAGGCAGTTGATACACGGCAACCTCTGCGGGGACACGGCCGTCTTTCAATCGGGAATGCCGCTAGGCATTCCCGGCGCGGGTAGCGGGTCAGCGAAGCTGACATCTTCACATCCGCTACCCGTCGCATCCGCCGGAGGCTCATCTCAGCGGGGGATTAATCCCCCGCGAGATGAAAATGGCGAGGTCGTATGCTTCAAGGGCTTTGAGACATACAACCTATCCTTCCCGAGGATTTATGACATCACCTGGGGTGCCGGGGAAATAAACGCCGGGCCTTCGATCGAGGGGTATTTGAAGACATTGACGGAAATGCTAAAAGGCTATGACAGCATTACACCTTTGACCGCCGAGGAAAAGCGGTCCGTGTATTATTGCATATGCGCCACTTATTTGAAGGGCTATGCCTATTACAGCAAAACGGACGAGGCCCGTGCCGTGATGGCGCGCAGCGACAGGGCCCTGGTGTATCTGGCTGGTAATAAGGAGGGGTTTATGGGGTTGTTGTGAGGGGGGCTAAACCCCGTTCCCGTGACTGCCTGGAATTTTGGTTGACACAAAGAAGCAAACGAGATATACTGAACTAAAAGGACGACCGCCCACAAGGTGGTTGACCAAATACAGTGATAGCAAAAGCCACCCTGACCGGTCAAGTCATAGGGTGGTTTTGCCATGTGGTCTAACTAAACTTAAATATAAACGTCAGCAGAGCCAGTAAAAAAATACCGAACGTGATCAAATCACGGAAAGTAAGTTTTTCCATAGACGCCACCTCTCTTTCTACAAGATAGGTGGTCAACACACCCCGTAACACGGAAGTCCTACGTCTTATTTTAGCATTACAACTGACATAAGGCAAGGACAAGAAAGACCCGGCACCGCATCACGGCACGGGGTCTTTTGCAAACACTCCACTTCGCTTATCCGCCTTTTCCGGCGGCCTTTTTCTTCCTGCGCCGGATAACAACCGCCACGGCAATACCCACAACTACGGCCACCGCAGCAACAACCGGCCCGCGCTCAAAAGGATGCGGGTAAAGGCCGGATTTCCACCATTCCCCCGAAATACGGCATCAAAAATCATACGCCTGGCCATCATATTGGATAAACACGCCTTTATTCCCTGTTTCTTCGTAGGGCGGCGGAGAATTTATGGTGTTGATGATATACTCGGCCGATTCCTCCGGGGTCAAAGTGGCCTTTGGCGGGGCGGGACGTGTCTGCACCCAGCCGGGATGAATCGACAGCACACGATAGCCATATGTGGGAGCCAAACGCCTTTGCAATGTCACACAGGCAAAATTGAGGGCGGCCTTGGCCATGCCATAATCCAGATGATCGTCACGCCAGCACCTGCCCATGCTGCCGGCCTCCGATGAGATGGCGGCTATCGTGGCCCCGTCGGCAAAATTTGGCAGAAACGCTTGTACCATACGGATGAAACCGACGGCATTTACATCATAGGCATTAAGCATATTTTCAGTACAGCAGCCATCGTCGATCGGTTTGTTACCGGACATGTCTGCGGCCGTGGCATTGGCAATCAAAATATCGACCTTGCTGATTTTAGCCACGTGCCCGGCAGCGTTTCTTACGGATTCCAAACTGGTCAAATCCATCGCGACAGGGGAAAACATATCACCCCATTTTTCTTTCATGGCCGTGATATGCGGCTGGTCAATATTGCGCAAGCTCCCCAAAACCCTGTTTCCATTTGCCAAATAATTTCTCGCCAGGGCCACTCCTAGCCCCATTTCGCGTGATAATCCCGTGATGAATATTGTTTTCATTTTAATACCATGCCTTTCCGATACGCTGCGATATTTGCCCGGATAATTGCTAACAGTTCCAGTATACATGAAACTCGCGGTTTTTCAAGCTTTTTGCGTCGTAGGGTGTCGGGGGTTTTTGCTCCTTAACCATTCCCGTCAGGGAAGAAGTATTGGACAAGCTTTTCGTATTCATCTTGCGCCGAGCGGCAGGTGTCCATGAGGTATCCTCTTTCATCTCGCGAAGGATTGATACCCCCACCTTCATGGTGGGAGATTAACAAATTTTCCTCAGTGGGGGTATCAATCCCCCGCTGAGATGAGCCACCGGCGGATCGCAGAGCGGCGCAGGGGAACTCTGTCAGCTTCGCTGACGCGCCGCTCGCGCCGGGAATGCCTAGCGGCATTCCCGATTGATTGGGGAATTCTTGCAGACCCCTGTAATAAAACATCTTATGGCCGTGGTCGATAATAAAGGGCAGGATACCATTTCGCAGACACTCCCTGAACATGATGATTCTGCCGAGGCGTCCATTGCCGTCTTGAAAGGGATGGATGCGCTCAAAACAGTGATGAAACTCCACGATGTCTTCCAACAACACGGGATTTTTCTTATGGCAACCTCCGACAAACTCTGTTGCGCAGATTTGCCGCAAATTTTGTCGCAATTCGAAGCCAAAAAACGTAGGCGTAGCATGCGCTGTCCCATGCTTCGCATGGGTGGCGAGGCTTTTTGGCAAAGAAGTGCGGCAAAAGGCGCGGTAAAAGGTGCGTG
>Ga0099364_10012010_pt1 | contig 11741 bp, 10 predicted proteins | sample TergutTh196P3_FD_73070 | JGI IMG/M metagenome (GOLD analysis project Ga0099364, IMG submission 73070) | Microcerotermes parvus P3 segment gut microbial communities from Pointe-Noire, Republic of the Congo - Th196 P3 | ecosystem: Host-associated > Arthropoda: Insects > Digestive system > Gut ...
GGGTAATGCACTTGACTCTGACGGCAATATATATGATTTTGACGCCATATACAAGGATTTTTTTAATACTTGCATAGAATATGGTATAGAATTTGTTCAATCAGAATACAGGCAGCTGCCTATTGTGCATAACAACAGGACATTTAATATTATTGAAGAAATAATAAGAAAAGATGATGGTGGACTTGAATTAGTTGACAGATACCGTATTATTGCAGAAACACAAGGTGAGACAAAGATTATTCAAGCAGCTGAAGTAGGATCTACTTATGATATATTTTCTCTCGGTTACTTTATAAGTCCCTTTGAAAACAGGGCCTTACTTGTAATGGGTGAGTATATTATGGGCGGATATGTTAATGAGTTTTTTATAGGCTTTGATTTAGACACTGGTTTTTCTGAAACGAATAATGCCGCTTTGGGATCGTCTGCGGAAATGATGCAGATTATTGATCTGGATAATGGTATGGTGTATGACCCTAACATATATGACTATCTTGATAAAATCGAAGTTATAGGGTGGTCCAGAAACGGCTTAATTGCATATATATATGCTGATGAGGCAGCTGGTTATGGCGGAATTAATTATTGTTTTGCAGTTTTAAATACTATTGATGACAGTATGGTTGATTATGATTTTTTTAACAGTTTAGATGTTGGAAGTGAAGCTGAAATAGATGCATATATGGTAAAGTGGAATTTGCTGTTGGAAGAATATAATATCAGCGGGCAGATAATAAATCCAACTGCAAAAGCTGATAACCTATCAAGATTTCCTTATGATAGTTTTCAATGTGTATTTGATTATGACATAATTGGCGATGATACAGTTGATTGGAATTTATTGGTTTACAATATTGCCAATCCCTCTATGTTAAAAGTAGTTACACAGCAAACAAGCCAAAGCCCTGTTTTACGCCGTATCAGAATACTCGGATATCATAAGAGCCCTTATGAAAACAGAATTGCCATTTTTGTAAGCCTTATTTTCGGTTTTTCCGGTAATATACTTTTTGACCCAATGGCATTTGGCTGTCATATGGACATGGGGTTTAATTAAGGAGTATGTGTAATAGTATGTATAAACTTGATCCAATTTTTTTCACGCCAAGACGCGGAGACACTAAGGAAGAAGATAAATTTACGAATAACTGCTTTGCGCCTTTGCGTCTTTGCGTGAGTTATTATAGAAGGAGCTTTGTCTCGGCAAAGCCGAGACTTCCGATTAACGTCGTCGCTAAAGCGACTGATATAGAGGAGTAATTATGAAAAAAGTTTTGTTATTACTTTGTTTCGTTTTCGGGATTAATATCCTACATGCCCAGGTGCTTACACCCCCTCCAGAAATTGATCTATTCCAGTATTACGCATCTTCAAGTGGCAGCCTTAATATGTTTGAATATCCGTATGCAAGGATATGGGGCTGGTCAAGAGACGGAAAAGCAGCTTATTCTGTAGAAAGGGCTGTAGATGGAAGGGGCGGGCGGATAATTGACTTTGTAATTGTGGACTTAATCACCGACTATATTGTTTTTGAATTAAAAATGGATTCCTTTGATCACGATGATTATGACGGTGATTATACATTTGAAGATCTATTTTTAATGTACAACCATTTAATGCTGGAGGCTTTGCAAGCACACAATATTATTCTGGGGCAAAGGAATGATTTTCTGTCTTTTCCGTTCATAAGAAACAATACAACATATAACAGCCAGATTATTGATCTAAGGTATACAAATGATGAATATGGCATGTTTGAACGCGTTATTTCAAGGTATTCTGTATTGGTTACAGCAGGCAATAGAAGAAAAATAATCACCAATGCAATTCCTTTATCACCTGTTACAGGATATACTTATATTTGCGGTTATTTTTTAAGCCCGTTTGAGAACAGGATAATGGTTGTCACTGCTGAAGAAGCCTTTGGATATGAAGGAACAAGGCTAAATTATAGGTTTTTTGGCTGTCATCTGGGAGTGGGGTTTAATTAATTATTTTTTTTATCGCACAGAGACACAGAGAACACGGAGAACACGAAGGTGAAGATAAGATTTTTTTTTAACCTTCTTTTTTACTTTGTGTCCTCTGTGCCTTTGTGCCTCTGTGAGAGGTATTAAGAAGGAGTATTGCATGAAAAAAGTTAATTTGTTTTTCGTCGTTGCTGTAATGATTACGGCAATGGGCTGTAGTGGCAGAGAGACACAGAACACAGATATTGACAGTGTAGATGAGTTTTCGCTTCCGCCTGTAATTGATCTGTTTCAATTCAACAGTGATTACAGAAATCCCTTTATGGAAGATTTCAGAATATGGGGATGGTCAAGAGACGGCAGAGTGGCTTACAGCGCAACAGGACATGACGGCGGAATAACTTCATTATATTTTAATATTGTTGATTATTTTTCTCCGGATTCGCGTTCTGTTTCTTATTGGGAAAACTTTGATGATTTTAATGTAGATGAAGACGGCTATCACCTTGATGTAGACGGCAATAGAATTGATTTTAATCAAATATACAGGGATTTTTATAATGTCTGTAATGAAAACAACATTGAATTTATTCAATCAGAATTCATGCGCCTGCCCATTGTGCATAACAGCAGAACTCATAATGTAAGTTTGGATTTGACCACACAATACATGGATGGTATTGACGTTGTTGAAAGATACAGACTTATTGCGGAGACTCAGAACAATAGCTTTGTTTATGCAGCACAGGATGGATATTCACGGGATATTTTTTTATTGGGCTATTTTTTAAGCCCATTTGGAGACAGGGCGTTAATTGCCATGGGTAAGTCTATTTTTGGCGGATATATTACAGACTTTTTTGTCGGCCTTGATTTGGATATGGGTTTTACAGCAGCAGTTGGAACAGACTTTCATTCAGAAGACCAGGATGTAATAAGTATAGCCTATGCACCTGACACTATTGCAGGTGATTATCATTTATTTATCGATGATTACGCGAACGATAGAATTATTTTTCGCACAACAGAAAGTGTTGAGAATTTTGCTTTTATAGAAATTTATCCCTATATTGATCCCAATGATGATTTCTTTCTTCTTGTCGGAGAGCTATTGTTCGGCATTGATACTTTTACTGTGGATACACCATTGATCGTAAGTACCAGCATAGGGTCAGGCATACCATCCAGGGGAATACATTTTGAGTACAAAGGCATGGTAAGGTATTTTTTCATCACAGAAAGCGGCATGGATGGTTCGCTCATGCTTGTTGAATTTACACCGTTTTTAGGTTAATATATTAATAAGGAAGGATCAAATGAAAAAGTTTTTTAGTGTGTTTCTTTTCGGAATATTATTGGTTTCTATCGCATTCAGCCAGCAGACCACAACGCTCAGGCCAGGGGGTTCGCACAGTGCGTTTCTGCAGGGAACCGCTGTACAGCTTTACACTGTTACTGTGCCTGCTGGAAGGCTTATTGCCTATACAGAGAGCAACCTTGACACAGTAATGCGCGTGTACAATGCAGAATGGGAAGAGATTGCCTTTGACGATGATTCTGGCACAGATAATAATGCAAGGATAAGCATTCGTGTACCCGCAGGGACTTATACAATAGGTGTGGCTGGTTATGGTTCAGGTCATGTGGGTCCTTATACTGTATATGTTTCAACTGAACCTGTTACTATCACTAACATTGCATTGGGAAGGACGCAAAGCGCTGTTTTACAGGGAACCGCAGAGCAACTTTACAATGTTACTGTGCCTGCCGGAAGATTAATTGCCTACACAGAGAGCAACCTGGACACAGTAATGCGTATATACAATGCGCAAGGCGATGAAATTGCCTACGACGATGATTCAGGCGCTGATCGAAATGCAAGGATAAATATTCGTGTTCCTGCAGGGACATATACTATAGAAGTCCGTGGTTATTGGTCAGATGATGTAGGGCCATATACCCTGCATACCTCGTCAGAAACAGTTACTATTACAAACATTACATTGGGAAGACCTCAAAACGCAATTTTGCAGGGAAGCGCAGAACAACTTTATAATGTTACATTACGTGCCGGAAGGCTCATAGCCTATACAGAGAGCAATCTGGACACATTGATAAGCGTTTACAATGCACAAGGTGAAATGGTTGGTTCTGACGATGATTCCGGTGATGGTTTAAATGCAAGAGTAGATATTAGTGTTACAGCAGGCACTTACACCATAGAAGTCCGGGGCTGGGGTTCTGGTGATGTAGGTCCATATACCCTGTATGTAATGCAATAGGGGCTATATCCTCTTTACTGCCTTTAGCATTTCCTCACGGCTTAGCTCAAACATAATTGGCCTGCCGTGAGGGCAGCGAAGCTCTTTTAAGTTTAACGCTTTCTCTGCCAGGGCCAGGGCAGATTCATCATCAAGATAATCTCCATCCTTTACAGCTTTTACACAGGAAAGTGAGATAAGCCAATTTTCCACAATATCTTTACCTTGAGTTTTTAGGCTTAAGATTTTTTTTATTGTTTCTTCAGCTGACAAATCCCAGCCTGAAGGCAAAGCGTCAATACGCCAACTGCCATCGTCTTTTTCTATTTTAATGCCAAGCCGTGCAAGCTCGTCTTTGCGGCTTTCAAGAAATTGATCTTCATCTTTATTTTCTGTTTGAAAGGGTAGTGAAACCAAGAGCTCTTGCTCAGGAACAGGTTTTTCAAGCAAGCTGTTAAAGAGTATGCGCTCATGCGCTGCGTGCTGGTCAATGATTATGAGTTTTTCATTGTATTCAACGAGGATAAACAGATCAAAGATTCGTCCTATTAGGCGTAATCCATTTCTGGTTAATGATTCGGTGGTATATGATACTGGAGCTTCTGCAATATGAAGTGCAGGTGCATCAGAAGCCTGCGCTATGACTGCATTTATGGGAAAAGCCGCGGGCCTGTGCTCAGGGATAACATGTGCTTCCGGGAATGTCTGTTGCCTGGCAGCTTGTTCATAATCAAGTTCTTCAGAAACATGAGAAAAAGTCCTACGCCTGAAGTTTTCCAGGGCTGATGTTATTGAATGATGAATTGCCCCTGAATCAAGAAAACGTACTTCCCTCTTTGCAGGGTGAATATTAAAGTCAGCCAAGGCTGGGTCAATATTTACAAATACAGCTCCTATCGGGTGGGTTCCATTGGGAAAAAGCCCTCTCAAACCGTATTCCAGGGCCTGTACTAACGAGTAATCCTGAATCCTCCTAGCATTGGCAAAAATATACTGCTGCCGCCTGTCTTGCCTGGACAGTTCCGGCCCGCCAAAAACCAAAATTATCTCATAACCCTGTCCTTTGGCTGATATTTCATAGACAAATTGTTCGGGGTTTGGGGCTGTGGATGAGGCCTTGCTGTCGTTAAGCGCAATTTTTACAAACCTTTCCTTAAACGATGTATGAGGAGGCAGGAATGTTTTTAATTGTCCATCCTTAAAAAAACGAAAGCCAATATCAGGGAATGCCATGGCTTTGTCATTAAATATATTTTTGCATAAAACTGCCTCACTGCCTTCGCGTTTTAAAAAACGTTTTCTTGCAGGGATGGAATCAAAAAGACCCATTGCCCTGACGCTTGTCCCTCTTGTGCGGCTGGCTGCTTCAATATTGATTTTTTTGCCTGGCCAGGATTCCAGCTTAAAAGCCTCGCTGCCTTTGCTGCTTGTCAGTATTTCAACATGCGCTACAGATGCAGCAGCAGCCAGCGCCTCCCCGCGAAATCCAAGGCTCTTAGATGAATCAAGATCGCTTAACGAACGTATCTTGCTTGTGGCATGGGATAGAAGGCACAGTTCAAGGTCTTCGCGGCTCATGCCGCAGCCGTCATCACTTACCTCTGTGCGGACTATGCCCCCGCCCTCTATGGAAACTTCGACTAACGCCGCGCCTGCGTCAAGGGCATTATCCATAAACTCCCTGACAAGCGAAGCAGGCCTTTCAATGACTTCTCCGGCCGCGATCTTTTTAGCTTCTTCTGGCGGAAGTATTTGTATCATTGACATCAGGAATCAAAAAGTTCAAGTTCAGGGCTTTCTGAACTTTTTGCGTCAGCATTGTTCATAAGAATTTCTATGCGGTTCTGTATTTTCTCAAGTTCCTTTTCAAGCGACCTTGCAAGCCGTATACCTTCTTCAAATGCCTTGAGCGCATCGTCTAACGGTAAATCCTTGCTGCGTATTTCTTCGCCAAGGGTTTCAAGTTTTTGCAGCCTTTCTTCGAGGCTTGGGCTTGGGTTTTGTATTTTTGATGTGGTTTTTGCCATTAGCTTTCTTTAACCTCCGCGTGTATTAAGCCGTTAAGCGGCCTTATTAAAAGACGATCGCCATTTTTAACATCAGAGCTTTGTCTTACTATTTTTCCTTTATTACCTTTTGAGTCAAGCAGGCTTACAACAGAGTAACCGCGCTCAAGAATTTTTTGCGGGCTTGATGCATCAAGGCACATATATGCAAGGTCAAGACGTCTTTTTAATTCATCAATTTTATATTGCAGATTTAATAAAAGAGCTTCCTTGGCATCATCAAAACGGACAAGTGCTGGCTGGAGCATGGAACGGAACCTGTATTCAAGATCTTCAGGGCTGAATGGCTTTAGGCTAAGCCTTATATTCATTAATTTGTTTTCAATGGAACTGATCAATATATCAGAGAGGGTTTTAACTTTTTCCGCTGTTTTTTCCCTGTCATCACTTACAAGCTCAGCTGCAGCTGACGGGGTAGGGGCACGCAGGTCTGCTGCAAAATCCGAGAGAGCCCAGTCGATCTCGTGCCCTACAGCGCTTATCACAGGGATTTTTGACGCGGCAATGGCGCGTACCACAGCTTCTTCTGAAAATGGCAAGAGGTCTTCAAGTGAACCTCCTCCGCGTCCCACTATAAGCACATCAGCTAGTTTCCAGAAATTAGCCTGCTCTATACGACTTGCGATAATGTCAGCTGCTTCGCTGCCCTGCACAGGAGCTGGCAATATGATAACACGCATCCCACCGGAACGCCGGGACAGTATGTTGACTATATCCCTTACAGCAGCGCCAGTGGGCGAGCTTACAACCCCTATTATTTTGGGAAAGCGGGGAATAGGTTTTTTGCGTGCCTCATCAAAAAGACCCTCGCTGGCAAGACGACGCTTACGCTCTTCCAGCATGGCCAGTATCTCACCTTCACCTGCAAGCTCCATCTCCTCAGCCACTATCGAATATGTTCCCCGCTGTGCATACACTGAAAGGCTGCCTTTAACACGCAGCAGCATGCCGTCCTTTGGCTCAAAGCTTAAAGACCCAAGCCTGTTCCTGAACATAACCCCGGAAATCGATGCCTCTGCATCCTTTAGCGTGAAGTATAGATGCCCTGTACTGGAAGGCCGGCAATTGGAAAGCTCGCCTTCGACAATCACAAAGGGAAAGCTGCCCTCAAGCGTCTGTCTTATTAGGGATGTGAGCTCAGAGACTGTCAGCTTTTGGGATATGTCCATGAGACCAGTATAGGGAAAAATCGGGGTTTAGAAAAGAAGAAGGTGCCAGGCAGTTATGGTGTTGTGACGCGGCTAAATGAAAACTCATAAAGCCGCTCAAGTATGCTGTTGATTTTGCCTGCATATAGGGGATCAGCTGCCCAGGTTCCTGCAAGACCGCTTATTCTGGGGGATGAGCCAAGCCTGACAAGGAAGTATCTGGGGTTTACCAATTCCTGATTTAAAGGTTCTTCTGTAGCATAAGCTTTTAAATGCTGTATTTGGGCGCGTACCCCTGTTCTGGCATCAGGAAACCACAGCCCTGGATGCCCAGGACCTGTTGCTCCAAGGCCCCCGAAGTTATTCTGTTCAGGTATCACAAGTCCGCCAAAATTGAGAAAACCGGTTTCAAGGCACATTTGGGCAAAAGCTACATCATGATTAATATTTTCTATTGCAGCTTCTTCAATATATATTTCTGCAAACTCAAGGGCAAATTCTTTATCAAGCGGATTACTTAAAAGCAGAAATTCCGCAAGTGTTTCTGCGGGAATAATTCCCTGTCCCAATATATATATTGGAACAGGCGGTATGATAATCCTTTCCGGTGGTGAAATGGTGTCAGTCACCAATTCAATAAGGTCAGGCTCGGCAATAGCATCTGGCTCGGTCAGTTCAGCGATAGTGTCAGGCTCTGTTATGGTGACTGTCACCGGCTCAATGGTATCAGTCACCGGTATGGCCACTGGCACGGCCGCAGGTTCGGCATTTACAACAGTTTCAACAGAAACAGGTTCACTTACACAGGAATTCATCATTATCATTAAAATTGCTGATTTTATGATGGTTTTTAAAAAAAATGAAGGGAAATTTGACTTAATCATATAAATTTTATCGGCATTTCAAAGCAGGATAAATCCTGGACCCGTCTTATATGTATGAATATTATATCGGATTTTTTTCCATCCAATGTTTATTTGGATATTCCTGCTCAAGATATTAGTTTGCTGCCTTTTTCACAAAGGCCAAGGGAACGTCTTATTGAAAAAGGCCCCAAAGCCTTGTCTGATCAGGAACTTCTGGCAATAGTCCTTAATTCCGGTATTAAGGGGAAAAATGTCAGTCTTCTCGCATCTGAGCTTCTGGAGCAGCTTGAGAGCTCAAAGGATATGCCTACGGTAATGGAATTAAAATGCTTAAGTGGCCTTGGGACTTCCAAGGCCTGCACAATTATTGCCATGCTAGAACTTGGAAGGCGTTTTTGGGGTGTAACAGGAGAAAAAATCAAAACACCACAGGATATATACCGGATTGTACGGCATTATGCAAATCGTAAACAGGAAAGATTTCTTTCAATTTCATTAAACGGAGCGCACGAGGTTATTGCTGTCAGGGTTGTTACTGTAGGCCTTGTAAACAGAACAATAGTCCATCCAAGAGAGGTCTTTGCTGACCCTCTTTCTGACCGCTGCTCTGCAATCTGCGTCTGCCATAATCATCCCTCAGGTGATCTTTTGCCGTCAAGGGAAGATGATGAAGTCAGCGAAAACCTTATGGCAGCTGCAAATATACTTGGAATAAAGTTTTTGGATCATATTATTTTTTCTGAAAATTCATTTTACAGTTACCGCAGTGAGTCAAGGCTTAAAGGCTTGGAATTATAAGTGCTTGAATGACGCTTTATTGGATAAGTCTTCTTGTATATACTATATATTATGAATGGAAATTATCCCCTTATAAAAGGGTTTTTATCCCGGGCATTTTGCCTGGTTTTATTCAAGTTTTTTTTGATTTTACTTCCACATTTGCTTTTTGCGCAGGAACTAACAATACCGCCTTTTTGGTTACAGGCAGGAGATATACAGTCCGGAGATATTTTTGAAGAAAGCCGCGGACGCGGTTTATCCATAAGAAGCAATCCTCAAGATGCCAGGGTTTTTATAGACGGAATAGAACGCGGGACTACACCTTTGATGCTTGAAAATATCAGCCCTGGTGAATATTCTGTCCGCCTTGTAAAAGATGGCTATAAGGAACGCAGGTTCAGTGTAATGCTCATTGCCGGTACTTATCTTGAACTTACACTTGTTCTGGAAGAAGCCCGCGGCCATGTTCTTTTACAGCTGCAAGCTGACCCTGGGTTTCAATATTTTCCATTGAATCCGGTTTTAAGCATTGACGGGAGAGAAAGCAATATTCTCAGCAGCAGCACTCTAAGCACAAGCCTTGTTCTTCCAATTGGCTGGAGATCAATCAGGGTGCGGGCTTTTGGCTGGGAAGAGGAGACATTTGATATATTTATTGAAGAGGATTCTGTTCAGAATATTGTTGTAAATATGAGGCCGGCTTTTTTTAGGATAAGCAATGTAAGCCTTAATCGCAGACGTTTTAATCCAGCCAATGCAGGTTCGCTTGGTACAACAGAATTAAGTTTTAATGTTTCCGGCCCAGGGCAGGGGAGTCTTGTTATTCAAAATAGCTCTGGGATTATTGTCTTTGAAAATGTCTTTGATAATTTTGATTCCTGGGCCCAGTCTGTCCAATGGAATGGCCGGAATAGTTTTGGTGAAGTTCTTCCTGACGGCCCTTATCTATTGACCCTGAACCTGCGCTCAAATCCATGGGATGATTCTCCTCCCATAACAGAAAACTATGTTCTTGAGGCTCATATTGATTCAGCCAATATAATACAGCCATTAAATATTTCTTCCGGAAAAAGCGGTCTTCTTTATGTACCGTTTCCGGATATACTTCCCTCTCAAGCCCTACAAATCGACGCCAGCCTTTTGTTTGGACATCCACCATTATCAGGCGAACCCTGGAGGAGCCTTCCTTTTTCAGGGGCATTTCGTTTTTCGCTCTTTGAACTTCTTGAACTTAGCGCTGCCCTGAATGCGCTACCGCTTATAGATCAAGGTTTAAGGCTTGGAATTGCAGGTACTGCGAAATGGACAATATTTAATCCTTCTGAATCCGGTAAACAATTGGGCAATATGCCCCTTGGCCTTGCGTTAGGCGCAAGTATATCATGGGTTGATGGTATGAGCCTTACTCCGTTTGGCATGGGTTCTGGCATTGAAATTTTTCTTCCTGTGTCAATTGAAGTGAATAATTTTTCCTTTCACCTGGCCCCTGCTTTTCTGCTGACAAGCCGTGAAGGTTTTTTAAGCAATGCTGAATCTCATCTTATTGCTTCTGCGGGTATAAAGATGAACTGGAATATTTTTAGCGCAGGATTATCCATGCGCACAGAATTTAATCTTTCTGCGATCAACTCTTCTGATGACTCTTTTAAGCCATCACTTATGTCAGGGCTTGAGTTTAAATATTTTCCACTGCCGTCAAATCTTGTTTTTACTGCCATGACAGGGATATGGCTGAGGGATTCTGCTACTGGAATTTTCGGCGGAATTGGCCTGGGCATGATTTATTGATGAATCCATTGCACAACTCATTAAAAACAGCTATTATAAAAATATCTTAAATAAAGGAGTTATGTTAATGAAACGTATTTTATTTATCCTTGCCATTATAGCTTTATCAGCAATGGTTTTTGTTGGCTGCCAAAGGAGAGAAACCGGCAGTCAGGCAGCTGGGGAAACACTTCCTACTGTAATTCTTCTTACTGACGCCACAGGCATTGATGATAAATCTTTTAATGCTGCTGCATGGCGCGGCATATTGGAATTTTACGGAGACACCTGGGAAAATCAAAGACAAAGGGGCAGGTTATATGATGTAGTAACAGCCCAAACCCAGGATATGTATATTCCCAACCTTCGTCAGGCTACAGATGAAGGATATGACTTAATTGTAACAACCGGCTTTACCTGGGCCGATGCCCTTTCCACTGTTGCAGCCCAGAACCCAAACCAGAATTACCTGATCGTAGACGTTAACTGGGTTGGCCTTCCAAACGTACTCCAGGCAGTATTTGCCGAGCATGAAGGTTCTTACCTTGTCGGCGTTGCAGCAGCTCTTAAGGCCAGGGAAGATGGCATTGCCAATCCCCGCTTTGGCTTTATCGGCGGTGTACCTGGAGCAGTAATCACCAAGTTTCAGGTAGGTTATATACAGGGAATTCTTTCTGTATTCCCCAATGCGCAGATTGTTGACTATTATGCCAATGACTGGGGCAGACCTGACCTTGCCAAGACCCAGGCCATGAACTGGTATGATGCAGGGGTTTATGCCATATATTCAGCAGCAGGCGGAACAGGTAATGGTACCATAGCCCAGGCCAAGGAATACCGTGAAATCGGCAGAAACGTATGGGCAATTGGCGTTGACTCT
>Ga0099364_10012011_pt1 | contig 11740 bp, 9 predicted proteins | sample TergutTh196P3_FD_73070 | JGI IMG/M metagenome (GOLD analysis project Ga0099364, IMG submission 73070) | Microcerotermes parvus P3 segment gut microbial communities from Pointe-Noire, Republic of the Congo - Th196 P3 | ecosystem: Host-associated > Arthropoda: Insects > Digestive system > Gut ...
GAACAACTGTGTTTATTTGTCAACACACTCACTGTTCACTATATAACTACTCACTATGATTTACTTCTGTAAAGATACTGTTGAGTTAATTCGGCTACAACTTTCTGTAGAGAGTCATTAAAGTCCTTTACGTAAACCATCATATCGTCATTGGACAAGCCTTCCGGCAGGAAAAACTGATACGGTTCTACTTCAAGAGCAATTGAAAGCTTAGCCAGAGTCCTTGCGGATACTCCTTTCTTGCAGTTTTCAATGTCATTGATAAAGTTATGCGTAAGACCGGTACTAAGAGCAAGACCCAGTTGTGAAAGATTTTTTATGGATCTAAGGCGCTTTATATTGCTGCTAATCAACTGATGAATGTATTGTTCGTCAATTTTCTTAATCATTATTTAATTTTCATTTTTTAACCGTTAGATGCAAATATCTACGGGATTAAATATTGTCGCTGTGAGTTTTTGACTATAAACAGTGCGAATAATTGAAATTTATGACCACAAAGCTTTACAAACAGTGAAAATCAATTAAAGATTGAACGGTTTATGAAACCAAACTACCGACGGGTTTCCGGCGGCATTCCGCTTAAAATAAGAATCTCAGGGCGGTATTCAAAATGCATGGTATCAAAAAACAACCATTTGCCGCCCCATATAAACCCGTATTTTTCAAACGCATCGATCACAGCGGCAGGAGGGTGATACCGCCCGTTATACGAAATGTTCCACCAGTCGGCTCTTCTGTCGACAGCCCACAGCCAGTATGTTTCCATGCCGCCAAGAGATCTGGGAAGCAGGTCGACAGCCAGCCCGTATGCATGAAAAGAGCGGGACTGCGTTTCGGCGATGTCCCGCCAGTTCCATCCCTCCAGCACATTGAGATTATTTACCCACGCCTGTACCTGGGAGTCTGTTCTTGCGGCAGCCAGAATATGTTCTTCTACAAGCGCCAGGTTTTCCATTATCAGATAATGAACGTTTATGGAGCTTCCAAGAAAACGTATTGTTTTTACTCTTTGATACGACTCCTCGCGGTTGTGTATCCGCCAAAGAGCGTCAAAAAAATGGGGAGAACGCCGGAGAGGACTGCGGCTTCTGTTACTCGCCATACTGCTGAAACGGGCAGCTTCTTCCGGGCTTGGCTCCCTCCAGGGAGGTAATTCTTTGCGGTAATTGTAAAAAGGCTGGGGATTGTAATTTGCGGCGTTTGGCAGAAGAGCTTCCGGCAGCATCCTTCCTCCGGCAAAATAAAACCATCTATCACGCATCAGAACAGCCCAGTCGCCGTTACGGAATTCTACCCGCTCTATCTGTCTGGGATATGCGGCAAACAGGGCTTTTACTACCTGTTCTGCCCTGTCCTGCTGCTGTTCGGGCGTTGAACTATCATTCAGGTAAAGCTGGGAAGGCTGAGGAATAGGCTCCGGCACAGTCTGCCTGCCGCCCATGGAAAAAATATTCCCGGCAGACAGAACAAAAAACAGAACTGCCAGCTTTATCAATTTGTTTCTCGATGCATTAGTAAGTATCATCCAATGTCTCCCTATTCCGTATCTTTTATTTACTCGTTTATTGTAATACAATAACAAAATATGGGAAACATACTGCGGCATGGTGTCGAGATGTATAAACAAACCATCAACCTGAAAAATGAACCTCAGGATAAACTGCCGCATAACGATAATTCTAAAGTCCCTTTAAATATAAAACCCGGGGATTTAGTAAAAACCGGCAAAAGCAGTAGCGCCAAGACTTTACAGCCGATAGAAAAACCGCAGGAATCAAAATACCGGCGTGCAGCAAAGTTTCTAATTCTAATCGGCAGTGAATATGCAGCGGATATTCTTGCAGAACTTGATCCGGAACAAGTCGAAAAAATATCCAGAGAAATTGCCCTGATAAAAAAAATAAAACCGGAAGAAAGGGATGAAATCCTTGCCGAATTTCATTCTCTGTTAACCGGACCTTACCGTTTTTCCGGCTCGTCCCGGGGCGGCATCGAAACTGCCCGCCGCATACTCTACGCTGCCAAGGGGCCGGAAAAGGGCGAGGCCTTTCTTAATAAGGCAATTCCGGAATCAAAGGAAAATTTGTTCGGTTTTCTGGAAGAATTTTCCCCGGAGCAGCTTGTTATGCTCCTAAAACCTGAATCGGCTCAAACCACGGCGCTTATTCTTTCGCGACTGCCGTCCAAACTTTCTGCGGAAACTTTGAGTAAACTTCCGCCGGATTGCAAACCGGAAGTTCTAAAGCGCATCGCCTATCAAAAAGAAATTTCCCCGGAAGTGCTTGAACAAATAACAGCAGCGTTAAGGGAAAAGGTACGCCATATTTCCGGCGGAGCAAGGGATATTCAAGTTGACGGTATGCAGACACTGGCCGCAATCCTTAAACAGGGAGACTATACTTTTGGCGACAGAATTATAAATGAGCTTGTACAAAAAAGTCCGGATATCGGTAAAGACCTAAAAGAAAAAATTTACACACTTGATGATGTTATTGACACTGTCGACCGGCCTATACAGGATAAACTTGCGGAAATGCCGGAACGTGACATTGCAATTTTACTGAAGGGCAAAGGAAGGGAATTCTGCGAAAAAATTCTTTCCTGTGTTTCCGCAGGCCGCAGAAAAATAATACGTGAAGAATTGGAGATTCTCGGAGCTGTACCAAAGCGGGACTGCGATGCTGTTTCTGCAGAATTTCTTGCATGGTTCAGACGCGCCCGTGAAACCGGGGATATTATACTTTATAGCGATAAGGATGTGTTTTTATGAGCAATGTATTTGAGAAGACAAATTTAAAAAAAGGACAAACCCTGGACAGCGGCTTTACTATTATTGATGTAGTTGAGTTGGAAGAACTAAAGGCCGAAGGAATTTGGGCAAAACATGAAAAAAGCGGTGTAGAAGTTTTTCATGTTTTAAACGACGACAGCGAAAACCTGTTTGCCTTTGCCTTTGCCACATTCCCGCAGGACAATACCGGCATATCCCATATTCTTGAACACACTGTCCTTTGCGGGTCACAGCGTTATCCGCTAAAGGACGCTTTTATGGTTCTTGCCCAGGGAAGCCTTCAAACTTTTTTGAACGCTATAACATTCCCCGATAAAACCGTATACCCGGCAAGCTCCATAAACGAACATGACTATTTTAACCTGATGTCGGTATACGGAGATGCAGTCTTCAGACCCCTGCTTCCACAGTGGACTTTTATGCAGGAAGGCCACAGGTTGGAATTTACAGAAGACGACAGGCTTTCCATTACCGGAGTGGTATACAATGAAATGAAGGGCGCTTATTCTTCCCCGGATTCTTTTGCAGGTCTCTGGTCGGTTAAAGCGATCATGCCGGACACTCCCTATGCTTTTGAATCCGGAGGCGACCCGGAAGAAATACCTTCGTTAACATGGGAAGGGTTAAAAGAATTTCACCGCAGCCGTTATTCTCCGGCAAATTGCCGCATCTTTCTGGCAGGAAATATACCCACAGAAAAGCAGCTTTCGTTTTTAAATAAGGAATTTTTTTCCCATCTGGAAAGCGGAAAGGCATGTGAGGCAATTGTCAAAACCGAAAGATGGAAAGAGCCAAAAAAATTCACTGTTCCGTGCCCTGCCGGAAACGAGTGTAAATCAACAATATTTCTTTCATGGCTTTGTTCGGATGTTACCGACATTAACGAAAACATTGCTCTGGCGGCGCTCACAGAAATTCTGCTGGGCCATGACGGTTCTCCCCTGACACGAACTCTTATTGAGTCCGGCCTGGGTGAAGATATAACGCCTGTTTCCGGACTGGAAGGTGAAATTCGCGAAACATTATTTGTCGCCGGCCTAAAGGGAGTCAACGGTGATACTGAACAAATGGGCAGGACAATAGAAGAACTTATAATGAATGAACTGCAAAGGCTTGTTACAGAAGGCATTCCACCGGAAGAAATTGAAGCTGCACTGTTATCCATGGAGTTTTCCCAGCGGGAAATCCGCCGCTCCGGCGGGCCTTTTTCGCTTGTGTGGATGCGCCGCTCCCTGCGTTCATGGCTGCACGGCTGCAAGCCATGGGAAAGCCTGCTTCTTCAGCCTTCAATAACAAAAATAAAAGAAAACCTTGCGGCGGATAAAACATATTTTGAATCCCTTATTAAAAAATACTTTTTGGATAACCCCCATCGCGCCCTCGTCATTCTGGAGCCAAAAGAAGATTACCTGCCAAAACAGGAAGAGCGGCGTTCTCTGATGCTTGCAGAGACTGCAAATAACATGAGTGAAAGTGAACGTCAGGAAGTAAGGGAAAAATCCAAAGAGCTGGAAACAATTCAGAGCGAAGCCGACAGTCCGCAAGCGCTTGCAACAATTCCTCACCTTTCACGTAACGACCTGTCTTCAGAAATTGAAACTATCCACCGCCGTCACGAGAATTTAAAGGGTATCCCGGCTCTTTGTCATGAAATTTACACAAACGGTATTACCTATTTTGACATGGCCTTCCCCGTAGATATTTTATCAGCGGAAGATTACTTCTGGCTGCCGTTTTTTTCCAGGACAGTTGTTTCGGTGGGGCTTCCCGGCATGGATTACGGCGAAGTATCAAGCTTACTGGCACGAACAGTCGGCGGCCTTATTGCACACCTGCACACAGGCTCCACAGCCGGCACAGAGAAGCATCTTAAAACTGCATCAGGGCTTTTCGATTTATCAGGCCGGGAATGGCTTATATTCCGCCTAAAGTGCCTCGACGAGAAAATTGCGCCTTCGCTGGATTTAGCGCTTCGCCTGATCAGCGAGGCGGATTTTTCCGACCATAACCGCATTAACGATCTTGTTCTGGAGATGAAAACAGAGCTTTCTTCCAGCCTTGCGCCAATGGGCCACATTTATGCTTCTGCAATTGCAGGACGGCGTAATTCCCCCTCCAAAAAAACAGAAGAAACATGGGCAGGCCTTTCCCAAATAGACTTTGTTCACCGCCTTGCTAAATACGACACTGCGGAAATAGCCAAAAAGCTGGAAGACTTGCGCAGAAAAATCACCGGCGCAGGGGTTATCGTAAATATTACAGGCAGCGCCCTTGATACTGCCGGTACAGAACTTGCGCAAAGGTTCAGCCGCTTCGGTGCACCTGTGATGCGCCCGACAGCTATATGCGAAACCGCGGATGGCGGTAAACCTGAAGGGTTACCTGCTGCACAAGTATACGCTTCTCCGTCTCTGCAGGTAGGTTTTGCTGCGCGGGCGCTTGATGCGGCTGTCTTTGACACAAACGGGCAAATTGCAGAAATGGTATTGGCGCATCAACTTTCTACAGGGTCGCTTTGGGAAGATATACGCATGAAGGGCGGCGCTTACGGCGCTTTTGTAAACAGCGACAGCCTTGAAAACTGTGTTTCCTTTGCCACATACCGCGACCCAACTCCTTTGCGTTCGCTGGATGCTTTTTCCGCAATATTAAAGAACAATTCCTGCGGGAAATGTACGGAAGATCATCTGGTAAAATCCATCATCGGCTGTTATGCAAAAGAGACAAGACCCAAAACAGGCGCCGAAAAAGGACTGGTTGACTTTTACAGATTCCTCTACAGTATAGATGCCAGCTACAGAAAAAGAAGAATGGAGCGGCTTATATCAATATCGACTGCGGACATAACGGATGCTTTTTCTGCTCTGGGTTCAAGAGAAGTATCAGGCTCTGTAATTATCACAGGTGTAAAAGACGCCGAACAGGCAGCAAAAGAGCTGGGAACAGAAGTACACATGCTCCCAGTATGATACCCCCTATGTAAAGCGTACAGAGTCTATGTATATCAGCTCTTTTTAAGAGAGGCCTTAAATATCATATCGGCATCCAGTTTTTCGTCTACGCCGAATATAGGAATAATTCCCTCGTTTTTATCACTTCGGAAAAGCGGGCCCGGACGGTTTCCGTATGCCCAACTGTTTTCATTGTTTAGGATGTAGTCCATAATGGCAACAGCCGACAGTGAAAAGAAAATAAGCGTGGCGTTGTTTTTTTTCTCGGAAGGAAGCATCATATCCAGACGTTTTGACACAGGGTTTGGAACCTGAAAATTATAGACTTCCCACGGATTAGTAATTCCATCGCACGGCGCCTTGGCTGCCGCTCCGCCTGCACGCATACCCTGATCAATACCCATTGCGACTGCGTGAAGGTATTTACGCAGCTTTCTGACCTGACTGTATATCGGAGTAACATCCTGTTTATGGAACGGAGGAGGCCCCGCAGACTCAAATTTATAATACGGAAAGAAGTAAAGCCGTTTTATCCAGTGGAGTTCGTTCAGAGTTTTTCTTGCATAAACCGACATTCTTGAATCTTCGGAATTTTCCAGCATACGGCAATATTCCATTAAACGCGGAAGATAATCCTTTGAAAAACTGCCTTCTATAAAAGCACCCCAGTCATTGATAATATCTTCCATCTCTTCATTTATATTTATAAGTTTGCCGTCCGGACCGTTTATGACTCCGAAATTCACATAACGCATTCCGATAAAAAGATCATCCAGTATCTGCATCAGTACGGAAACATGCTGCAGCGGATCCGTAGGAGCGATTAACTCATAACCGCCTCTCATGTTGTATACATTGGCAAAATACGGATAAAAATCAGGGTACTCTTCAAGTTTATCCCAGCCGGCTTTTGGAAAGACAGCCTCCATGACTGTAAGCCCCTGTTCCAGAGCTTTTCGCTCCGATTTTTCGGCATCTTCTTTTGCTTTACGCTCAATTACTTTTGGATCGTTGAGATCTTCCTCTTCTTCCGGAGGGGCCTCTTGTAAAGGTTTATCTTCTTCGGTTTCTTCCTCTTCCGCATTCTGCTGGAGGGCTTCTACATCCACACTATCAATCTGTTGAGGATTTAAATCAGCAGCATTTAGCTGCTCTGCCTCAGAAACACTCAGAAAAGCCATAAAACGGTTACGGCGTTCGATAAAAAACCGATCGTATGGAATAAAACGATCGGAAATAAGCTTCATTAATATTGGATACAAGCCAAATTGAACGTCCCGCCGAATTTCTATAAGTGATGTTATAATGTTGCGAATAATGTTCTGATACTTTTCCTTTGCTTCCATGGGGCTTTCTATGTAAAGGATTTTATACATTAACTTAAAGGCGGACTTTATATGCTCAATATTTAAATCTGCAAGAACGTACATTGGTTTATAAATATCCCGCACGATTTCAACAAAATCATAAACTTTAACCAATCTGGGACGTGCCTGTAATCGGGCGAGGTTACCTGCAATTTGTTCAATGTTCCAGTTTCTCATAGTTTCCATTATTTTAAAAACAAACGGCGACGCCCTTTTTAACTGGTTGCTGCGCTTTGCATTGCTTTTGGGAAAAAGACTCCTGGTTGAAGTTACAAGTTTTTCAACCTTGTTATAGTACTCGTTCATTCGTTTTGTCACAAAACGAGGATTAACATAATCCACCGGCTCCCTGAAAAACATAAAAGTTGAGACAAGAACCTGCATGGAAGTTTTAATTTCGAAAACTACCTGACCGGCAAACTGATCTATTTTAACCCGTTCCATGTATTTCAGCTTAATTGGTACAGAAGGATCATCCCCGGGATACATATCTATTTTGCTCCTGGATCTGCCGTTTGTATCAACATCTTCACCGGAAAGATCAATTCTGCGTCCCGAACGCCTGCCACCCTTGCCGCCTACCATGAGTTCCACGGTTTCGCGCCTGGCGCCTCTGCCCTTTGCAGGCTCCGGCTCTGCAACTCGTTCTGTACCTACTTCTCCACCAAGAAGCTGGGCCATACGTTTAGCTTCGTTATGATCTGTTACGCCTAGTTTTTGCCTTACGCGGCTGAGTTCACCAGGCGCGTAAACTGCATTATCCTTTTTTGCCATATTCACACCCGTAAAATAAGTTTTTCTCCTGTTCCAAACAGATTCTTAATTTGAATCTGTTCTCCTTCGGAATTAACCAGCACCCCGTTGTAATAACCCAGCGGAGCAGTAAAGTCGGCTGTTGTAAAAATCAGGTTCATTCCGCTTTTGTTAAGCTCCTTTGGGGTAAATGTCAAATCCACCATACCTTCAACATCCTGAATAACCCAGTCGGCATCAGGGCCGTTGGGCATTGTAATCCGCACAGGCGGCAGGGGGGTTAATTTACCATTTACCCATAATGCGTTTTCGTTGTTTTTGTTGGTTTCCCTTGTTTGATTCTCGGCAATATGGAAGCCAAACCGTTTGTTTTCTTCTTCAAAACCCATAGCAGAACAGACAGTTGTATACATACGATACGGAAAAAAACCCTTATAGTCGCAAAAAAACCCGGAACAGGTATCCTGTTTCAGGCTGATACGCCGACCGTCAAAGACCATATCGCCACGTACGGGAGCCAGCGCTTTATATGCATACATGTTCCGCTGTTCGGTTATACCCAAAGAAACCGCTATAGGAGTAACATCCTGGCTGCATACATTATATGCGAGATGAGCAGTCAGCGAAGGACGACGGCGGGCGGATTCTATATTGATATCCAGCTTTATAGTATCGGCATCAAGCCAGCTGTGAATACGAAAATAAAAGCGGGATGAGTGACTGTCTACCGAATAATTTGCAAGACTACAGGGAAGCTGCCAGCCGGTACCCGGCATCAACTTCCTGAATATGAATTTCTGCTCATTTTCCTTATCATAAAGCAAAACCTGAGCCATCCGGTATAACTTTAAGTTAATGAATACAGCTTCAAGAAAAAAATAATTATCCTGAGCTTTAAAATTCAGCCATTCCTTTATCCGGTTATTCCTTACCCAGCGCGGTAATGGGTACTTGTAGGGTCTCTTTATTTCCAATAGATCTACTTTTTCGAAAGCACGATTCCATGTCCCAAACAGGGGATTTCCATTTTCTATGGGCGAGGCCCTTGGGGCCAGGATTTCTCTGGTATACATCTACATGGATTTTAACATACTTTTGGCACAATAGCGAATCTATAAATTATTCCCAAAGACGCAGTTCTGCGCGGAAGGCCGCCTGGTCTGTATCCGCTTTTCGCCCTTCAAAGGCAAAAGCCTGAGTACAGTCGTCGTTGGCGTCAATAGGTGCAGACAGTATCTCGATAACTTCGCCGCTGAGAATTTCGTTCATGTAATTAATGTCCAAACGCATCCTGTTGGCATTTTCCAGAAGCTGCAGGTCAAGGGTATCCTCTATCCATTGGATGTAACGGACATTGTTTACATGCCCATTGTAATCAACATCGGTATACAGCGCCTTTCGCCCGGCGGCTTTCTGCAGATTGCCGTGTTCCAAAAGAGCGGCAGGTATCCATGAAAGAGCATCCATCCCTTCATTCTGGGGCAGACTATCCATAATCGACTGCGGCCTTAAGGGGCGGCGTTTTTCGATATCCACGATTATCCAGCAACTGCGGGCAGAAACAGCAGGGATATTATCCCTGTCACGTATGTCGAAATCACGAACGGCGAAAAGTTTTTCGCCTCCGCGCGGCCAGCTTCGGACAGTGATGGTTTCACGATAATTGGGACGCCTGTCCACAATTACCGACATCCGCGAAAGTATCCAGACCTGGCCTGTCCGCGCCATGTCTTCCCGCCCAACATCCAGATTTTCCGCATGGCTGATTGCCGCTTCCTGAAAAAACTGAAACACCGCAGAAAGTGTCATCCTGTCAGACTTATCTATTGAACCGAACCGTACAGGAAGAGTTTCCTGCCAGACATCCGCATGTCCCCCTGTTTTGGGGTTTGATGCATCACATAACATTTTCTTCCACCTTTTTCGTTTTTATCCTGTCCCTTCTTTTTAAAATAATACGCGGTATATAAAACAATAAACCAGACGCGGCATAAACAGAAAATATAATAAAAATTGTGTTTTGAGGAAAGATAACAACAAGAATAATCAATACTATCACTATAGCAAAAAGCTCAATTGTTCTAATTCTGGTAAGTTTAAGTTTCTTAAAAGACATGTAAGGAATATTGGAAACCATTAAGAATGAAAGAACAACAATAACAATGGGCATAGCAGTAAAAAAGGAAGGCATAAGCTCCATAAGCGCCGGAATTGTCTTAAAATTGAGGGCGTATTCCGCCGGCCCCAAGAGCTGATAACTTAACACAAAAGAAATAAGTACACCCGCCGATGCAGGGGTGGGAAGTCCCACAAAGTGTTTATGAACCTCACCGCTCTGCGCTAACACATTAAAGCGTGCAAGGCGAAGGGCGCTGCACAACACAAAAAGTACGGCAATCGCCACACCAATATTTCCCATAGTATTCAGAACCAGCATGTACATCATTATTGCAGGCGCAATTCCAAACGAAACAAGATCACTTAGGGTATCCAACTGCATACCAAAATCGCTGGTTGTATTGGTCATTCTGGCAATTCTGCCGTCAATAATGTCACAGGCTAATGCGCCGATTAAAAACCAGGCAGCCGGAATAAAATGACCTTCGACAGATGAAAAAATCGAGAGTATTCCAAAGCTCATGTTTCCGCAGGTAAACAGGGAAGGAATAATGTATATTCCCTTTCTTAGTTCTTCTTTTTTTATTGCTACTCTTTTTACACGTAATCTTTTTCGTGACGCTCTTCTGAACGTAACCTTTCTTATTTTCATTTTTGCGCCATAACAGTAATGCCCGCCTTGGTTTTATCGCCGGGCTTAACCTTTATCTCTGCATGTATTGGTAAATGCAGATCTACCTGAGAGCTGAATTTTATCATTCCGATTTTATCTCCCGCCTTTAGAGTATCACCCGATTTTACCCAGGACACACAACGCCTTGCCAAAAACCCGGCAATTTGCCGTACAACATATATTCCGTCTTCGCCCTGTATGGTGATAATATTCTGTTCGTTTTCCGCTTCCGCACGGGGATTCCATGCTGCATAAAATTTCCCGTCTTTGTGAGTTACGCCGGCAACAGTCCCATTAACAGGCGAGCGCTGAAGGTGAACGCTGAAAACAGAGAGAAACACTCGAACCAGTTTTTCGTTTCCCGTTTCTATTACTTCCATCACTGTCCCGTTGCACGGAGAAAGAATTATCCCCTCTCCCTGGGTAACTTCAACTTTAGGATCTCTAAAGAAAAACATGCAAAAAAACGCAAAAATAACAAACAAAGCTCCTATCGTGATGCAGATTATATTTACCGGTAGTAATGCAGTAAACCCGGAACCAATCAGGGCCGCTACCCCTGCCGCAAAAGACGGAAAAATAAAAGGATACCCTTCCTTTAAAATTGACATATTAATACTAACGATATAATAAATATCAAAATTTGGCAATTAGGCTTTTTTCAACCAGAAACAAGGGCTTTATCCCAAAGACCTTTACCAGTGACACCAGCGCGACTTCTCTAATATGCCATGTATTCTATTGTATCACCATGGGCACCTACAAGTTCATGACGGCTGGGGTGAACAATAAGATCCATTTCTTCTAAAGGAAGAAGACCCAATAAGACTTTAGGTAGACCGGGTATAGTTATTGCCCGCATAACCGATTGTCTGTCATTCCAGTTAATTTCTACTGGCGCTGTTACAGGGCAAGGAATCTGCTCTCCGTTTGCTATCCTAACTTTTTGCTCGCCTGTTTTTTCTAAACCCAATTTTTTACTGGTTTCTTCATCAAGCATAAGCGAATATGCTCCTGTGTCTACAATAGCATTTACTGTTATGCTACGGATTTCTTCCGGTTTAATAACCCCTTTATTTGCCAG
>Ga0099364_10012012_pt1 | contig 11740 bp, 11 predicted proteins | sample TergutTh196P3_FD_73070 | JGI IMG/M metagenome (GOLD analysis project Ga0099364, IMG submission 73070) | Microcerotermes parvus P3 segment gut microbial communities from Pointe-Noire, Republic of the Congo - Th196 P3 | ecosystem: Host-associated > Arthropoda: Insects > Digestive system > Gut ...
TAATCCCCAAATTCCAGAGCGGTACGGTATTTCGTGAGGCCGGGCACCACCGCGAGATCAAAGAACGCTTGGATCGCCCGCCGCTCCTCGTCGCCGATGGTGTAGTGGACGGCCTCATAAAGGTACGCCGCAAGGCGTTCGCGTGATACCGGAAACTCAACACCGGCGTCTTCCTTGACATCGAGAATCGAATCGATGGACGCCACGCCGTAATCCCTGGCCGTTTTGAGAGCGTGAACAAGTCCCGGGTGCTCCCAGGCACTTGGCGAGCAAGCGATCCACGCCGCAAAAACGAACGGTAGACCGGTTTTCTCCTTCCAAAGTTCGCCGAGGTCGACTCGGTGCTTCCATCGGTCGACAGGTTCGTAAGCCAAGGCACGGTCGCCGATGACGACCATCGCGTCGGTCTTGCAGGCATCCAGCGGCTTGTTGGGAGTAAGTTTGTATTTCTCAGGGGAAATGTCGAAAAAATGTCGGAGCATTACTTCGCAGAGCGTCACACTGCTCCGGGAAGCCGGGTCGAGCGAGATCGTCTTAATCCGCTCTATCGGTACCTTACTGATGAGGCGAACGCTCCAGACTGCTCCCCGACAACCGATACAGCAGTCGCTGACGACTTTACCGTAGGGCAGGTTCATCAATTCGGCGATCGGCATCAGGGCCAAGTCGAGATGGTGGGCCATCAACCGAATACGCATATCAGACGGCAACCATTCTGAGACAATCATACCGGACAGTTCGCTCGCCAAAAAATGAGTCAGCGGCCAAGCGTTGCAATAGGGAACCGTGCCGATACGGAGCGGAGAAGAGTCAAGTGTCATCGGAAAAGGAATGAGGAAAACGACTGTCCAACGGAAATTCTAGCTCCGAAGGAACTTTTTGGTATAGGGACGCGAAAAATTCTTTCAAAAAAACAATCTCTGTCTTTGTCGTTGTCTTTACTCGAACAATTTGAAACTGGAATCATCAAGCGGCATTTGGTACCCCTCCAGTTGGACTTTCCTGTCAACATTTGAAGGAAATGAACGCAAGCGAGAAGAAGGCAGCATGGAATATATTTCGCTTAACCGCCCTTTTCCTCGTGGTACTTTTTCTCTTGAAAAAATTGAGGCACTCACACCAAATTGCCCCGTAACGAGATGGGAACTCGACACACCTCCTCCGGGCAAAGGCAAACTCGAATGGGACGGCAAAAAAATATTCGCTCACGGCGAATTCGGCGAAAACCTCATTTTGTGAGACACCGATCCGAGTCGGACAAGAAAACGACTGATTTTATCGTGTGCATCAACGTTGCCGTTGTTTCTGCATTCGTTGCGTATCACTACTATCGCCGATGAAGTTTGCCCTAATAACGTGTGAAAAAAAAACATCGTTGTTGCCGTTTTTCGTTTCCTCGACGGTCTGTGGTCTTTGCATCATCACAGCCGCTTCTGTCTATTGGGATTTGTCTCAACCGCAACTCCCTCCGTTGGTCGCCGAACCTCTCGTAATGGACCTCGGAGAAAATCGCCTACCAAGGGTTCCTTGTGCGGAGTACCGCACGCGACTTTTGGAAAAAGTCGCCTACCCTGCTGGATCGTCCTAAACTCGCAACTATACCTTACCTTGCCAATAAGCGGTCATTTTTATTCGCCCTGAAAGGGTGGAGCATTACAGCCCAGGGCAACGCCCAACCGGTACAGCCCCATGAACCCAGGGCGGCGGCGAGTACGCCTTGCCCTAGGCTAGAATGCTCCGGCCTTTCAGGCCGAACTCCCAATCTTACAAAACGACCGCTTTATGGCAGGGCGAAGTATGAACTTGAACGCACCCTTAATGGACGTGGAGGCCAAAAACTGCTCTTGGAAAATTTTCGTGAATTGAGTAGCATCCGCCCAAATCGGTCAGGGACGACCGATGCTCCTTCATCGAAAGCGGCCGGATGCCTTCGTTACGTCAAATCGTTTTTCTTTTTGCGTGTTGTACCGCGTTTCCGCTCGCCGGGCAGGAATCAGGGCGGTACGTCATTCCTGATGGTCAGCCGTTGGTTTCGTTTGCTCCGCAGGCACCACCGACGGCACGGGAACAGTTGCAACACGTTGCCGACGGCTTCGGAGCGGTTCGATCTGCAACTATCCCATTGGCAACTCACACGAATGATCCGTCCGCCCCGGCGGTCATCTCCGCCAGTATGGGACGGAACGATACGACAAGTATTCAAACGACTGTTTTTTCGCCGGCGCAACCGAATTTGGAACGAACGCCGATTGATCCCCGAGAGTTGAAATCGTCGCCAATCGACGAGGATGAGGAAGAAGAGGAAATCGTTCCGAAAAAAAAGGAAGCGCAAGACACGCTTGACACGCCGCTCGTTCGAAGCGACACGGCGAACGACAACGGCAAAATTGCCAAACCATCGGTTTCAAACGGCGTCGGTTCCGTCGTCACGATGTTTGCCAGCCTGTTTATCGTTATCGCAACTTTCCTGATTTTAGCACTGCTTTTCAAGAAGGTTTCACCAAAAGGAAGTGGGCCTTTGCCGAGCGAACTGATCGAAAACCTCGGACGCACGTCGCTCACCCCCAAAATCCAGCTTCATCTGTTACGGCTCGGTAATCGGTTGATCCTCGTTTCCGTAACGCTCGATGGCGTCCACCCGATCACTGAAATTACCGATCCCGACGAAGTCGTCCAGCTTCTCGGTCTTTGTCGTCGATTGGACCCCAACTCCTCGACACAGAACTTCAAGAAAATGTACGATGCCGTTGCCGCTGAACCGCCCACCGGCGGATACTTCGGTGCAGACGTCGATGCCCGTCCGCGACCTAAGAGTAAAGCGACTCCGCGAACAAAGTCCTCGCTCGTCGACCTGTACAGCGAACCTGATGCCAGTCTCACCGAAATGCTTGCCAACGGACTGAAAGGAGGGAGAAATGGGTAATTCGAGGTTCGGAAGGCGGGATTCAGGAAAAGGTCGCCGACTTTCTCCGAAAGTCGGTGTCTGTTTTGGAAAAACTGACCGGCCCTTATTTTTCGTCTTTTTGTTCCTTTTCAGCTCTTCCTTTGCCGTTGCTCAGGAAGCGACGATGAACAATTACAATCCGAATCGTCCGCAGGGCGGATACGGTGCGTATGCGTCCCGAACGGAGCCGTATCTTTGGAATCCGGAATACGATTCGAACAACGCCGCCGTCAATCGGTCGATTCCTTACGACGCTTTTCCGTTACGAGGACCGCTTCCTGATCCGCCGTATGAAGAGGTCGCTCCCGTTCCCGGAGAAATGACGCTCCGGCCACCAAAAGAAATTTTACCCGGCAGCGAATTTCTGCGCTCGCCCAGCGGCCTCGTGTCGACGCTCCAGATTATGATCGTCCTCACGGTCATTACACTGGCACCGTCAATCATGATTATGACGACTTCGTTCGTCCGCATCATGACGGTCCTTGCGATTCTTCGGCAGGCCATCGGCACAAACCAGCTACCGCCGAGCCAAGTCATCACGGCCTTGTCGCTGTTCTTGACTTTTCTCGTGATGATGCCCGTCTGGCAAGACGTGTACGTGGATGCCGTGCTGCCCTATACGGAGCGGCGTATCGGTCTGGAACCAGCGTTTGAAAAGGCACAGGCCCCCATCCGACGCTTTATGACGGATCAAATCATCAAATGCGGTAATACGGAGGATGTTTTCGTCTTCCTGACGTACATTCCGGATTTCGAGATGCCAGAAACGTTGACTTGGGGCCAAGTCCCCTGGCGGGCGCTACTGCCGGCATTTATGCTCAGTGAACTCAAAACGGCGTTTATGATCGGCTTCCAGATTTATCTGCCGTTTTTGGTACTCGATATGGTCATCGCCAGCGTGATGGTCTCAATGGGAATGATGATGTTGCCGCCGACGATCATTTCGTTACCGTTCAAACTTATGCTCTTCGTCCTGATGGACGGCTGGAAACTCGTCGTTGTCATGTTACTGGAAACCTTTCAACCGTACATACCGGGAATAGTGTAGAGTGGAGAGTGTAGAGTGACGCAAGCGTCATTCAAACCGTATACTCTACACTCTGCACTCTACACTCTACACTCTACACTTCCCATGGACGCACAATCTGCCGTTGATATTTGTCGCAGTACTATTTGGGTGGCATTGATTATTTCGTCGCCAGTGTTGATTGCCGGCACGACGATCGGAATTTTAATCGGCCTCTTTCAGGCTCTGACGCAGATTCAGGAACAGACCATCGCCATCGTTCTCAAGATCGTCGTGATGGTTCTCGTGGCGGCGATCCTCATGCCGTGGATGACCAAACTTGTGGTCGAATTCACATGTGACATTGTCTCGACGATCCCGGAGCGGTTAATGTAACGGAACCCACCAAGGTTGTTCAAGTACGTCCAGCTTCCGCATCGGGCTTAGTGTCGTCCTCTTCATCAACAGGCTGACCTTTGACGAGATGAATGGTTGTCGGACAGTACTGTTTGCGGCTATGATCCGGCAGTTCGACCCATACTTTCTGGGCGAGAACTTCGTGAGCGATGACTTTTCCGATGCCATGCGGGGTTTGAACCCGTTTGCCGATCCCCGGCAGTTCTCGTTGGATATCAACGTAAAGATCGTATTCGTAACGTAAACAACATTTCAGGCGACCACAACGTCCGGAAATTTTCGTCGGATCAAGCGTCGCTTTTTGGAGTTTCGCCATCTTCATCGATACTGGCGGCATTTCGATGAGGTACTCGTTGCAACAAACGTCTTTGCCGCAGTCGCCAAAATCGGCCAGGAGTTTCGTTTCATCGCGGACGCCGATCTGTCGCATCTCGATTCGGGTCTGAAACTCTCCGGCAAGGACCTTAACCAGTTCGCGGAAGTCGACGCGACCCTCGGCAACGTAGTACACGATGAGGCGTTCGCCGCCGAAAAGGTGTTCAATACGAACGAGATCCATTTGAATCTGCATTTTTTCAACGATCTCTTTACAACGTTCAAATTCGTCCTTTTCGCTGGCGCGCATCCTCCGTTGCTCGTTGTGATCCGAATCCGTCATGACTCGGACGATCCGGTCCTCGATCATTTCCGCCTTGATCTTTTCAAGGGCTTCCGGCGTTGCAGGACAAAGCACAACGCCGACTTCCTGCCCCCGATTGGTCCGGACGATCACATCGGTTCCGTGGCGCAACTCCGTATGATCCGGAAATGTAAAGATACCGAGAAAACGCATTGCGCCGTATCTTGTGATGTATTTCGCCATGGCAGGAAAGGGGTGGGCGCGAGGAGAAACCTCAAACACTTGGAATTCTAAGCGATATCCTCGGCGTTGACAAGATCGTCACCGAATCGGCATTCCTGCATGGGGAAATGGATCAGCGGCAACCCGCTGCTCAAAATCTTTTCCGTAGTTGTCCTCTTTCTTCTTCACGCCGGAAAAAGATTGACAACCCCCCAGCGACAAAGTTACAAAGAACACAACGGTCAGAAAGATGGTCGGGACACTTTTTATCATGGAATCACCAACTGTTGTCGCGTTCCAACGACATGAATCTGTCCATGGTGGTCGGACCCGTTTTCTCGACAGGTTTCGGCGTTTTGCTCGAAAACCACGGGAAAGGACTCTTGTTCTTGCCGGGAGACGACGTATTACAACCGACTGACACGACAAGGAACGCCGCCAGAAATACAACGGCGATTGTCCGAATAACCGTTTTTTTGCTGAAAGAAGCCATACTGGTAGTGATCGGCAAAATCGTCAAACTAATTGAGAATAATATCGAAATTTTGGCCCTTCGTCCAGAGCAAATCACCTTTCTTTGAGCCCCCTCTTTTTCGTCCCTTTCACTTCGGATGCGTTCAAATTTCGTTGCGAGTTGAGGGCGATACGGTCAGGTAGGACAGAAAATCGTGTCAGTTTCGGAGAAACTGACCTACCGTGTCCGGAGTACCGGACGCGATTTTCGGAGAAAATCGCTACCAAAAAATGGTACCTTATTGACGTGCTACAGTGTAGATAAGGCGTCCATTTGCGGAAGTGAGCAGATTACTCAGAATTATAGCGATTTGCTATTGTCGAAGTCCACTAACAGTCTTTTCAGCACGGCGGTTTGATTGTTCAATTTTTCGCTGGCTTCCGCACTTTTTGATGCCGCTTCACTATTTTGTTGGACGATCCGCGATATTCGTTCAATTTCGGTCTCAATCTGTTTGATCATATCATTTTGAGTTTGGGTGGAGTCCGATATTTTGCCGATGATTTGACCGCTTTCCTTGATTTCCTCAATGATTTTTTCCAAAGACGCAACAGCATCACCGGCAATCTGCGCCCCCAAGTTCGATTTTGTAACGGTATCGGCAATCAACCCGTGAGTGTTTTTCGCGGCTTCCGCACTTTTCGATGCGAGACCACGCACTTCTTCCGCGACCACTGCAAATCCTTTTCCGTGTTGTCCCGCACGGGCTGCCTCGACGGCGGCATTGAGGGCAAGGAGATTGGTCTGAAACGCAATGCCGTCAATCACGTCGATGATTTTCTCAATGGACTGTCCCGCCGCACTGATCTCTTGGACCGCCTGCTTCATTTCCGTCATTTGTCTGCTTCCCGTTTCCGCATCGGTCTGGATCGTCTTTGCCAATGCCGTGGCTTGAAGAGCCTGCTGAGTATTGATGGCAATTTGATTGGAGATGTTCGCAATGTCAGACGAAAGTTCCGTAACGGATGCGGCTTGCTCAGCCGAACCCTGTGCCAGCGTTTGTGCGTCGCTGGAAATCTCATCGGTGGCGCCGACAAATGCCGTACTCAATCCGCTAATTTCATTGAACAACGTCGTTTGGTTTTTTTGCATTTTGAGCAATTTAGTGATTTCCTGCACGACTTCGATATGACCGACTTGTCTGCCGCCCCTGTCCAATATGTAAGAGGTGTCCACTTGAAAATCGCAACCGAGTTGCTCAAAGGTCGTCTGATTCTTTCCTCTTTTCAAACAGGCAACACCGCAATTATCGGTGTTGCAGATTCCGGCTCCCCAATTACTGCAATGCTTGCCGAGGACATCGTTTCGTTTGATTCCCAACATTCCCTCGACCGGCTTATTGATGAATGTCCATTTCATATTTTTGTCCGTAATCGAGAGCGGAAACGGAATGGCATCCAGCAAACTTTCGTACCAATAGACGACACGAGCAAGTTCTTTAATGCTGAACAGTTTCATCAGGGACACCACGACAAGAGCCGAGATGATGATGGAAACCATTGATGAAGGATATTTGGCACATAAAATGCCCGTCAACAGTACGATAATGCCAATGATCAGGTTACCGATGATTTGAATGATAAGCAATCTGTAGCCTTGTGTTCTTCGCATGATGAGCTGTTTGTTTGCTGTTTCGAATTAAATGGTTGTGATCGGTAACGTAACGATGTACGGGATACGTATTGTAGCAGAATCGTCGGGGAAGTCAACGGGGAGAAACGACGCGGCCTGGAGCCCGCTATCGGCTATCGCCGACACAACCGCCCGATGGTCGATAATCTCGGTCTTGACGCACAGGACCGTATAGTTTCCCGAAACGATTTTGCGAGTCTTCAAGGGTTGATGAAGTCAAACCGTTCTTGTTACGCAGCGCACTCGTTATCCGCACACCGCGCGGACGTTGCCTGACCGAAAAGGGATTCCGACACCTCGGCGTCAACCCCATTGATGACGGCGACGTTTCGCTCTTGTCGTTTCAAGGGGGTTCCATTTCTTGACAATCGGTATCGAAGGGTCTATACTCTAGCTCGTTTAGACCAACGTGGCTTGTCGTTTGGCAACCTAACAGGGTGCGATTATGGATCACAAGAAGCACAGCGTACTCGTCGTTGACGACACCAGTTTGAGCATTATGGCACTCACGCGCATCTTGAACCCGGAATATACCGTCTATACGGCAAGCAACGGTCGAGACGCCATTACAGCGGCAGAACAGTATTTGCCCGATGTCATTTTGCTGGATGTCATTATGCCGGATATGGACGGATATGCCGCCATTGCCGCACTGAAAAACGCCGAAAAGACAAAAGACATTCCCATTATTTTCATCACGGGCCTAAGCAGGTCGGGCGACGAGGAAAAAGGATTGGCCTTGGGCGCTGCGGATTACATCACCAAGCCCTTTTCGCCGGTGGTTGTGAAACTGAGGGTTCGCAATCAAATCAAAATCCTCGAGCAGGTGCGTCTCATCGTGGAAAAAGAGGTCGTCGAACAAAACAATAGTGCTCGAATGGAGTTTCTTTCTCGCATGAGCCATGAGATGCTGACCCCCATGAACGCGATCGTCGGACTGACGCATCTTCTCAAAGCCACGACTGAATCGGGGGCGGCGAAAGAGTATCTTGATGAAATGACTGCTGCATCTGGCCATCTATTGGACCTTATCAATAATTTACTCGATATTTCCGATCAAAAGGACAGTGTGTTCATACCTGTCGACTCTGTCTTTTCTTTCGAAGTGATGGTGCAGGACGTGTTGAGTGGAATCAATCACAATGTGAAAAAAAAACAACAACGGCTTACGTTCGATATTGCCTCGTCCCTACCGCCGCATCTCATCGGCGATCCGGGACGTCTTGCACAGGTGATAAAACACCTGCTGGCCAATGCAATCAAGTTTACGCCAGAAGACGGCGAAATACGACTATCGGTCAGTGTAATTGATGAAGATGACGAAACGGTAACTCTTCAATTTGAAATTACTGATAATGGCATAGGCATATCGAAAGAACACCAAAACGGAATCTTCGACGTCTTTACACAGGTGGACGAAAGTATGACCAGAAAACATGACGGTGCCGGATTGGGGCTTTCCATGTCAAAACGCATTATTGAAATGATGGACGGCAAGATATGGGTTGAGTCAGAACTTGGTAAAGGTTCAAAGTTCATCTTCACCTGTAAATGCAAGAAGGACAAAGTGCATATTCATCTGTGAAAACGCAAGATTTCGTCATTTCGCTGTTGCTCCATTCCGGCCTTTGTGTTGTTTTCCCCTATGAAAATTCTCGCGCTCGAAACGACTTGCGACGAAACGGCAGCGGCGGTGATCGGCGACGATCTTTGCGTTCTCGGCAGCGTCGTTGCTTCGCAGGACAAGATTCACGAACGCTTTGGCGGCGTTGTGCCGGAACTTGCGTCGCGGGCCCATCTCGAACAGATTCTGCCGGTGATCGACGAAACGCTACGCCGTTCAGGGATTGCACTTACCGATCTCGACGCCATTGCGGTTGCCAACACACCGGGCCTCGCCGGTTCGCTGCTCGTCGGTCTTGCCGCCGCAAAAGCACTCTGTTTCGCCCTCGGCAAACCGCTCATTGCGGTCAATCATCTTCAAGCACACGTCTACGCCTGCAAGGTGGCGTTCAAGGAAGACCCGTTTCCCTGTGTTGGCTTGATCGTCAGCGGCGGACATTCCAGTCTGTACCGTTGTGAAGCCCCGACGGATTTTACGCTCCTCGGCGGAACCATTGACGACGCCGCCGGCGAAGCCTTCGACAAGGTCGCCGCAATGCTCGGCTTGCCGTTTCCCGGCGGACCGGCCATCCAGCGAGTCGCCGAAAAGGGAAGACCGACCGCTCACGCTTTTCCGCGTTCACTGCTCGACGAACCGGAGCGATTGGCGTTCAGTTTCAGTGGTTTGAAGACTGCCGTGCGTTACAAACTGGTCGGACCGGGCAAATCGGACCCGGCAGCGGCAGCCGCCCAATTGCCCGAAAAGGAAATCGCTGACTTGGCTGCGTCGTTTCAGGAAGCGGTCGTCGATTGTCTCGTCGGCAAATCGGTGCAGGCGGTCCGGCAAACCGGTTTGACAACGCTCTGCGTCGGCGGCGGCGTTGCAGCCAACGCCCGATTCCGACAAAAGATGGAATCCGCCGCCCGGAAACACGGCTTTCGATTGTTCATCGCACCGCTCTCGCTCTGTACGGACAACGCCGTGATGGGAGCCATTGCGGTCGAACGGTTCAAGGCCGGACTCTTCGAACCGCTCGATCTGGACGTTTTTCCCGGTTTGGTTCGCGGATAGGAATGACGACATCCGCTTGCCATGGAATGCAAATTTTTGTATAATGCCCTTAGAGTCGTTTTGACAACGATAAAACCACCAACCATTAACGAAACCATGATGAGATTTTTTTTGGTCCCCTTGTTCCTTTTGTCGACCATTTTAGCCTTTGCAGCGGACGAACCGCTCACTGCCGTCCAAAAGGAGCGGCTTGAGAATCCGATCTTCAAGTCGTCGCTTGAGTTCCTGAAAACCCCGGTACCCGTTGCGGATTCCTCGGCGACGACCGGGGACGAAATGAAACCGTACATCGAAACGATTCCCGGTACGGAGATCACTTTCAAGATGGTTCCGATCAAAGGCGGAAAATTCCTCATGGGAAGCCCGGAAGACGAGGAAGGACGCTTGGAAGACGAAGGACCGCAACACGAAGTCGAAATCAAGCCGTTCTGGATAGAAGAACACGAAGTAACATGGAAGGAATTCCAAGTGTTCCTTGATCAATGGCTCCAGAAGAATCGCAAAGCCGAACCATCTCCGCAGGAGAAAATCGCCGACGCTATGGCGTTTCCGACGCCCGCTTGGACTCCCGGTTCAATCAGTTACGATCATTTCGGCAAAGCCGGTTATCCGGCCAGCGGCGTCACGATCTATGCCGCCAAAGTCTACTGCAAATGGTTGACGACGCTTACCGGACGGTATTATCGTTTGCCGACCGAAGCGGAGTGGGAATACGCCTGCCGCGCCGGTTCCACGAGCGCGTACTCCTTCGGAGACGATCCTGACGATCTTGACGATTATGCCTGGCATTTCGATAACACCGATGGCAACGGGTACAAGAGAGTCAAGCAGAAGAAACCGAACGCTTGGGGACTGTACGACATGCACGGCAATGTTGCCGAGTGGGTACTTGAACAGTATGCTCCCGACACCTATGCGAACCGTCAGTCCGGCACTTTCGGTACTCCGGTCAAGATAGCCGTTGGAGACGGGTTCGGTCAAGTCGGTCCTCGCAACAGCCATTGTGTTGCTCGCGGAGGACACTGCGACGATGAAGTGGTCGACCTTCGTAGTGCCCGGCGTCTTCATTCGGAAAAGGGCTGGAAGGATGGGGACCCGCAGTTTCCGCAGAGTGTTTGGTGGACGACCGACGCTCCTTTCGTTGGGTTCCGTATCGTCAGACCGCTAGAACCGCCGAAAACCGATGAAGAAGCGAAACTCTACGAACCGAACCCCGAAGTCTGGTTTAAATACGCCGAGTTGAATGCGCGGCAACAGTAAACGGCGAGCATCCGGGTACCAGTACGTATTAAAAACGAGTGTGGATTTTCCGTCCCCTCTCCCTTTGGGGCGAGAATTGCAAGGTACGAAAGGTAGGCAGCCGGGCGGCAATGCGCGGTACTCCGCACAAAGAACCCCGTGTCGGCCGTCGCAGACGCAGCTGCCCGGCGGTCGGCTGCCTACCTTACCTCGTTGTTCCAAACTCGAAACTAGAGCGTATTAAAAATGGGTTTGGACAACATTCCCGTCCCCCCGCGCAGGCGGGGACCTAGAGGACAGATGTTCACATCTTCGTTAATTGCAAAAGCTTATGGCGATGAAACAAACTCAAGGGCACTTCTGAAAATTGCATTTTGGTTAGGATTCGATTTGATCTCACAATCATTTCGTTTTTTTCGAAAACGGCGTGGTTTTTACGGCATTTTCACCCCTTCCAACCTCGTATTTTGACC
>Ga0099364_10012013_pt1 | contig 11740 bp, 9 predicted proteins | sample TergutTh196P3_FD_73070 | JGI IMG/M metagenome (GOLD analysis project Ga0099364, IMG submission 73070) | Microcerotermes parvus P3 segment gut microbial communities from Pointe-Noire, Republic of the Congo - Th196 P3 | ecosystem: Host-associated > Arthropoda: Insects > Digestive system > Gut ...
GACCACCTCCGCCTATACTGGGCCATAGAAAAGCATGAAGGCCATGCCCATTTGCTGCATTATTCCTCCACATGAACCACTCCAGATTATTGATAATCTTTGACCTAAAGTAGTCTTTTTCAAGGTCAGTATTAGGAGCAATTGCGGCGGCATCGGATATAGTTCTCAAAGCCCAGGCACAGGCCCTTAGGTCCCCTTCAACCAAACCAAAACTGCCGTCATAATTCGTCCCGTTGAATCCCCGTCCGCTGCGATGGTAGGCAGCAAAAAACAAATTGTACCCGGCCCAATAATAAAGCTCGTCCAGGAACCACTTTTCCCCTGTGATTAAATAAGGAATATAAGCCAGTGACGGCTGATGTGCCCTGTCCGGATGCCAGTCTGTATCCCCTGTCGGGCCAATCGAAGGATTATTTGCATTATTTATCCAGTAAAAAGTAGGCCGGTCATCAATTGAAATAGTGCGTCCATAGAACCTGTTTCCGGGAATATCTTCCCGGTAATGGATTGGGATGGATCCGGACATTTCCCCGTTGCCGAGCATAACTTCCCGCATGCGGTTATCCATAGTTAAAAGATATGTGGCAGTCCACCTTGGGAGCACGCCTATATCCGCCCGACCTCCTACACCCGGCATATACATATAAATGGTTCCATTTCCCATGATATCATTGTTGGAAGCGAGCCAGTTACTATAAGAGGCAGCAATAGCGCTTTCATTTATTTGCAAAGAAGTATCATAGGGCAGTATCATCCCGGTGGAGATCATGTAGGGGAGATCAAAGCGTATCTCTACTTCCGGCGGCTCTTCTCCCAACCAGAATACCTTCCGCCATCTTGAAGAGTTATTATGCTGAAAACTAGCTTTACTGTAAACTTCGGTTAGGTTTTCATTTCCCTGTTTAATGGACAATGCGTAGTTTACATTTCCTCGGGTGTTCAGGTTTATATTTTCTATAGTGTGGGATATTCTGATATAGGGTGTCCCCGGATACAACCGTACTTCCCAGAGGGCGTTTAATTGGTCGTTGAGATCTTGTCTGACTATAATCTCAGTACAAATATCTCCCCTGAGCCAATAGTTTAATTGATTCGATTCAGAAATGGCTTCCCTTAAGTCAGCAGTCAGGCCTAGACCTGAGAGCTCCAGGGTCGCTCCCACATCGGTAGCAAGGATTGCATTTCTATCTAGTCCCTGCCCTGTGCTGCCCCCGGCTCTTGTAAGGGATAAGGTTACTTCCCCTGAAGCCGGTAATTGGGGTATGCGCACAGAGATTACGGCATGCCTGACAGAGCCATCGGGATAAGTAGACTTTACATCAAATTGGCTTGGAAAATTTACGCCGCCCGAACTTACACTTACAGTGCGGCCGGAAGGAACATCACCTCTTCTGAAAACATGGCCAAAGCTCAGAGGATAGTTCACACTGCTTATTCCTGATTTCTCCCTGATGACGACCCTTGTTATTTCGCCCCCGGAATTATTATCGATACCTCCATTATCTGCCCCGCCGAATGTATCTCCGCACGAAGTGAAAACAAAGACAGTAAGTGTAAACAATACAATTAATATCGAAACCCGTTTAAGAAATAGGTTCATAAGGCCTCCAGATAAGTCAGTAAATTATACCATATTATTATCACTTTAATAAGCGTGCTGAATGCGGTTTTAACCAAATCTGTCGGGTATCGTTTAACTGCTCCCCGGTTAGCAAGTCCTTAAACCCCTTCTCTGAATAAGCACTTAAATCGACAACTTCATCGTAATCAAAAATACTCACAGCAATAAATATCTTCTCGTTCTCGTAAGAGCGAGAAAAGGCGAAAGGACGCATATAGTCGAGATAAACCTGCTCATAACTGCCGTATCTTAATGTCTTCTCACTTTGCCTGATTGAAATTAATTTATTGATATAACCTGTAAGAGGTATGTTGTAATCGCTGCACTTATCAATATCTATATAAGGCCTTAAGGGATGATCAGAGCCGTCTTCTTTAACTCCCCTGATTCCCCATTCACTGCCATAGTAAACAGAGGGGATGCCGGGCAATGTAAAGAGCAGGGTATAAAGGGTATTTAAATGATGATGACTCGTATTGCTTGCTATACGGCTCTGATCATGATTATCAAGGAATGTATATAGAGGTATGCCTTTATTTGGCACTGCATTTGATACAGCATAGGCAAGTTCAAACAGATTATTATCATTATGGCTCGAATATAAGCTCTTATATAGAATATAGTTTGTTACACTATGCAGAGTCCAATCATTTACCCATTTTCTATAGTCTCCGTGAACAACTTCGCCTACCAGCCAAAAGTTCGATTTGATTGTCTTTGTAAGATGGCGCAGCTCTGTCATAAAACCGGCATCGAGCACATCGGCTGTATCAAGGCGCATTCCGTCTATGTCGAAGGTTTCGATCCAGTACTTCGCAGCATCAAGGAGATATTTCTTGACATTTGGATTGTGGAGATTGAACTTTGGCAGCTCATAGTATCCGTTCCAGGTTTTATAATCGAAAGGATCCCCATGGGGGCTTTGCCTATTAAAGTCCACGCCGGAGAACCAATCGGCATACTCCTTATCGCCTTGCAGTAGTTCCTTGAACGCAAAGAAGTCCCGTCCGCAATGGTTAAAAACACAGTCAAGAATGACGCGTATTCCGTTTTCGTGAAACTGCTTAACCAGGGCCCGAAATTCTTCGTTAGTCCCAAGACGATTGTCGATTTTCTTATAATCTGTAACATCATAGCCGTGGGTGCGAGACTTAAAAACAGGGCTGAAAAGTACAGTATTAAAACCCATGCCCTTAATATGGGGGATCCACTTTGCTATTTCTGTAAGCCCCCTTCCCTGTGTAGTATAGTCGTTTAGAAATGGTGCTTTGGATAGGGAAAGTGAATACATGTGATAAATTACAGCGTCTTCATACCATTTGCGGTTCATATTGTTCTCCTGTTTATATACCTACCGGTAGGTATATAAGTGTATAAAAAAAATTTGCTCCTATTAAGAGCTGTTTTTAAGCATGAATACCATGCATAAATTGATGAACAAGTTCCTTCACGGATTTTTCGTTCAAGGCTCCCTTGGCCATTCCGCTTAAGAAAAGGCTGATATATGAGGTTACGGTCCCTATATATGACCAGCTTAAATTTTTGCTTTTGCCCCTAAGATTGCCATGTGCCTTTGCCATATCTTTAAACATGGTTTCTATAATGTCGAACTGCCTATAATGGTATTTTTTAATGATAGCATACAAAATTGATGAACGAGGCATGGACATATTTGTTAGCATAATCCTTAAAAAAGCCTCATTTGCGCTGCTAAAGGAAAAATAGGCATTGGTGACCTTTGCAAGCGTAAGGAAAATGTCTTCAAAATAGACTTCCGGCTTTGGACTATAGACGGAATTTTCGCTAATAACGGTATTCAGCCTACTATAATGAATTTGGCATACAGCATCAAATAGCCCTATTTTGCTTTTAAAATAGTAGTACAAGGTTGGCTTTGTAATTCCTGATGCCTTGGTTATCTCCTGGACTGTTACGCCCTCATAGCCTTTTGCTGAAAAAAGATTCAGAGCATTTTCGAGAATTTTCTGCCTTACCGCACCTCTTTCGTCCATGAGATTATTATATACCAAGCGGTATATAAAGGCAACCCCTTCAGACTTGGTTTCTTGCCTTATACCTTGTAAGAAGCTTATTGTACTTCCTGCCCTGTATTTTTAGGAAAAGCAATGTAAGGCCTATTGCAGCACTTACGCATATTATTGAGGATATGATGAGGCCGAGCCAGTACATTGGATCGTAGGAAGGGAGCCAGTTGAATAGTAAAATCACCTTTATAATAAGTGTTTGCCTTATCTACGCATGTACGGCGATTATGCTGATAATTCCCAATGCGCTTTTCCCGGATATAGTCCGGCATGCTCACTTTTTGGAGATGATAAGTTCAATGTCCCTGTTTGGAATTATTGTCGGGGTTATTATGTGGTAATTACCTTACCCTGCTGCCTCTCAATGTTCTTGAACTTTCATCTTCTACACCTAGTTCCGTTAACCGAATCATCAAGTGCGGTACAACAGTTGCACTGGTTCTTGCAGTAAATGTCTGCCCGTCATAATCAATCTGACGTGAAGAGTCTACATTCAAGATCCAGACAATTGGTACATCCGGGGGCAAGGGGAGATCCCAGGCTTGCAAAGCCAACTGGCCTGCCGGAGTATCGCTCCTTACAAAAAGAATGTCTCTGGTTGTACCATGCCTTCTATTATTAACATCCTCAAAATTTATTGGGATAACCAGAGGGTATCGTTCAGTGGGAACACGGCGGTCCGGAACTGTCCCGGGTGTATCAGCAAGAAGGTCTATTCTGTTTCTGAACCCGGTGCTTACAGTCACGGGAACTCCTCTTCTAATTTCAGTTCTGCCTTGAGTCATCCCACTTCTTACTTCAAAAATCACAGCATGGGATACATGGTACTGAGATGCCACGATGGGAACCCGAGACCTGGGGCGAAAAATATTCCTGGTTGTGATTGGTACTCGAGCACCCTGTATTGTATCCAACTCCTCATGAGTTAAGGTTGTATTACGAGCTGTAGGCGGTGTCGAGCAGGAAACTAAAAGGATAATAATCATAAAAAGAAAGGCTAAAAGGACACTCCTGCGGCGAATTCCTGAAACAATGCTAGGCATATAAGACCTCCATAAACTCCAATTATATAATGGTTTTGGAAGCCGGGTCAATAGTGGAAGGGTAAGCTCTTTCCTTAAGTTTACTCATTCCTTGCCTCGGAAGATATTGCCCAAAGATAAAGGCTTGCAGTTGATGCATAGGGTGAATACCTTTCTTTTGCCTTGTTGAAAAACTCCCGTGTAATCTCGGGTTGTTTGTATAAAATCTTCAAGCCTCTCTGTATTCCGAGGTCGCCCCAACTAAGAATGTCCTTTCTATGCATTGAGAAGATCATCAGCATTTCTGCTGTCCATATGCCAATCCCTTTAATTCTAACGAGTTCCTTGCAGACTTCATCGTCAGGCAGTTTGCTCAAGCCCGGCAGATCCAGGCTGCCGTCAAGTACCGCCACGGCAATGCCTTTTATATACTCTGCCTTGCGCATTGAAATCCCACAGGACTGTAACTCTTCTATTGAAGCTGAGCCTATCCTGTCAGGGGCCAAAGGCACAAAGCGTTCCTTCATACGGTTCCAAACAGTTGCCTGTGCCTTGGTTGAGATCTGCTGCCCGACTATGGAGTTTACAAGAGACGAGAATAAGTCAGGGTTTACCTTGCGGCGGATCTTCCCCATCCTGTCCATTTCAGCACCCAACACCGGGTCTCGGGATTTAAGCCAATCTATCTCTTTCCTGCCGTATTTATAGTAGCTTTCTATTTCAGTCATGATTCAACTCACTCCCCGAAGTTTTTCGTTAGAAACTGATCCAGAGCAGGAAAATAAGTATCGAGGGATTCCATAAAGCCTGAATTATGCCCGCCTCGTATTTCCAAGAAGGTCTTCTCACTTATTATTGCCTCATAAATACGCCTGCCCTGATTATATGGTACAACTTCGTCATCAGGGCTGTGAATTACAAGGGTAGGGATGCTCAGAGATGCGGCAGTGTTTTCAGAATTCCAGTAATTACCGCCGAGCAGGAGTGGGGCAATGGGAGCAGGGAAGGGTGACATTGCAGCAAGAGAAGAGAAAGTTGATTCAAGAATTAGAGCACCCGGGGTTATAGATTTCATCAGCTCCATTGCTACAGCTCCGCCAAGGGAGCGCCCGAAGACTACGATATTACTCGCGGGGATGCCCCGATCCAGAGTGAGCCAATTCCAGGCGGCAAGGGCATCAAGTGCGGTTCCTTTAATTGACGGCCTTCCATCGCTTAAGACGTAACCCCTATAACTGATTATAAAGACTGATAAACGTAAATCGTTAAAAATTTTAAATGAGTCAAGACGATGAGATATGTTCCCTCCATTACCATGGAAAAAAAGCAGGGTTGCCCTTGCATTAGCAGCAGGTATATACCATCCGTGGATACGAACATTGTCTTCGGTTATAAGGGTAATATCTTCATAATCCGGGTTAATAGCTGCCGGGGTGTCGCGGATTGCTTGCGAGGGATGAAAGACGAAGCGCGGCAGTATAAGGCGAATCCCGGTAAGCAATAGGACAAAACCTGTTATTATCAGGATGATAAGCATTTTTTCTCTCCGTAATTTTTGCATACTCAAATTTCATCCATCATATCTACTAACCGGTAAACAGATGATGAAGGGTTTGCATTTTCCTTTAACTCCTTTGCTCGTTCAGATGCAAGTCTACGATTATTCCAAAGGAATTGCTTTTGCTTTTCTGATAGAGAGCCTTTTCTGTAGTTTGTCCAATCCGGTGTTGATTTTTTTAGTTTGTCAATGCAGTTATCTGTTGAGATAGCTGCATTTTGCATGACAGCGTGAAGAAGAAACCACAATTCCACAGAAGGATTACTTGCGATAATAATTGATTCTTTACAACTAGAAAGTTTTTTTGAAATTTCTTCATTGTCTAGGTCGTACATAAGAAACGAAGTAATCTTATCTCCATGACCGATTCTTTCAGCTTGAATATAGCGGTGAATGATGTTTGGAGAAACTGAAAGTCCGGTTATGCGGGTAATTACTTTGATCGGGAGCTTGTATTGTTTCCTGAGTGAGTTAACATAAACTTCCTCAGTATCACCTTCACAGAAGATCAAAATCACCGGTTTCATTTTTTTTGACTGTTTTTTTCTCCGCTTATGATTCATATCGCTTTTACACTCTCTAATAATCCCTTTAAAGCTGTAAGAGAGTTATCTACGATTGGAATAGCATCAAATCGTCCTTGTAAATACCCTTTTTCTGCATCCATATTTTCCCGAAAGTCTTTATAATCAAATAAAGAGTACAGCTCTGTAGAGCCATTATCTTTTTTTTGAGCAAATAAAATTTGATCTCTCCTAAAGCGTTTTATATCAATAAGGTTAGTATTATGAGATGTAAATAAAAATTGTGCTGTAGAACTGGCATGGAATAAATCAATGATAAATTCAGCAATTTTAATGTGAAGGCTTAAATCGAATTCGTCCAGTATAAAAATTCTTTCTTCTTTAATTACGTTTAAAATAAAGAATAACATGCTAAATAGTTGTATAGTACCAGAAGATTCTTCTCCAAGTAGGTCAAATGATAGTTCAGGAGCAGCCTTATGGAAAGTTTCAAACCTTAGAGTATCAAAAGTTTGATCGTACATAGGTGATGAAGATGGCAGTACAATAACTGGCAAGGGTGGTAGTTTTGATTTTTCATGAATGAAATTAATATCAGAAATATCACTGTCACAAATGGATAAAGCATGAAGAAAAAAAGCTTTGTTTTCTTTGAATAGAGATTCTGTCAAATTTAATCCAATTGCTCTAAAATCAATAGGAGCGAACCCTAATTGAAAATCTAATAAAAAAAATTCATACAGATCTTTACAGAGCTCTCTATCCATTTGACATGCACGACTTAAGAACAGAGTTTTTCTACTTGTGTTGATAGCTACATCAAAAGGTCGAGGAATTAACCCGTTTGCAAAATTATATATTTCTTTTTTATTTTTACCTTTATTCTCATCACGATCAAATATTTTTGCTCTACGCCCTTTTGGATAATAGTACAAGCTTTCTTTTAATATCTCAGTGTTGGTTAGAGAAAAAGAGTATTCAAATTCAATATCTTTATTTATAAAATTAATAAAAAATAAACTTGGTTTACCAAGGTAACCATCAAGCCTGAAAGGTGAAAAGTGAAATATTGTACCTTCTGAAAATTGATGCGATTCAACAACTAAACTTTGACAAAAATTGATAGCTTTGAATATATTAGATTTGCCGGAAGCATTTGCTCCAAAAAGCCCAATGCTTTTGAGAATCTTCTGTCCTTTATAATCAATCACATTGGATGAGAGAGCCTTTGTACCCTCGGTGTTGATATTTTCTGCTCTAAAATTAAGTGAAATCTCATTTTTTATTGAATAAAAGTTTTCTAACCGTATTTCAAGTACCATCAAATGCCTCTTTTTGTAGGTGTTCTACAAATATAAGCGGAAAAATACAATTTGTCAAGGGCCTAGGCATCTCAGTTGGAAATTTCCGTTCTAAGCTGCTTTACAGAATCCTGCTCGATTAAAATAGGTGGAATTTTCAAATTGATGGTTCTTGCGTTTGGTTTATTTATCCGGCTTAAAAGGATGCGGCAGGCTTCTTTTCCTAAGTTTTCTTTTTGCCAGTCGATGCTTGTTAAACGCGGTGAATTGTACTCACTTAATAGTGAAAATTCTATGCTTACAATGGAAATATCAGCGGGTACTTGTATGCCTTCATCATGGAAGAAACGCATTACTCCTCCGGCTATACCATCACTGCCGCAGAATACTGCACTTGGTTTTACACCGTCCTTCCAACAGGCCCTTATGGCTTTGTAACCATCAATGCCTGCATATCCTGAATGTACGATATTGATCAATGATGGGTTGGTTTCAAATTCCTCTGCGGCTGCTTCAACTCCCTTTCTTTTTAAATGTGAATTATAGTTCGATTCAGGGCCATTTACAAAAAGAATATTTCGATGTCCTTTTTCCAACAGATAGCGCATTCCAAGAAAACCGGCTTGTTCTATATCAACAAAGACAGAATCAATACCCTTATATTCGCGACCGATTAATATCAGGGGAATTTTCATATTTCTAACCTGATCGATTGTATCATCACTTATAAGACCGCCAATAAAGACAATACCGTCAAGACGGCGCTTGCTTATTATGCGCGGCATGGATTTTTTGCCTTCTATCATAGAAAATCGCTCGATAAGGAGAGTATAATCGGTGTTAGTGAGTTCAGTATTAATACCTGCACTGACATCGTAGATGAGGGTTTCGGGGACTGAGGAAAACTCATAGGCCTTTGAAAAATGATTTGAGGTTAAAAAGATGAGTCCAAGGGTATGGGATCTATTTGTAATAAGCTGCCTTGCAGCCTGATTCGGGACATAGCCTAATCTATTGATGACTTCCTCAACCCTGTGGCGTGTTTCAGTTTTCACATTTTGAGAATTGTTTATCACCAAGGATACAGTGCTTTTTGATACCCCTGCCTCTCTTGCTATATCAATTATTGTGGAAGGCATATCAATTATTGTAATGAAATTAAATCTTTGTCAAGATAATTGGAACGATACAATTTATAACAAATTTTGAATATATTGATAAGATATGAATTTTATGAGTTATAACCGGATTTTGGTGTTTATATTTTTATAAAACCTTCATAATCGGGTATTTTTCTTAAAAATTTTCCTTGACAATATCTAAATTCAGGGGTTATAATGAATAAATTGGAACGTTCCATATTTAGGAGGTAATATGTCAACCGGAATTATCGTAAGTGTCATCTTTATTGTGATGGCTCTATTGATGATGACAAGGAAGCTGCCTGCTTTGCTGGCTCTGCCTATAATGGCGGTGCTCATAGGGGTTGCAGGCGGGCTTCCGGCATTGGGACCTGAGGGTATCCTGACTCATGTCCTTTCGGCCGGAGCTCTGCGCCTTGCGGGAACCTATGTGGCTATCTTATTTAGCTGTTGGTTGTCCCAGATTTTGTATCGGACGGGTGTTACCGATACGATAATTAAAAAAGCTGCAGAGTTCGGAGGAGATAAGCCTTTCATAATCTGTCTGGCCCTTGGTGTAGCTACGGTTTTCCTTTTCACGGTTCTTTACGGAACCGGAGCAGTGGCCATGGTCGGTGCCATAGTGCTGCCTATCATGCTTTCTGTAGGAGTTCCGCCTATCATTGCAGCTAACGCATACCTTGCGGCAATGACCGGTGGTTATGTTATCAACCCTGCAAATATACAGGCTATCGTGAATATTACCAGGGTGGAAATGTCGACCATGTACCTCTGTGCCGGTATTCTTACAGGTCTGTGTGTGGTGTTCATGATTGGATACCTTGTTTGGGGATTTAGAAAGAATGGTATGAAGTTTGCCTTTGCAGCTCCTGTCGAAGGGGAGGACGAAGATAAGGAAGAGAAACCTGCTTTAGTTACAGGTTTCCGTGGTGTTATGGCCTGTCTTACTCCCTTTGTGGTAGTTGCAACCATGATCATTTTCCGGCTTGAAGCAACCACTGTATTTATCGTTGGAATTGTATGGGCCATCATCTTTACCCTTAAAGGGAAGTGGTCAAAATACTCAGGTATGGTGGTACAGGGCAGCTTTGAAGGATTTAAGGAAGGTGCACCAACTGCCGGTCTTATGTTCGGCATTGGTATGATCATCAACGCAATGACAGCGCCTACTACACAGGCAGCGATCAATCCCTTCATGGTAGCAATCACCCCGACTACAGCCGTGGGCCTTGTCGCTTTTGTCTGTATACTTTGTCCCCTTGGTTTATACAGGGGCCCCTTCAATCTAATGGGACTTGGAGCAGGCCTTGCGGCAAGTATGCTTGCAGTAGGCGCTCTGCCTGTTGCGGCACTTTCGGCTGTATTCTATGCTGCTTTCAGGTGGCCTACCCAATCTTGTCCTACTTCCACTCAGGTTGTATGGGCTGCGAATTATGTTGGGCAAGAGCCAATCAAGACTACGAACCAGTTATTCATTCCCAATTGGATTTTTACTATTGTAACTGTCATCCTAATGGTTATAATTTACTTCCGTTAACCGGTTTAACTATATGCCGCCGGAGCTTAGCCTCCGCGGCATGAACTTGGTTTCATCATAGGGTTTAAAAGTGAAAATACGGATAGGAATAGATGTTGGCGGAACCTTTACAGATGCTGTAGCCATTAATTGCGATACCTATGAATTGATGGGGAGTGTAAAAGTACCCACCACTCATAATGCGAAAGAGGGAGTCGCTGCAGGTATTGTATCATCTCTGGAAAGGATACTAAGTGAGTATTCCATTAATCCAAGTGATGTAATGTTTATTGCACATGGCACTACCCAGGCAACTAATGCCCTTTTGGAGGGTGATGTTGCAAAGGTGGGTATTCTGACTCTTGGAAGTGGTATTGAAGGATTAAAATCTAAAAGTGATACCAATATGGGAAACATTGAGTTAGCCCAGGGAAAGTATCTGCATACTGTAAATGTCTTTATTAATAATACCGCAGACTTTATTCAAAATGTGGAAAAGGCATTACAGAATTTACTAGACCGGGATTGTAGTTCAATAGTTGCCACTGAAGCGTTCAGTGTTGACAACCCTGAGAACGAGGAAGCGGTTCTCAATCTCTGTCGTGAAAAAAGTATTCCTGCTACTGCCGGGAACGATGTATCCAAGTTATACGGACTAAAGGTCAGAACCAGAACTGCTGTGGTAAATGCGAGCATTTTGCCGAAAATGCTGGATGCTGCTAATATGACTGAATCGAGTATAAAGGATGCGAAAATTGGTGCCCCCCTAATGGTGATGCGCTGTGATGGCGGGGTGATGACTGTAGATGAAGTACGTAACCGGCCAATCCTTACAATCCTATCCGGTCCTGCTGCAGGCGTTGCAGGGGCTCTGATGTACGAAAAATTAACAGACGGCATTTTCTTTGAAGTAGGGGGAACCAGTACTGATATTTCCTGTGTCAAAGATGGCAGTGTTGTTGTTAAATATGCCGAGGTTGGGGGACATAAAACTTACCTTAATTCCCTTGA
>Ga0099364_10012014_pt1 | contig 11740 bp, 10 predicted proteins | sample TergutTh196P3_FD_73070 | JGI IMG/M metagenome (GOLD analysis project Ga0099364, IMG submission 73070) | Microcerotermes parvus P3 segment gut microbial communities from Pointe-Noire, Republic of the Congo - Th196 P3 | ecosystem: Host-associated > Arthropoda: Insects > Digestive system > Gut ...
GTTTTTAACGAAGGAGCTGTAATGGCGAGCCGTGTACATCGAGAGATGTAAGCACGGTTTTGGGAGGGGTCTGTGCAAACCTGCCGCAGTAATGCGGTAAGGCAGCACTTTCCTACTCTACTTCATCGGTCAGATTATGTCCTCAAAATCCCCTGTGCGTGCCTGTGAGGATGTTGACGAAACCGCGCTTAGTTATGCCGAAATCAAAGCGTTGTGCGCGGGTAATCCGCTGATTGCTGAAAAAATGAACCTTGACGTCGATGTTGCGAAGCTGCGGATGCTGAAATCTGAACATCAAAGTCAGCATTACCGCCTTGAGGATGATTTGCTCAAACGTTACCCCGAGCAGATTACAGCGGTACAAGAACGCATCGCAGGGATTGAAAAAGATATCGGAATTTATACTGCGGAAAAAGAAAAAACAGTGGATTTGCAACCCTCGCTGACAGGTGATGCGGTATCGGCTTCCACAAAATTCCCCGGTATGACAATTAACGGTGTGGAGTACACTGAAAAAGAGCCCGCCGCGAAAGCTTTGCTTGACGCTTGTAAAGGCGTTACAGATAAAAACGACGTCGTTATCGGGTCATATATGGGTTTCAATCTGGCGCTGCAATTCGACAGCTTTAACAAGGCTTTCAAATCCCTTTTGCGTGGCAGCATGACTTATCAGGTGGAGCTTGGGACCGATACTTTCGGCAACATCACCCGTATCAATAACGCGCTATCGGAACTGCCGAAGCGTCTTGAGGGCGCACAGTCGCAGCTACAAAATCTCACGTCGCAACAAGAAGCGGCGCGGTTGGAGCTTGAAAAACCGTTTGCACTCGAAGATGAACTCATAGAAAAGGAAACGCGGCTGGCGCTGCTCAATGTAGAACTCAACATCGACGGCAGCGGTAACAGTGACATCGGCGACGGTGAGAGCCGCGAAGAACCTGAGCCGATGACCGAAGCGGAATACCAATCGGAGTATGAACAGCCGGCGTCCGCTAAGAGCGCAAGGCCGCCGCTTTTGGACGAGAGCCTAAACGCGTTTGGCACAGGCAGTCGTCAGGCCGCTCCGGGCAAGAGAACGGGATTTGAAATCTAATATTACAGGGCGGCGGGAGGAATCCCGCCGCCCGTCTTTTTTGGAGGTATACATGGAAACGAAAGAATATGTACGACCCCGCAACGTCAATCTGGCGTTTCGGGTCACAGAGGAAGAACGCAAAATGATAGAGCGGCGTATGGCGCAGACCGGCATTAAAAGCCTGCGGGCATATATCGTGAAAATGGCGGTTGACGGGCGCGTGATTCACATTGAGTTTGAGAGCGTCAAGGAAATGGTGCGCCTGTTATCCAACGCGACAAATAATATCAATCAGATTGCCCGCCGCGCCAACCAAACCGGTAATATTTACGCCGCCGACCTTGATGACCTGCGCGAACACTACGATGAATTGTGGGGGCAGGTAAAAGAAATTTTACGCAAGCTATCGGCAATATAATCTCCTTGCTTTCGATTAAGTGAGCGTTGAAACATGGCTAAAGCCATGTTATAATACACATATCATGATTACGATGGGAGGGGCAGAAATGAATAATCTTTATGAACTGCGGCTCTACGATACCACGCTGCTGTCCTTTTCTCTCGCGGAAGAAGGCGTCGGCGGCTTAGTCGCGCAACTCCAATTAGTCAACAAGAAACAAAAGCATCTTCTACCCCTCGACCTTACGCTGTCGGATGATGAAATCGTAGCATGGCTGCGTAGGCGCGTAATACCCAAAAACCGCACGTTCGTAGAGGAAATACTGAAAACGCTGCAACTGTCTGTAAACAATACCAAAGGCATTATCGACGTCTGCAAAGGGCTTTCCCTGAATGACAGCTATTGGATTGTGCCCCAGGGGTTTGAGGGTACATTTGCGGAATACAACCTCTATAATAACCGCTTTTCCGAAATCCTTTCCCTAGTTGCATATACAGGCGTCGGGCAGTCGCATGAAGCGTTCACCACTTCCCCGGAACTTACTACAAACGGTATGCTGCCCAAAGCTTGGCGGCTCATTGAGAGCGACGGTATCTATCTGTATAAAGGCGGTACGAGCGGCGCTGCCAATACTGGCAACGAACCGTACAGCGAATACTATGCCTGCCAGATTGCACGGGCGATGGGGCTTAACGCCGTGGCCTATGATTTGGAGAATTGGAAAGGCATACTTGCTTCTAAATGCAAGCTGTTCGCAAATATTGATACCGCGTTTGTCCCAACATGCCGGATTGTAAGGTCTGGAGGGCTGAAAGCCGTCATCAAATACTACGATGGAATCGGAGCGGAGTTTGCCGAGAACATACGCAGTATGCTGGCGCTTGACGCGGTAATCTATAACGGGGACAGACACTTTGGGAACTTCGGTGTTTTGCGCGATAACCGCTCCGGTGAAATCACATCTCCCGCCCCGCTTTTTGACCACGGCATTTCCCTGTTCAACTATGCAATGCCGGATGATATATCAAACCTTGATGAATACGCAAAGACGAGGTTCCCTGTTTATCCCGATGTGACCTATGAGAGCATATTTTCCGAGGTTTGCGGCAGAAAACAGGCTGAGCAGTTGCGGCGGCTGATTGGATTCCAGTTCAAGCGGCACCCCACAATCAACTGGCCGGAGGAACGCTTGGCAGCTATCGAAAAGCATATACAAAAACGTGTAACGGCACTGTTGGATATATCAAGGGGCAGAGCCAGGGGTACGGCAGTTAAAGCAGATAAAAAACCAAAGCTTGACGATATGCTATTGAAAGGTAAAGCAGTTGCGGATATGGATAACACCGCTCAAAAATCACCAAAGCATAATCGGCACGGTCGTGATGATATTTAGCGGTTTACAGGTTATATAAAAAGGTTTTGATAACCGAATAAACAAATACAGCAAGGCGCTGATACGTCCATATTGGAAGCATCAGCGCTTTTCATTTTTAAGGACATCGAGGTGATATATATTGGCGGCGACTTGGATAAAAGCGCTTCATGTCAACAAAGGAAAGAGCATCGCGCGGACACTCGCCGACCGCACGGGTTACGCTGAAAACCCTGACAAAACCAAAGGCGGAAAACTTGTGACGGGGTATGCCTGTGACCCGCGCACCGCCGATGAAGAATTTATGATTTCAAAGCGTGAATACGACTATATCACAGACCGGGATCAAGGGCGGCGCAATGTGTTGGCGTATCATATCCGGCAGAGCTTTAAGCCGGGTGAAATCGATGCAGAAATGGCAAATGAAATCGGCTATAAGCTTGCCATGTCGTTCACAAAAGGCGAACACGCTTTCATTGTGGCAACGCATATTGATAAAGCCCATACACATAACCATATTGTGTTCAATTCAACAGCTTTGAACTGTGAGAAAAAGTTTAAGGATTTCAAACGCTCCGGTAAGGCTGTGCGGAATATAAGCGATGTGCTTTGTTTAGAGCACGGGCTGTCTGTGATTGAAAATCCGGGACGTTCAAAGGGCAGAAATTACGCAAAATGGCTTGGTGATAAACCGCCGTCATGGCAGGAAAAGCTGCGGCAGAAAATCGACGAGATTTTACCCGATTGTTCCACTTTTGAGGACTTCCTCGCCAAGATGAAAGTGGCGAGTTATGTAGTCAAAAACAATCGCAAACATATTTCACTTTGCGCGCCCGGTCAGAAGCGTCCGACGCGGCTCAAAACTCTCGGTGAGGATTACACCGAAACGGCAATCCGTGAACGGATTGGTATGCCAAGAACGATTGCGTCAGGTGGCGCTGGAGGCGGTCAAGTCCGGGTCAATCTGCTCATAGATATTCAGGCGAAAATACGTGAGGGCAAGGGTGCGGGTTACGAGCAGTGGGCACGAATCTTCAACATCAAGCAGGCGGCGAAAACACTGCTGTTTCTCAAGGAGCACGGTATAGATTCTTATGATGATTTAGTCAAAAAATCTGCCGCCGCATCCGCTGATTACAATGGAAAACAGGGCAAAATAAATGAAGTTGAAAAGCGGCTGGCGGAGATTTCAGAGCTTCAAAAACATATCGGGACTTACGGCAAAACGCGGGAAGTTTTCGCAAAGTATAAAGCATCGAAATGGAACCCGGATTTTTATGAAGAGCACCGCGCTGACATTACGCTCCACCGGGCGGCTAAGAAGTATTTTGATGGGCTTGGCCTGAAAAAATTACCGTCAATTTCATCCATCAAGCAGGAATACGCGGCGCTTGCCGCCGAGAAGAAAAAACTGTACGCCTGTTACTACGCCGCGCGTGATTCCATGCGGGCGCTTTTGGTTGCCCGTGGCAATGCCGACAGAATTTTAGGCGTGAGCAAAAATGAGCCGAAGCGCGATGATTCCCGCGCCCAAAAACGTAGCGGTTCGTGGGGCATTTAGACAGCCGCAGGCTGTCGCAGCAGACGTGTGAAACACGGCTTAACGGATGGGCGCAGCCCGTCCGAGAGGGTTTGGGAGAGAACTCCCAACAAGCAGAAGTCCGTGCCAGTTTTGCAACGCAAAATTGGTACGGACGACGTTTCCGGCGAGCCGGAAACCCTGCTTGCCAGAATTAATTAGAACTCGAAATAATCCGCGTTAATTCAAAAATAACTTTTAATACGAAAGTCCTTGAAGAACAGCGTGAAACAAGTGATTTCACAGCGCTACTCGAATTAAAAATCGAACCAAAATTAATGTGCCGCCGCCGTTTTAAATAGCGGCGGCGCAAAAATTCGAATTAAAAGATTTAGGGTATCATTTCAATCCGTATAACCTTTTGAGCATCTCGTCATCACTCACTTTGAAGTACTTCAAATTCAGCTTTTCAGCCAATGGCCCGGACTTGTTTGCGTTTTGCATAGCGCGCCGTTTGAACTCGGTATCGGCTTTCGCATAAATCAAAGTCGTTTCGATTTTTGCATGTCCAAGCCACTGAGAAACCAGGGTTAAGTCAACTCCACGTTGATACAAGTGCATCGCGCGAGTATGACGTAATAAAAGGGCTTGATTCACCGCCATATCAGTCAGGACAATTTGAATCGAGGGAGCGCAAGATTTCCAAGCGCGGTTCGCCTCCCCTCAGACGTTCATTATTTCGTGTAATGACGATGGTTCTGTTAAACCAGTCGGCAGATGATGAGGTCTATCAGTTCATGTGTAAAAAACGAGCTGAAGGCAAACATTACTATGTCTATATGACCGCTGCATCTAACAAGTTCCTGCGACGTTATTACGGCAAGGTCAGAGAGCGTTTGTTAATGTCAGATGACATCGAAATTGCTGACAAGAGCAAGGCTCAGCCTGCCGCTTAATGTCACAGAAAACAATGAAAACAACATTGTGCGGTTTATCTCAACCGTCTGCTTTGTCGCGTTGTTATACAAACTGTGAAAAACATCTCAGTTTAGCGTTTTTTTATACTTGACATACATTGCAGGTTGCGCACGCGGGATTATCATAGAATAACAGTCCGAGATAATTTTTTACCATATTTAATTTTTTGTTTCAACTCAATATAATTTCGCATTTTCAGCGGCACACATTTATTGTTAACGAATCTTAAACGATTTTGATATATCGACAGTCTTTCGTGATAATCATGCTGTCTCGAATATCGTTGACAGGGAAGAATGTTTGAACTATATTTTTGTTTGACAGTTATTAGGTGCTTCAGCTCCCACTTTCTAGCTATAATCGTCTGCGCCAAGACGGGTAGCAAAACGATGGAGTTGAATGGGCAAAAACGATTGAATTGTGCGGAAAAATTAAGTATTTACACTAAAGGAAAAGAATGAAAGCGTCCAAATATGATTGTATAATAGGATTGGCTGACTTGACAATCCTATTTAGTAAATATTATTATTTATATATAAAATATATCCCGAAAGGAAACATATTTTGGCTACAAAAGTATACTCAAATAACATTGCCTTTAATTTCGTTATCGATAATATTCGCGTCTCTGTTGTTAATATATCCAAAGAATTTCCTGATCCAAATTGGTTTTTAACAGAACATTTCCATTATGATTACGAAATTCATATCATTGAATCAGGACAAGGGTATATTAACTTGGATGGGAAGAATTTTACTGTCAAACAAAATGACCTCTATATTACGGCTCCGAATGTTATGCATCGTCAACGTTCGGATAAAAATGATCCCATGACTGAGTTATGTATCGAATTCAGCATAGAACTCCTTGATAACGAAAAAGAGGCTTCTGTTCATTCTATGTGTGAGGGTAAGCATCTGATTGATATTCTTTCACGTAAATATACCCGGCCTTTCCAGTTTGGCGGGGAGATATTAAAAGGCTTTTACGACATCATAGACAACATTGAAAAAAAGCCTTTGGGATATTATGTATATACACAAGCCCTAATTGTAAAGCTGATTGTTGATATAATCCGGACAGTGGCGACACATAATGAAGATACTATCTCATACAAAGTACCTGAAAAGACTGTTGATGAAAACCGGGTAGAGAAGATTCGACGGCATATGGAAATTAACCTAAACAACTCTTTTACGGTTACAGATGCCGCTAAACTGGTTGGAATAAGCCCAAAACAGCTCAACAGGATTATGCTTAAACATATGGGCATGACATTCGACGGATGCATTGGCTTATTCCGTTACAAATCAGCATTGAACCTGCTGGTAAATACAGAGATGGCCATATCAGATGTTGCATTATCTACAGGATATTCTGGCACCCAGCAAATGTATCGCGCTTTCCTCAAATATGCTGGAATATCGCCTAGTAAAATCCAAAAAGAAAAAAGGAACTCGGACGATACTACGAGTTTGAAAGAATAACCCGATTCCACCCAACTCCAGTCATACAGGTTAAATGCTGAGTTCTATATGGTAAAATCCTCCCTGTTTCGGCATGGCGAAATATTGGTTGCTGCATTGCACCGAACTTTGAGGTTTTTATAAATTTTGAATGGTGATTATTAAAGGAGGATAAAGTAATGAAAATCAAAAAGCAACTATTGATGTTGATTGTTTGCATGTTGGTGCTGGCCTTGGTTGCCGGATGTGGTTCCGGTGGCAGTTCTACAGGCGGAGGCACCGCTGCGGACGGAAGTGGAGGCACCGCTGCGGATGGAAGTGGAGGCACCGCTACGGATGGTAACGATGTAGTTATAAGAGCTGTGCATCCGGGCAACTCTGAAGCTTTCTTTGATATTTATGCTGAAATTATCAAGAATTTTGAAGCGGAAAATCCGGGTATTAAGGTTGAATTCGAGTCGTTTCCTGAAGGATATGATGAGAAACTACTCACCTTATTTTCCGCTGGCGACGCACCCGATGTTATCAGAACCCATGCGCAGGATTTGGGCAGTAGAGTTAAAAGGGGTATGTTGGCTCCAGTCACCACATATTTCAACAGTGAAGGGTTTGGCGACGACCTGATGGAAGTTGCAGTAGCATCGTATGAGGGCGACCTTTATTATGTTGACCCTTATTTCGCGGTACTGGTATTATACTACAATAAAGATATTTTCGATGCGGCGGGAGTTGCTTATCCCACGGACAGCTGGACTTGGCAGGACTTAAAAGACGCATCAGAAAAACTGACTGTCAGAGATGGGGAGAACATCACACAATACGGGTACTTGGGTGATTGGCATAATCGTTTTTGGATGACCTATTATTGGTCTCAAGGCCAAAACCTTTTTGATGATGAAACGAGTCCAACCAGAATAACTTTTGATAATCAGACGGCATTGGATGGTATCCAGCTTGTGTCCGATACGACGTATCCTGTGGTTGGAATTGCCTCTGAGGCAGGCGGTTCTGTTTCGGCCACTGAGTACTTTACAAATGGCATGGTTGGTATGCAGATTGATGGAAGTTGGATGGCCAACGTTTTTGCAGCGGCAGATGACCTGAACTTTGGTGTGGCACTTTTGCCTATGGGTGCCGCAGACCATGGCGGGATGTCGGTTTCATGCGGCGAAGCGATGTCATCTCAAACAAAGCACCCCGATGAAGCATGGAAATATATAAAAGCAACATTCAATAAGGAATCATCTTTGCTCCTCAGCGGTTTTGGGGACCCAGCGAAATCGAATGGCGTTCCGGTTTGGTTTAGTGCATACAACGACCCGCGATGGAAGCCCAACGAGAATATCGAAATGATTGGCAAGCAAGCACAAGTAACCACGAGAGCGCAACCGCCTTTCCAATACAGCGCAAAATGGATGTGGGACATTATGCTTCCGACTTTTCAGGAGATGATAACAGAAAATTTAGATACACGAACCACACTTGACTTACTCATTTCACGAACCCAACGTGACATACTGGACGAGATGGATTAGAAAACGCGTTAAGTTAAGATATAGATAGACCAACCGCTAAGTATTGTGCTGGAATGTTGGATGTTTTTGTAAATTCAATGTTCCAGCACAATATGTGTTAGATAGGATATGCAAAATCGAGAGTGAGAGTGATTGAGGATGAAACATAGTAAGTTGACTTCAAACCAGATTAGCCCTTATCTTTTTTTGTTGCCGTCACTAATATTGATTCTTGTTTTTCGGCTTCTCCCTATTGGATACTCGTTTTGGCTTTCCATAACTAAGTACGATATTATTATGCCTCATAATTCTGTTTTTGTCGGTTTAGACAACTTTGCAAGGATGCTCAGAGATGAGTGGCTGTGGAAAAGTCTGTATAATACTGTGTTCTTCACACTGGGCTCATTGACGATAGGATTGCTCCTTTCACTCGTCGTATCATTCGTAATATGCGAAGCGTGGTTCAAGTTTCAGGGGCTCACCAGAGCATTGTTATTTGTCCCATTTATAATGTCAATCGTCGTATCCGGGCTGATATGGTCGTTTATTTTCCAGATTGATTTTGGATTGCTGAATTCGGTATTAAGAGTACTAGGATTGCCGGAGCAACAACTAATGGCAAGTACACGTACGGCAATGTGGACGATAATTATAGTGGTTATCTGGAGGGAGCTTGGTTACAGGATAACCATATGGAGCGCAGGCATATTGTCAATTTCTAAAGAATTAATTGAAGCTGCACGTATTGACGGAGCGAACCGTTTTGAAGAGGTTCTGTTTATTAGATTGCCGTTGCTTAAACCGGTCGCAGTTTTTTTAATTGTATTGGGAATTATAAACTCGTTCCAAGTATTTGACGTGGTATATGTGATGACCTATGGCGGTCCGGCGCGTTCCACGGAAGTGGCAGTTTACTATTTATGGAATACAGCTTTCCGAGATTACAACATAAGCTATTCTGCTGCGATTTCGTGGTTGTTGTTTGCAATTCTAATTGTTTTTACATTATTACAGGTAAAGATGTTCAATACAGAGGAGGTGAAGTGATTTGCTTAAAGTTCCCGTACATGCTCGGATTCTACGCATGATTATCGCCATGTTGGTGCTGCTTTTGATTGTTGTTGCATTGTATCCCATGTTTTGGATGTTAACAACTTCTTTTAAGACTTATGAAGAATCGCTTATATGGCCGCCTACCGTACTCCCTGAACAGTTTATCCCTGATAACTACGTTCAAATATTCGAAATGGATAATTTTCATCGTTATTTTTCAAATACGGTGATATACTCTGTGGTCGGCACTTTTCTGTCGGTCTTGCTTGCAACAATGGGTGGGTACGCTTTTGCAAAGTTACAATTCAAAGGTAAGCGCTTTTTGTTCTTTGTCGTGCTTTCCACTTTAATGATTCCGAACCAAGTTACTCTGATACCGATATTCCTGATATGTAAATCGCTCGGTTGGGTAGATACCTATCTGGGGCTTATCATCCCCGGGGTTGTCAGTGCTTTTGGCATCTTTTTAATACGGCAGTTTGCCTTGGGAGTTCCAAACGAGCTCTTTGATGCAGCAAGGATTGATGGTGCAAATGAGGGCAGGATATTTGCATGGATATTTCTGCCGGTTGTGATACCCCCTGTCACCACGCTTGTCGTACTAGAATTCATGGGTAGGTGGAATGATATGTTTTGGCCGCTGATCATTGTCAATTCTTCCGAATTGAGACCTTTGACGCTTGCTCTTACCGTCTTATACAGAACCGAGTGGGCAGGGGTTGTAAGGTGGCCACAAATGTGTGCTGCCATGACTATTGCGGCGGTGCCGGTACTCATTTTATATGCGGCATTTCAAAAATACTTTACAAGCGGCCTTGTCATTTCATCGGGAATAAAAGGCTGATTATCCTGTAATTACTCTAAAATTATTAAAATGCCACTACGGCATAGGGAAAAGAGGAACGATATTTATGATGTATAAAGAACAGATTATTCCGAATGAAATATCGCTGAACGGGGGTCTGTGGGACAGAAGAACTAGAGATTCCGTAGAACAGTGGGTGAAGAAGGTTAGTGATGACTTATTACTCAATGGCTTCCGGCACCGTCCCGGTGTTCAAGCATGGATTGGCGAACATGCCGGGAAATTTATGGATGGAGCATTGCTGATAAATGAATTTTTAAACGACCAGGCGCTTTGGAATAAAATTGACTATATCGCCCAGGGCGTCATAGACAATCAGGAAGCAGACGGATACATAGGGACTTATCTTCCAGAAACTAGATGGCAGCGGAATACTGGCGAAGGTTGGGAGGATCCGAACTGTTCGTGGGACTTGTGGGTTTTTAAATATTGCATTTTAGGCCTCCTTTATTATTACCAACTTCGCAAAGATGAAAAAGCCTTGGAAGCATCATGTCGTGCGGTCGATTTACTGATAGAGGTTTTTGGCGAAGATGGGGAGCGAAACCTCAACTGCACAGATTCCCATGGCGGATTGGCATCCGGTTCAGTTCTTGAAGCGGTTGTAAAGCTTTATGGTATTACCGGTGAGAAAAAATACTTAGACTTCAGCAGACGTATCGTGAAACATTATTGGGCAAGTGATACAGAGGGTACGCCTAATTTGATTGAGAGGATAACCGACCCGGCACAACTGCGCTCTATTGGAAACGGCAAGTGCTACGAGATGATGAGTTGTTTTGTGGGACTTGTGGAATATGCGCGCTATTCTGGCGAAATAGAGTATCTTGAAAAGGTTATAGCAGTCAGAGATAATATTGCATCTTATTACAGACAGCTTAACGGATGTATGAGTATAAACGAACATTGGGGGAAGCAATATGTATTCAGTGAGAGGGATTTTCTTGAAACCTGTGTGGCTTTTGCTTGGATTCAATTAAACTCACGTCTGTTTGAGATGACAGGCGATCCCAAATGCATAGAGTATATTGAAGAGACGGCTTACAATCATATTATGGCTTCTATATGCCCCGAAGCCTCAGCTTGGGCAATCTATACAACGCTGGTAGGTCCGAAAAACTTTGTGTTTTGGAGTCAAATACCGGGTTCAGACCCATTATTCGGCGCAACTGAAGAGCTGCCCTGTAACGAGGCGCCGATGACTTGCTGCCACACAAATGGTCAAAGGGTATTGGGACTGGTACCCCGTTATGTGTACTCGTTGCATAAGGATGAAATCTCAGTCAATTTGCTATTTGCAGCTGAAACAACCTTTGAACTGGAAAATGGCAACAAAATAAAAATATCACAGCAGACGGATTTTCCGCGTTCGTAAGCGACAAACAGAATGGACATTGACCGATTAATTTTTAGCCGGCATCCGGCAGGTTTCTGAAATCGCATCACCCCAAGGCAAAATCGCGTCTAGATTACCGGTCGTAGTATTTGGCATAGTCT
>Ga0099364_10012015_pt1 | contig 11740 bp, 9 predicted proteins | sample TergutTh196P3_FD_73070 | JGI IMG/M metagenome (GOLD analysis project Ga0099364, IMG submission 73070) | Microcerotermes parvus P3 segment gut microbial communities from Pointe-Noire, Republic of the Congo - Th196 P3 | ecosystem: Host-associated > Arthropoda: Insects > Digestive system > Gut ...
GCACCGCCTGTTTGCGTCTCTCATGCTGTGCTTCGCGCGACAGCCTGCGACCATCTTCTTTGTCCATTTCATTTATATGGGGATGATGTAAAATTATTCAATACTTAGTAGCCGGGTCTATAAGGTTTGATTTTTCGGGGGACGCCCCATATGGGCCGGAAGGGCAAATATGCGGCAATTCTTATAGTGCTTTTCATAAATAATCTTACTCTACCAACCTTCAGACATCCTATCCTGCAAGCGAGAAGAGGTAAAAATAATTACGAGAAGCACTATAATTGCCTAGTGAATAGCTGGCGTTACGAGAATAGTAGCCGCCTTTTCGGCAAGAGATTAAAAGCGTAAAAGCGACATGCACTTGAGCGCGAATGCGGTAGCGTGAGTGCCTAACGTTCAAGATCGCCAGTCTCACGCGGCTTTTCGTGCGAGATCCGTGCGCATTTCTTGGTTAGCCTACTGCATGGCAATAAACTTTAACAACAAACTCTTCCCCTGTCACAAGAACCAACGTTTTCTCAGACTCCAGCGCAAACCCGAATGATTTGGCAGACTCGACCAACTCTGTCGGGGAATAAGTATTTATCCGTAAATAATATGATATCCTTCCTATCTCAAAAGTCACCACTTGGAGCATGTGATGGGAAAGTACCGACAGCAATGGGGCATTTCTGATGAATTCCGGGAAAAGGTCGAGCCGTTGATTCCAGCGCCGCCGCGCAAACCCGCCAGCGAGTATCGGCGTCGGCCAGGAGGCGGGCGAAAGCCCTTGCCGCCGAGGCAGGCATTTGTGGCCATTGTGTTCGTATTGCGTACTGGTATTCAGTGGCGAGCCTTGCCTAAGGAGATCTTTGGCAGCCCCAGTTCGATTCATCGTTACTTTCAGCAGTGGCACCAGGCGGGTTTTTTTCTTCGACTGTGGCAAGCTGGTTTGGCCGAATACGACGACATGCAAGGCATCGCCTGGCAATGGCAAAGCATCGATGGGGCGATGTGCAAGGCACCGTTAGCGCTTGAGAAGGTGGGGCCCAACCCCACGGATCGGGGAAAAAAATGGAAGCAGGCGCAGTTTGCTGGTGGACGCGCGTGGCATCCCGTTATCACTCGTCGCCAGCGGAGCCAACACGCATGATGTCAAACTGCTGGAAGCGACATTGGATGCCCGGGTGGCGCAACCTGATGAGGCAACACACGAGGAGCAGCATTTGTGCGCGGATGCAGGCTATATAGGAAAAACCGCAGACCAAGCCATACACAATCGAGGTTTGATCCCACATGTACGCAGCCACAAGAAAGAGGAACTTCAACGCAATCATGGGCCACAAGCCAAGCCACGACGATGGGTCGTCGAAAAAAGTCACAGTTGGTTCAATCGCTTTCGCAAGCTCATGGTACGTTATGAGAAATCTGCCGCTTCCTTTGAGGCTTTGCTGTCACTGGCAGCGGCGCTGATCTGCTAGCGACAGGAAACAATTATTTACGGATAATCACTTAGTCGCCCCTGAACAATACACAAGCCATTGATAATTATAGATAAAGATGCTCATTAGCGCTTCATGATTTGCAGGAAATCAATTAAAATACAGCTTATTTCCTGCAAATTTTTCCGTCGATGAAGCCCAAAGAATTGTCTCCCCAGAGTTCAGATCTGTTTCGTTACCGGCTTGACGAAATCATCAACATGACCCACCCGCTGGTGAAACTGGCGCAGTTGATCGACTGGTCAGTCTTCGAGCGCGAATGGGCAGTGCATTTTCCGAGCAATAAAGGTCGTCCGGCCAGTTCCGCTCGGTTGGTGGTGGGATTGATCTACCTGCAGCACCCGTTCAACTGTTCGGACGAGAAGTACTCATTGAAAGTTGGGTGGAGAACCCGTATTGGCAGTATTTTTGCGGGGAGAGCCATCTTCAGCATAAGCCGCCGGTTGATCATTCGTCGCTGTCGCGCTGGCGTCGTCGCATGGGAGAGGAAGGCGTGGAGTGGCTGCTCACAGCCATGATCGAAGCAGCCGACAAGGCAGAAGTTATTCCGATTTGCATTAGAAACGGAATTACTTATTCGCTTTAACTTATTGATAAAACACTATTTTTTCGCGTATATTATTTACATTTTATTGCTAATTATAATTAGTCAGAACTACAATCGTATGGCGCCCCGGTTGGCGATTCAGGTGGGTCGTTACGCGCATGCTAGGCAGTACAAGCGTATGAATGGTTCGTTCAGGAAACTGCGCACCGTGGTAGGTCGTGTCTGGCGTGATGTAGAGCGTCATGCTCAGGGCTTGAGCGATCAAAAGCAGGTAGAAGCCTTAAAAGAACTCTGTCTGGTGCGTTGATTGCCTGAGCAGAAGAAAAATGACAGGAATAAGCTCTACAGTCTGCACGCGCCGGAAGTGGAATGTATCAGCAAGGGCAAAGCCCGACAGCGTTACGAGTTTGGGGTCAAGGTATCAGTGGCCAGCATTCTGCGGGAAGGGTTGGTAGTGGGAATACGAGTCATGTATGGAAACACGTATGACGGCCACACGCTTGATTAGGCCATCGAGCAGGCCGAGATTCTGAGCGGAACGAGAGCGCACACGGTTTTTGTTGATAAAGGGTATCGCAATGCTTGTCCTGCCGGGGTACGTGTGTGCATGAGCGGGCAACGACGAGAGCTGACACGAACCTTGAAAGCACAATTGAAGAGACGTAGCGCCATTGAGCCGACGATTGGGCATATGAAGGCGACCGACGACTGGGGAGAAATTGGCTCAAGGGCGCGCTGGGAGATAGCCTGCACGCAGTGCTTTGCGGTGCGGGTCACAACCTGCGCATGATTCTCAGGAAGCTGCGGCTTCTTTTTGCCCTTATTTTTACCGGATTGTTTGCTGCGACCGGATTGTTTGCTGCGCGGCAACGCTTCAATCTGAAAAGTTTCGCCCCTTGTCAGAACCATTTCGCAAAATAAACTATTGTTCAGGGGCGTCTATTTACGGATAAGCGCTAAATCAAGAACGCTCTAAATTGGAGCAGGATTTGCTGGAAGTGTTGCAGGTACGGTGAAAAAGCGTGATTAGTGGGATATGCTCTTCCTTTTCTCGCTTCGCGTCACAAATGCCACTTAACACTCCTCTTTTCCCGCTTTCCAGGCGCATTGCGACGCTGGCCTGGCCGGTGCTGGCCGCGCAAGTGGCCTCAATCGGGATGGCGCTGCTCGACACGCTGATTGTCGGGCGCTATTCGACCGGGCATCTGGCGGCAGTGGCGTTGGGAGGCGGAATTTATGTGACGCTGATGTTGGGCATGGCCGGGATATTGATGGCGTTGGGACCAATCATCGGCCAGGACTACGGCGCAGGGCGCAGGGAAATGATCGGCGCTTCGGTGCGCGATGGATTCTGGCTGGCCGCGTTGCTTGCGCTTGCAGGTTTTCTGTTGCTTTCCTTCCCACGGCAGTTGCTCGCCCTTGCACAACTGGAGCCGGAATTGGAGGCCATCGCCGCCTCCTATCTTTACCTTCTGGCTTTTTCCCTGCCGGCCGCGCTGGGCTATCGCGTGTTCCACGCTACGGCCAACGCGCTTGGCTACCCTTTGCCGCTGATGTATATCGCGCTGGCGGAAACTTTGCTGCACGCGCTTTTAGCATGGGCGCTGGTCGGCGGTCTGCCCGTTCTTTCCCTGCCTGCGCTGGGGGCGAATGGGGCGGCGCTCTCGCAAATCATTGTCAACTGGCTTGCTTTTCTGGTGGCCTGCTGCTTCCTGGCGCGACATTCCCGTTTTTCGCCCTATCGCATTTTTTCGGTTTCCCTTGCTCAACTTCGCCCGCGCCTAGCCGCGCAGAAAGCGTTGTTGCGCCTTGGCCTGCCGATGGGTCTTTCCTATCTGGTGGAAGTCAGCGCTTTTACCCTGATGGCGTTTTTCATCGCCAGAATCGGGGTGGCGGAGGTGAGCGCCTATCGCATTGCGGCTAATGTTTCCGCCTTGACCTATATGCTGCCGCTGTCTTTGGCGACCGCCACTGCCGTGCTTGTCGCGCAGGCGGTCGGTGCAGGAAATGAACGGCTGGCCGTCGCTACCATCAGTGCGGGACAAGTGACCGGCATCGTCCTGGCTCTTGGCGGCGCCCTGTTGCTCTACCTCTTGCGTTTTCCCCTTGCCCGTCTGGCAACGGTAGATGCACAGGTGATCGAGATCGTGGGCATGATGGTAGTCTACATCGCGGCCTATCAGTTTTTTGACTCCATTCAAACTATCGCCGCCTTTTCCTTGCGCGCCTATAAAATCAGCTTCATCCCGCTCTGCATTCACCTTGGCTGTTTCTGGGGATTGGGCATCGGGTTTGGTTTCTGGCTCGCGTTTCACGCGCCAACGCCGCAAGGAGCAATGGGTTTCTGGCAGGCAACCGTGCTTGCAACGGTTGCGGCCTCTTTCTTTTTGGGCGGACTTTTGCTGATCGTGGTAAAAAGCCGCCTTCGGCAGGAAGTATCGCCTTCTCTGACAATTCAGGAGAAATCATCATGACAACCAATATTCTCGTCGTCGGCATCGGTGGCCAAGGCATCATGACCGCTGCGGAAATTCTCGCGCAGGCGGCGGTCGCGCAGGGCTTTGCGGCCAAAAAGACCGAAGTTGCCGGGATGAGCCAGCGCGGCGGCGTGGTATCTTCGCATGTGCGCTTCGGCAAACAGGTGTTGTCGCCGGAAGTTGCCCCCGGCGAAGCGGATGTTCTCCTCGGTTTTGAGGCGGCGGAAGCGATGCGCTGGAGCCACTATCTGCGCCCGGGCGGCGTGGCGATGGTCAACCATTTGCGCTTAACGCCGCCTATCGTTTCCCTTGGCCTGTTTGATTATCCGGTTGATCCGATTGCTTCCATCCGTGAATGCGGCGTCAATGTTCATGATATTGACGCGGGCGAAATAGCCCGCGAATTAGGCGACCTGCGTCTGGTCAATACCATCATGCTGGGCGCGATTTCCGAGCATCTTCCCTTTCCCGCCGAAGTCCTGAAAGAAAATATTGTCAGCCGCTTCAGCGCGAAAAATCCGGCGTTGGGCGAGATCAACGCCAAAGCCTTTACGCTGGGGCAGGAAGCGGCGCGGTAGGGAGTCACTAAAATGAAGCCGCACAAGCCTTTTGACCGAAACGGTAAGACCATTAGGGTCGGCGATGTCGTGCGTATTGTTGGTGTGCCAGACCTTTCTGGAATGTCGCAAGATGGAATTACTGAATCGCTACCGGTATTCCAATACCTTGTAGGCAAATACAAGCGCGTTCGCGCTTTCGATGAATGCGGTTGTGCTAAATTCAGCTTCATCATGCATAACACCAATGGCAAGCGCGGCTGGCATTCAGTTTGGGTTGAACCATTCCTTCTTCATGTTCCGCAGCGTCGGTCTAACCTTGCGGCCAAGCCGGACGATAGGCGTGTTCAAAGCGGACGCCTTGCCGCCAGCAGGTAATTGACGCTGACATCAGCGCTCAGATAGTAGCGGCGGGTTATCGGCTGATAGGAAAGGCCGACTGGGGCAAGTGGCTCCAATGCCACTTCCCGGCACCAGCGCGACAGTTCCGAAGGCGTGATAAAGCGGTTGAAATCGTGCGTTCCCTTGGGAAGCAGGCGCAGCAGATACTCCGCGCCGATGATGGCGAAGAGATAGGATTTGGGATTACGGTTCAGGGTTGAAAAAAACACCTTGCCTCCTGGTTTGACGAGGCTACCGGCAGCGCGAACAACGCCTGCCGGATCAGGGACATGCTCCAGCATTTCCAGGCAGGCGACAACATCGAAGGAAGCGGGATGCTCCTCTGCCAGAGCTTCGGCGGAAGTTTGCCGGTAATCCACGCTAAGGCCGCTTTCAAGAAGGTGCAGGCGGGCGACGCCCAGGGATTTTTCCGCCAGGTCAATGCCGGTGACACACGCGCCGCGCATTGCCATTCCTTCGGCAAGCAAGCCGCCGCCACACCCGATGTCGAGGGCGGTTTTGCCCGCCAGCGGCATTTCCCGCTCAATCCAGTCAAGGCGCAGGGGGTTGATTTCGTGCAGGGGCTTGAATTCGCTGTTCGCGTCCCACCAGTGATGGGCAAGCTCACTGAATTTGTCAAGTTCTTCCGGGTCGGCGTTGGTCGGTTTGGGTGAAGTTTTATTCATTGTTGCAACTCAATCGGTATATCATGTAGGTCAGGGTGAGCGGAACGCGAACCCCAACATTGTGTTCCCCTGGCAATCGCTGCGCGTTGGGGTTCGCTACACTCACCCCAACCTACGGACTACGCCGCGAGTGGTTATGCCGCAAACCCCGCTTAACGAACAGAAAAATGAGAGCCTTTCTCCCCGCTCGCGGGAGAGGGTTGGGGGAGAGGGTAATGGCTGTAAAAAAGCCCCGCGCGAAGCAGGGCTTTTACGGTGAACCGCAGAAAACCTGGCTTAACGACTCGTGCCGATCAGCTCGATATCAACCCGGCGATCCGGTTGCAGACACTCAACCAGTTTCTTGTTGGAAGCGTGCTCTCTGCCGAGATTGTCGCAGGAGTTGCCGGTTACAGGCTGGGTCTTTCCTTTGCCTTCGGTGTAGATACGGTCGGCGGCAATTCCCTTGCTTACCAGATATTGTTTAACCGCAGCGGCGCGCCGCTCGGAAAGCCTTTGGTTGTAGGCGCTGCCGCCAATACGGTCGGTATGCCCCACCGCAATGATGACTTCCAGATTGATTTGCTGGCCTCTGGTAGCGACCTCATCCAGCTTGGCGCGGCCTTCGGGGCGCAGATCAGCCTTGTTGAAGTCGAACAGGGCGTCAGCGGCCAGGGTGATCTTGCCATCGACAGTGCGCGTTTCAGGGCGTTGTTGAGGAGCAGGCGCAGGGGCGCTCGAACATTTCTCGGCAGGCATCAGGTCGCGGTCGCACTGACAACCGGCGGGATCGTTGGCGGCGGCGGCGGGTGTCCAGTATCCGGTGCGCCAGCAAAGGCCGGCGCCGCTGATGACAACGTTGTCGCGCTGATCAATGACATAGACGCGCTCCTGCGCTTGCGCGGCAGCGCCGATGCCAAGGAGGAGTGCGAGAGCAAGAGACTTTTGCAAAATTTTTTTCATGAGTGGTTCCTTGTCTTTTTGATGATTGTTGAGAATCGGATTCTGGAAACAGGACTCGGTGCTTATGTTTAAGCCGCTGCGCCAGATCTAATGCACGAAACAAGTCTATTCTGCCACAACCGAATTGTATTTTTCAACTCCATAGTATTTAATCCGATCAGAATTTTGTCCGATACGCGACATTTGCCACCAACCCAGACATGGCTGACGTTTTCCCGTCCGGCGCAATGGACAAGATGGGAAACAGGATGGTAACAGGGAGAAAGATAAAAATCATTCAGCCGAATGGCAGCAAGATCGGCGAGTTTGCCGACGGTAATCGAGCCGATGTCCCGCTCTTTTCCCAAAGCAATCGCTCCGCCCAGGGTTGCCATATAGAGCGCCTGCCAGGCGGAAATCTCTGCGGCATTGCCGGTCACGCCCTTGGCGAGCAGGCTGGCAAGCCGCATTTCCGCGAGGATGTCCAGACGATTATTGCTTGCCGCGCCGTCTGTGCCAAGGCCGACATTGATGCCTTGCGCGAGCATTTTGCTTACCGGCGCAATGCCGCTCCCCAGTTTCAGGTTGGAAGCCGGACAATGGGCAATGCTGCCGTTGTGCCGGGCGAGTAATTCCAGTTCGTCCTCCAGAATATGCGCTGCATGGACGCCGATGAACTGCCCGCCCAGAATGCCAAGCTGGAACAGGCGATATAAAGGACGGCAGCCGAATTCTTCCAGATGTTGACGAATTTCATCGCCGGTTTCGTGGATATGGATGTGAATAGGCAATTCCAGTTGCGCCGCCAGAGTCTGTACCCGCGCAAAGCTGGTATTGCTCACGCTGTATGGCGCGTGCGGCGCAAGGCAAAAGCTGATAAGAGGATGATCGCGCCACTGGTCGAGTGTCGCCAGTCCCTTGTGCAGATAGTCGGAGGCGTCGCTCGCGTAATTGTTGGGAAACTCCATCACCGTTATGCCAAGCGCCGCCCGTATCCCGGACTTTACGGCGGCTTCGGCGGCGGCGTCGGGAAAAAAATACATGTCGTTAAAGGTGGTGATGCCGCCCCTTAGCATTTCCGCGCAGGCTAACAAGGTTCCATCGTGAACGAATGTCCTGGAAACCATCGCCGCTTCCACAGGCCAGATGTTTTCCTTCAGCCAGAGCATCAGCGGCAAATCATCGGCCAACCCGCGCATTAAACTCATGGCTGCGTGGGTATGCAGGTTGATGAGACCGGGAATCAACAGATGCTCATCCAGTTCCACGCTCTCAATGGGCGTGTAACACTCTCGCGCCAGGGTTGAGGGCAGGATGTCAATTATTCGTTGGCCGGAAATTACGACGGAATGATGCTCAAGCAGATGGGTGTTCTCGACCTGCGCCAGATAGCGGGCGTGGATTACAAGGTCAGGCTGGCGATCCGGGGTGGGCGAGATTTCGTGGATCATAAATATATGAGTTGCAAAGGCCGTGATAAATGCGCGAACCTTAACAGAAATCGGCATGATGCAGGGACGCGATTTGTCGGTCTTGCGGACTGCGAGTCTCGCAGGCGGCAATTTTTGGGCGCGATAAATCGCGCCCGTACGAACACGTCAAACCCCCGGAGCACGTCAAAATACCCCGGAACACGCCAAGATGCACCGGAACAGCACATCCATAGAACACGCCGCCCGTGAAATGCGCCACCTGTTGGAGGTCATTGTACGGGCGCGATTTATCACGCCCCGAATTGCGCTCCGATTGATTGCGTCATGAATTACATCCAACAAGCACAACACGCCCAATGGCAACGAGGGCACGATAAATCGGTCTTGCAGACGGCAAGTCTTGCAAACGGCAACGCTCAGGGCGCGATAAATCGCGCCCCTACAAGATATGCCTTGAAGTCTTGTCCGCATGTTAGAATTTTATGTTTTGCTTTTCCCCGTTCAATAGGGCAAATCGCCGGAAATACGACACATGGAACAACAATTCGCCAAGGAAACTCTCCCTATAAGTCTGGAAGAGGAAATGCGCCGTTCATATCTCGATTACGCGATGAGCGTGATTGTCGGGCGGGCTCTGCCGGATGTGCGCGACGGCTTGAAACCCGTGCATCGTCGCGCCCTTTACGCCATGCACGAAGCAGGCAACGACTGGAACAAGGCGCACAAAAAATCCGCGCGGATCGTGGGCGAGGTCATGGGTAAATACCACCCGCACGGCGACTCGGCGATTTACGACACCATCGTGCGCATGGCGCAACCTTTTTCCCTGCGTTATCCGTTGGTAGACGGGCAGGGCAATTTCGGCTCGGTAGACGGCGATAGTCCGGCAGCCATGCGCTACACGGAAATTCGCATGGCGAAAATCGGGCATCAACTCCTTGAAGACATTGACAAGGAGACCGTTGATTTCGGCCCCAACTACGACGGCTCGGAAACAGAGCCGCTGGTTCTGCCGACCCGCCTGCCCAACCTGCTGGTCAACGGTTCTTCCGGCATCGCGGTGGGCATGGCGACCAATATTCCGCCGCATAACCTGAACGAAATCGTGGCGGGCTGTCTTGCCTTGCTCAAAAACCCGGAAATATCCATTGAGGAACTTATTGGCATAATCCCCGCGCCGGACTTTCCCACCGCCGGCATAATCTATGGCATAAAAGGAGTGCGGGACGGTTATCTGACCGGGCGCGGGCGGATAATCATGCGCGCCAAGACCCATTTTGAAGACATGGAAAAGGGGAATCGTCAGGCTATCATCGTGGATGAGATTCCCTATCAGGTAAACAAGCGCGTTCTTTTGGAAAGAATCGGCGAACTGGTCAATGAAAAACGCATAGAAGGCATTTCCGATTTGCGCGACGAGTCCGACAAGTCCGGGATGCGGGTTGTCATTGAGCTGAAGCGCGGGGAAATGCCGGAAGTCGTCCTGAATAACCTGTTCAAGATGACCCAGTTGCAGGATACCTTCGGGGTGAATATGGTCGCGCTGGTCGAAGGCCAGCCAAGGCTTTTGAACCTGAAGCAGATGCTCGAATACTTCCTCGCGCACCGGCGCGAGATCGTGACCCGGCGCACCGTCTTTGAACTCAAAAAAGCCAGGGAGCGCGGGCATATTCTGGAAGGTCTGGCGGTCGCCCTCTCCAATGTTGATGACATCATCGCTCTCATCAAGGCAGCGCCCACGCCTGCCGACGCAAGACGCGAACTGATGGCGCGGCTCTGGCAAAGCGGCATGGTGAGTGAAATGCTCTCCCGCGCCGCTGCCACATCCCGCCCGGAAGGGCTGGACGCTGAATTCGGCCTGACCTCGGAAGGCTACCGGCTCTCCGAGACCCAGGCGCAAGCCATTCTTGACCTGCGCCTGCAACGGCTAACCGGCCTTGAGCAAGACAAAATTCTGGCGGAATATCGGGAAGTGCTGGAAAAAATCGCCGACCTTGTTGATATTCTCGCCAAACCAGAGCGCATTACGGAAATCATTGTCGCCGAACTCATCGGCATTCGTGAGCAGTTTGGCGATGCCCGCCGTTCTGAAATTGTCATTAACGCGCAGGATTTGGGCATTGAAGACCTGATTACGCCGCAAAACATGGTCGTCACCCTCTCCCACGAAGGGTATATAAAATCCCAGCCGCTGGGTGATTATCGGGCGCAGCGTCGCGGCGGGCGCGGCAAGCAGGCGACCGCGACGAAACAGGAAGATTTTATCGACCAGCTTTTTGTCGCCAACACGCATGACACCATCCTCTGCTTTTCCAATCGTGGGCGTTGCTACTGGCTCAAGGTGTACGAAGTGCCGCAAGGCAGCCGGGGGAGTCTGGGCAAGCCCATAATCAACATGTTTCCGTTGGAAGATGGGGAACAAATTAACGCCATTTTGTCGGTGCAGGAATTTTCCGACGAGCGTTATGTCTTTCTCTGCTCAATCAAGGGCGTCGTTAAAAAAACGCCATTGACGGCTTTTGCCAATCCCCGAAAAGCCGGGATTATCGCGGTTGATCTTGATGAAGGCGATTTTCTGGTCGGCGCGGAATTGACGACCGGCAGGAGCGACATCGTGCTGGTTTCCGATAACGGCAAGGCGGTATGGTTCGGCGAGGAGCAGGTGCGCTCAATGGGGCGTCAGTCGCGTGGAGTGCGCGGCATGAACCTGCAGGAAGGGCAAAGCGTCATTTCGCTCCTGGTGGCGGAGAGCGAGGAGGCAACTGTGCTGGTGGCGACGGAAAACGGTTATGGCAAGCGCACTCGTCTTGCCGATTTTCGCCGTTCCAGCCGGGGGGCGCAGGGCGTTATCGCCATTGCCGCCAGCGAGCGCAACGGAAAAATCGTAGCCGCCAAACTGGTTACGGACGAGGACGAAGTAATGCTGATTACCACCGGCGGCGTCCTGATTCGTACCCGTGTTTCCGAAATCCGCGAATTGGGACGCGCAACCCAGGGCGTGACGCTTATTTCTCTGGACGAGGGCGAAAAACTCTCCGGCATGGAAAAGATAGCGGAAAGCGGCGAGGATGAGGCGGAAGCTGAAGCGGATGCTACTGCGGAAGGCGGCGAAGAGACCTGATTGCGACTGCTGTGTTCAGTTATTCACCCGGCCATTAAGTATTGAATATTATGCGGCATATTTGGTTTTAGGATCATTGAAATAAGATTGGACGCGATCAGGGTGTTGGGTGAGCATGTTCATGTGGTTTTCGGTAGCG
>Ga0099364_10007854_pt2 | contig 11739 bp, 9 predicted proteins | sample TergutTh196P3_FD_73070 | JGI IMG/M metagenome (GOLD analysis project Ga0099364, IMG submission 73070) | Microcerotermes parvus P3 segment gut microbial communities from Pointe-Noire, Republic of the Congo - Th196 P3 | ecosystem: Host-associated > Arthropoda: Insects > Digestive system > Gut ...
GCATGTATCCGGCTGATACATTGTATTCGTAAAGCCCTTCCTTTTTCTCCCAAATTCCTTTGCCGCGAATCATTTCATAAGAGAAGCGGGCGTCTTTGTTTGGTGTTGTCAATGAATAATGGAATTCATGGGCTTTGATATTTTTTGTTCCAAATTGTGGGGAGAGCGGCTTTGCTTCAACATAACCCAAACCTTGAAGTTTTTTGGTAATTTCGGATTCTGCCGGAAGAATGCCGGTCATCTTGAAAGTTCCTTCTTCGGTCTGATAGGATTGGCACAAATAAGAAAGACCTGCCCCTTCTCCAAAAATCGGAGTGCCTGATGCGGCAATGTCTTTTAACTTTTTGGTTGCCGATGACTCCGAAAGTTGTCTGATGCAAAATTCAGGATACCCGCTACCGAAATAATATCCGTCCGCTTCCGGGAGCTCGCCGGCAGTCGGGCTGAAAAAGATGAGCTCAGCACCGGCTTTTTTGAAAGCGTCAAGCATTGCGGGATAATAAAAACAAAACGCCATGTCTTTTGCAACGGCAATTTTAACATCCGCCTCGCGACTTGGCTCATCTTTTGGTTCCGGATATGTTTTTTCATAGTCCGCGGCAATTTTTAAAATTTGATCGATATCCATATTTTCTTCAATAAAGTCTGCCAGTGCTGAGAAATCAAAACCGGATTCTTCGGGCATGTGAAGACCCATGTATCTTTCGGGAACGGCAATGTCATTGTTTCGCGGCAAAGCGCCGACGATTGGGATTTTGCCATCCAGCGCCCCTGTGATCAATTCCAAATGCCTTGGGCTGCCGACTTTGTTTAAAATGACGCCGGCAATATGGACGTCTTTATCATATTCGACATACCCTTTAAGCATTGCTGCCGTACTGCGTGACATGCCGTGAACATTGATCACCAAAAAAACAGGGACGTCCAGTGTTTTGGCAACATGGGCGGCTCCGGAAACTTCTGTGGAATCCATGCCGTCAAAAAGACCCATAACGCCTTCGACGACTGAAATATCAGCATCCTTTGATGCAGAGAGATATTGGTTTAAAACGCCATCGGTTCCCATCATATATGTGTCTAGGTTGTAAGAGGGGCGGTCACAGATGGCGGCGTGGTAACTTGGATCAATGTAGTCAGGGCCGGTTTTGAAGGCTTGGATATTTTTGTTCCGTTTTTTAAGGGCAGCCATTAAGCCCATAGATGCTGTTGTCTTTCCGACACCGCTGTTCGTTCCGGCAATGAGAAATCCTTTTGTCATGTATATCACCAAGTCGTGAAAAATAAAAAAACATTTTAAGATTTGTCAAACTCACAAATAAGGATTTCCCTAGGTTTCATTTTTCCAAAATTTTATCTTTTTATTCCCATTTTTTGGAAAAAGGAATTTGCAAAAAATACAATTTGCTTTCGCCCAATTTCCCTTCTTTAAAATTTTGGATTTGAAACGGGAAACGAAACCTATCTTCAATCAATTGAAGTAATTGTTTTCATTTTCATTCTTTCTTAAACAGCGATGTTTTTATAATGGAATGTCGTTGCTACTTTTCTGTTTCAATACATTTATCCATATTATTGAATTGAAATGCCGTTTCAAAGTTTTTTATACTTTTATGGCATTTTTTATTCGGACTTTGGATATTTTCGATTATCCGATATTTTGGATATTTTGATTATGATTATGATATTTGCGGCGGCGAAAACTTCGCTGACGGGTGATTTTTATGGGCGAAAAAAAGAATTTAAGAACGCCGATTGTTTGCGTGATGGGGCATGTCGATCACGGAAAAACAACGCTTCTTGATCAAATACGCGGGACACGGATTGTAAAAGGAGAAGCGGGCGCGATTACGCAGCACATCGGTGCAACGGAAGTGCCGATTGATGTGATTTCTGAAAAATGCGGCGATAAGCGTTTGGTCAGCAAATTTATTGTTCCGGGGCTGCTGTTTATTGATACGCCGGGTCACCATGCTTTTACGACGCTGCGAAGCCGCGGCGGCTCTTTGGCGGATTTGGCAATTGTTGTTGTGGATATTAATGAAGGATTTAAGCCGCAAACTATCGAAAGTTTGAATATTTTAAAACGATTCAAGACGCCGTTTATTGTTGCGACGAACAAAATTGATAAAATAATGGGCTGGAAGCCTTTTCCGGGAGAATCTTTCCTGTCCTCTTATAAAAAACAAACGCCGGAAGTCCAAACATTTTTTGAACAAAAATTTTATGAAATTATCGGGCTCCTTTACGAACAGGGATTTAGCGCCGAACGATATGACCGCATTACCGATTTTCAAAAAACGCTTGGCGTCGTTCCGATCAGTGGGATGACAGGCGAGGGCATTCCCGATGTTTTGATGATTCTTTTAGGTTTGGCACAGCGCTTTTTGGAATCCAGCCTTCACTATGATATTAACGGGCCTGCTGTGGGCACTATTCTTGAAGTGAAAGAAGAAAAGGGTCTTGGAACAACGGTTGATATTATTTTGTATGACGGGACGCTTCAAAAAGGTGATACGGTTGTTCTCGGACAATTGGGCGAGCCGATTGTTACAAAAGTGCGCGCCATTTTAAAACCGCGCGAACTGAGTGAAATTCGTTATGAAAACAAATTCAAGCAGGTTCAAAAAGTTGTTGCGGCTGCCGGTGTTAAACTTTCGGCGCCGGACATTGACCGGGCTTTGTCGGGATCTCCTATAATGTCTGCCACGCCTGAAATTTTGGACATCATTATTGAGAAGATCAAAAAAGAAATTAATGAAGTTCAACTTCAAACGGATGCGGATGGCGTCATGATCAAAGCCGACACTCTTGGATCACTTGAGGCAATGGTTCATGAATTTAGAAAAGCAGAAATTCCGGTTCAAAAAGCGGAAGTCGGCGATGTGACGAAACGCGATGTTGTGGAAGCGACGACGATTAATGATCCGATGCACTCCGTTATTTTGGCGTTCAACGTCAATATCAATGCCGACGCACGTGAATTATTGGAAGAATCTCCATCCATTCGTGTTTTTAAAAACGATGTGATTTACCGCTTGTTAGACGAGTATCAGGATTTCGTAAAAGATCAAGAAGCAGAACTTGAAAAACTGCGTTCCGACACCCTCATTAAGCCCGGACAATTTAAGATTTTGCCCGGCTGTGTTTTTCGCCAGAGCAAACCCGCTGTTGTCGGCGTCCGTATTTTGGGCGGCGTTGTTAAAAACAACACTGACGTCATTCTTCCTGATGGAACCATTGTCGGAACCGTAAAAGGACTTGAATTAAACGGCAAAAAAATTCCCAAGGCAACTGTCGGCATGGAAGTTGCCATGGCCCTTGACGGCGTAACCATTGGCCGCCAAGTCAAAGAAGAAGACATTTTGTATGTTCATATCCCCGAAAGAGATTCCAAAGTATTGGAGTTTGAAATCTTTGAAACCCTGTCCAATGACGAGAAAGAAACCCTTGAGAAGTATTTGGCCATTCGGCGCAAAGATAAGCCGTTCTGGGGCAAATAATGATGTTTTGAGCAACAATGCTGTTTGAGCAATAATGCCGTTTTGATCAAATACTGTTTGAACAAATGCCATTTGAGTAATAACGCCGTTTCAGCATTGTTTTTTTCTTTTTCTTCTCTTTCAGATATATGATTTTTATTCCATTTCTTTTTTTTAACTTGAAACATCGTTTTTATTTACTATAAAATTATATCCTTTTATATTGAAACGAGAAAAATCAAATGAGGTTGGAGGAGGATGCCGTTTTCAACCCCAATTCCCCGTTTCGGTGTAAGACAAAAACGGTTTTTATGCAGCACATCAAACGGCACAAACTTTGAAATCCTAAAAATTAATGGAGAAATTAAAATGCAAAAAATCAAATCCAAAATCAAAAGCCTGCTTTTCATACTGTTCATGACTTGCATGGCGCTTACTCTCATATCAATGACGGCATTTGCCGCCCCCGGCGACTACAACACAAGTGACGTCGCTGCCATCAACAAAATTATCGCAACCAATGGACTAAACTGGACGCTTGCCAAGGCGGACGGCAGCTCCATACCCTTAGATTGGACAGGCGTTGCATGGTCTGACGGCAGCGAAATCACTCGTACAGGTAAAACTTCGCTGTTCAGAAACGATACGAAATCCAAATTCAATACCAGCGGCATGAGCAATCATCGTATTGTTATACTGGATCTGGAATCGGAAAAATTGACCGGATCTATCAGCGTAACCGATTTAACCGCACTTGAAGAACTGTACTGCGATAACAATAAACTGACTTCTCTGAATGTGACCGGCTTGACCAATTTGACAAGTCTGAAATGTTCTAACAATACTCTAACCGCACTGAATGTATCCGGACTGAGTGCTCTTGAAGAGCTGTACTGCAATAACAACAACCTGACTTCTCTGAATGTGACCGGCTTGACCAATTTGACAGGTCTGAGATGTTCCGGCAATAATTTAACCGCACTGAATGTATCCGGACTGGGTGCTCTTGAAGAGCTGTACTGCGATGACAACAACCTGACTTCTCTGAACGTGACCGGCTTGACCAATCTGACAGGTTTGAGATGTTCTAACAATACTCTAACCGCACTGAATGTATCCGGACTGAGCGCTCTTGAATGGCTGTACTGCGACAGCAACAATCTGACCTCCCTTAACGTATCCGGCTGTACCGCACTTGTAACGCTACTGTGCAACGGCAACGCCATATCCTCTCTGAATGTGGTCAGCTCAATCAAGCTGCTGGACTGCACCGGCAATAACCTTGCCACTCTGAACGTATCTAACTTGACCGCACTTGAAGAGTTGTACTGCAGCAACAACAATCTGACCTCTCTGAATGTGACCGGCTTGACCAAAATTCAATACTTGAATGTGACGCACAATTTAATGGAAAACGAAAGCGATGTGGTCGGCGCGAAGAGTGCAACCGCCTTCGTGGCTTGGGGAATAGGCCATTTTTCATTTTTGCCTCAGAAAAATACCCCTCCATCCACTGCCTACGTTTCAGTATCAAACGTCAATCTGGAAAAGACCAGCACAATCTTGAGAGTGGGCGAGACAATACAGCTTGTTGCCATAATCACGCCAAACAACGCCTCAAATAAAAATGTGACATGGACAAGCAGCGATCCGTCTGTTGCGTCGGTAGACGTATACGGTAAAGTCACGGCTTATAGAGAAGGAGTGACGATGATTACTGTGATGACCACCGATGGCAACTTTACGGCATCCGGTATGGTGACGGTAACAGACACCGCAGGAACCAGAGGCATCCCCGGGTTTGCGGTTTTGACGGCTCTGATGGGGCTGATTTGTGCAGTGGTTCTGTTTAAATGGCGGCAGAATCGAGGAGCCCAATAATTTTTTTGGCGGTTTGATGGGTTGAAGGAAAAATGTTTCTTTTTCTTCAACCATGAAACCAACAACCTTTTTGAGTTTTTTAAAATTTTTTGGGGTTTCGATTTTGTTTTTTATCGAAACATCATTTTTTTGAAACGATTAAAAGACGGGGTACCGTTTTTCCTTTAAAAGCGTTTGATGATTAGGGGAAATCGGTACCCCCTTTTTATTGATATGACACAAAAATGATGTTTCATGTCCGGCTGACCTGATATAACGTGTTCGTTCTTTTTCTTTAATCGTGAAACCAAAATCTGCTGCCCATTTGATCAGTTGTCCTAAGGCGGTTGAATAAAACGGCTTCACGCCCATAAAAATAAAATAAGAAAGTACAAAACCGTTTTTTTGTTTTTGTTTTAAGTTATAGGCGGTGGCTAAATTATTGAAACAAAGCACCAAAGGCGGCGGCAAAAATCACAGAAATGGAAAAAAAACGGCAGCAACAATCAAAAAAATTGAAATAAAAAATCAATAACAGGAATCATAAAAACAATATTTTTTAAAAACGCTCAAATTTCGCTTTCATTCACTGCGCTGCTGAAAACGAAATTTGAGAGGGTTTGGATGTTTTTGGTAGAAAGGGTTATTCCAAAACCGTTTTACTGCATTTCTTCTTCTGTGTCAAATACTCATGTGCAAAAGCCCTGTTTGAAAAACCAACGTGTTTAAAATTGACAATGATTTCCTTTTCCGGCATCGTTTCTATTTTTTTCAAATAATTCGATTGCTGTTTGCCGAATAAATAAAACATTGATATTTCACTGCCGATATTTATTTCAGATTGGCACATAATGTTTCTCCTTCACTTATTTTAATACCATTTCTATTCTAAAAATTTATATAAATTTATCCCCGTTTCTTTTCTCGGAGTCCTCAATCCAATATTTTATAAAAAATCGTTCCAAAGATTTATGCTGCTGCCGATAATATCCGACCGGCCGAACTTGGACTTCGTTAATGAGATATAAAGGTTTGCTTTTTAAAAAAATAAAAATGTTAATATACATTCACAGACAGTCATCTCATAAGTTCATCAGCGAGATGAAAAATGATGAAATGTTCCCTTAAATCATTCAAAAGAACATTCAGATTCGGAAAAAACAAACACGGAATAAATAATCATGACCACTGAAATTGTAATAACAAACCGCGAAGGAATTGCAATGGCTGCCGACAGCACCCAAACAATAACTTCAGAAAGCGGACCTGAAAAAACCTATCCTTACGGCAATAAACTCTTTGCCGTATCCTACAACCACCCGATCGGCATAATGGTCTACAACAATTCAAGCTATTACGGCACCCCTTGGGAAACCCTAATAAAATTTCACAGAAAAGAAATCGCAAACAAAAAATATAACAGATTGAGAGAATACGTAGACGATTTTATCGCATTTATAGAAAAACAGTCCATTCCGATTGAAATTCAAAAATCAGTGACGTACAGTTCTTTTTTGACATTTCATATAATAATTAAAAAAGATATTGGCAGCCTCTTTGGAACAGAATATGAAATTACAGAAGAACTGATTGTCCGATATTTTAACAATGTTTTAGAAAATCTTCAAGAAAATACAACTCATAAAAACATTAATGATGACAAATTTATCGAAGAAATCATGAATGAAAGAGATGTTATTCAAGATTTGATTCAAATATATGGAATTGAGTTGTATAAGAATTATACCAAATTCATTGAAGAAATAAACAAATTGTATTTTGAAAGGATGGCACATGTTTCCACCGGAATTGTTATTGCCGGATATGGTGAGGAAGAATCGTTGCCGACGATATTTGAAATCAATATTTCAGAGTGCAGGAATAACAGACTGGTATATTCATTAAAAGAGGATACAGATACAGAGGGTTGTGTGTATACGTTTGCGCAATGTGAAATGGTTGAAACATTCTTATACGGAGTAAGTCAAAATTTTGTAGATGAAACAACAAGAATCATAAAAAACAATTGCTCTTCCGAGTCTGAGCAAAAAGCAATAACGAATCAAATTCAAAACATCGCAAAATCTAACTTTAATAAAACAGCAGAAGTTATAAGCATATTACAAAAACCACAAATGGCAACCATGGCAGAAACCCTTGTAAATATGACCTCTTTTCGAAAGACAATTTCATTGGACATGGAGACTGTTGGCGGTCCTGTCGATGTTGCCGTCATTTCAAAAACCGAAGGATTTATATGGATTAAAAGGAAACAATACTTTGATATCAGTTTAAATCCGCATTTTAATTCAAGGTATTACAAAAGTATACAGGAGAGAGAGACATGATAGTAAAAGGGTTAGGAGTTATAAAAATTTTTAAGATACCCACTTTTGACGATTATGTTGGAATCAAACCAGAGAAAAAAGAACCTGAAAAAAAAGAACAAAATTTGTATGAGGCGTTTCGTGGTTTGAAACCGCGAACATTAAACCCGCGCCTAAGAATTGAGAAAGATTTCTTTCCTTGAAACTGACTCCAAGATTCTAATTTCTTTTTCCTTTTCTTTTTTATTCTTTTTCTTTCCCTTTTTTTAACAACATCGCTATTTGATAGAGAATACCATAGGGTTTATATGGATAAAAAGGAAACAATATTTTGATATCAGTTTAAATCCTCATTTCAATTCAAGGTATTACAAAAGCATACAGGAGAGAGAGATATGATAGAAAGAAGGGACAGAATTTAACAATTTTTAAGATACCCTCTTTTGACGATTATATGGGAATCCCACCAGAGAAAAAAGAACCTGAGAAAAAAGAAAAAGATTTGTATGAGGCGTTTCGTTGTTTGAAACCAGCTCGAACATTAAACCCACATCTAAGAATTGAGAAAGATTTCTTTCCTTGAACTGACTCGAACATTAAAATCGGGTCTCAGATTCTAAGTTCTTTTTTCTTTTTTTCATTTCCCTTTTCTTTTTTCCCTTTTTCTTTTTACCCCCCATCACATCCCCTTCTCTCTCTTTTTTTGAATTAATAAAATGAACCGCCCGTTCATAAATATGCAGCAAAAGAATGCTCTCCAAAAAAGCAAAAAGGAAGAGGATTAAAAAAAAGAAGTGAGAAATTTAAACACTGATTAAAATTTCCCCGTATTCGATACTGTATTTGATTTGTTCATTTGTGACATTTTCAAGATATCTGAGCCGATCCTTTTCAGGAATCCACGCTTTTTTTAATTCATCAGAAATCAGTTTTTTAATTTCTTCTTTATCTGCTTCGATATCTTTTTTCTTTAGAATTTGAAGCGTTTCTTTTGAAATGTCAACCTCTTTCAATGTTAAAAACCGCAACAATGGAAAGCAGATTTAATATGAAAAAAAAGAAAAAAAGAAAAGATAAAGGATTTGAAAAATCCTTATCTTCATTTTTTAAATTTACATTTTACCGTTCTTCTTTGCCCAGTAGACGTAACCGCCTGCTGCAATAATGATGATCACCACGAGAACGAGGAGGATCAAACCGTATTTTGCAAAGAATCCTTTCTCAGGGTCAGGGTCAGGGATTGGTTCTGGTCCTGGTCCTGGTTCTGGTCCTGGTCCTGGGTCTGGTCCTGGTTCTGGTCCTGGTCCTGGGTCTGGTCCTGGTTCTGGTCCTGGGATTATTATTTCGTTGTCTCCGACAGTTCTCTCAGCGTACACATAGTAGATTCTGTTTCCTGCAGTGTCGTTCTTAGAGGACTTGATACCGAAGTTGTCATATAATGTGATATTGACATCCGGAGAAATTGTAATGTCTTTGTTGCTCTTAAAGGTAAGCAGATTTAATGCGCCTACTCCATCGAAGTCAAAGGAACCAAATGAGTCACTTGTTTTGATTTCTCTGACATTCTTGTAGTCCATAAGCCAGATACCTTTAATTTCAACAAGGCTGGATTGTGTTCCTTGGAAGACTTGAGCAACGTGGACTCTTAAAACCTGAACATCTTTTTCACCAAGAAGGTTCATTTCAAGATCCCATGTTCTGTCTTCAGCATCAGAGAAGTTTGAGTTAACAATACCTGTGTCAACCACTTGACCATCGTACAAGAATTGGAAGTATGCTTTGTTACCGTTCACATCAATTTGTTGTGCGTTAATTGCATAACCTTCACCAAGGTCTAAGGTTTGGCCAACGGACAAAACATATCTGTCGTTGGAGTCAAGGACGAGTTTGCTCATCTTGTCAGCTTTGATAGCGGTGCCAGGTAAGTTGAATGGAACATAGGCTTGACCAAAGAGACCCATGATTGTGAAATTTTGGTTAGAAGCAGTAGATCCCCAATTGAATGCATAGTCAACAACAGCGGGTAATGTTGTGTATACAATCTTGCCTTCCAAGATTTTACCGCTACCGTTAAATTCGATAGACAAATTTTCGGTATCGATGTCCTCATCTGCATTGTAGTAGAATGCTGCAAAGTTTGAGAAATCATAAGTTTCAATGGTTCCTAATGCTCCGTCCCACTGATAAATGGTACTTCTAATTTCGTAGACTCCGGGTTCTGTGTAAACCTTGGAGAGGTAGAATTTGTCGTTTGTTGCAAATAATTTTCCTACCTTTAAGAAAATTCCTCTGCCGAGATCTGTGGTCGAGTCAGCAGACAACGCAACGTCTTTTGCATCGTATATAAGTGTGGTTGATCCGATGGGTCCGGCTTTAAATTTACCATAGTCCACGTCGCCCTTGACTTCGAATGCGCTGTTAATATCAGCGGCCCAAAGACCTTTAATTTCAACAAGGCTGGATTGTGTTCCTTGGAAGACTTGAGCAATATGTACTCTGAGGTATTCAACATTCTTTTCACCAACAACATCTTTGTCAAGTACCCATGTTCTGTCATCAGCGCTTGAGAAGTTTGAGTTGACAATACCGGAGTCAATCACTTGACCGTTGTACATAAGTTGAAGGTAGGCTTTGTTACCGTTAACATCAATTTGTTGTGCGACAATTGAATAGCCGTCGCCGATATCCAAAGTGTCACCAACGCCTAAGACGTATCTGTCATTGGAGTCAATGACGAGCGGTGCAATCTTGTTTGCACTGTTGTTGAGTGCAACAAAGGGTTCAGCAAAGAAACCGATGATTGAATATTTGTCACCGAGACCACCAGATGTCCAATTGGCAAAAGCGTAACTAACGCTTGCCTTTGTAGTACTGTATTGAATGTCAACAGTGGTAGTACCATTTTGAGCAATGGTAATGGTTTCTGTACCCAAGTTGTCATCTAAATTATAGTATAATCCTGCCCAATTTGACCAGTCAATGGTTTGTGGGAGGGTTGTAAAGTCAATAATCTCACTTCTGATTTCGACAGAGCTGTCAGCAGCGGCAACTCCGGCAAAAGCAAGAAGAACGATTAATGAAACTAATAAGTATTTCATTTTCATTGTGTTTCCTCCATATTTATAATGGTAAACGCGGGCTTTGAGGATCGGTAGAAAGGATTTCAACAAATTGTCGAAATGATTTCAGAAATATAAAAAGTCACAAAAGGTGAAATTTTAAATAACTCCGAATACCCGAGCTTATACAGAGGATTAAACTGATAATGGGGGTATTAAAGTTTTGTGGTCATTTATATAGAATTTGACAAAGAATTACACATTCAAACGATTTTTATGTCGATAATCGACGACAAGAATTTTGAAGTGCTGGAGAAAGAAAAAGAATTTAAATGATATAAACGGCGATAAATCATTTAAAATTGTCGATGAGAAAGGGAAAATAAGGGAGCGGAGGTGGTACCCTTAAGGGATACGGGGGGAAATATTTCGGAAACTTACGGGGAACAGAACGGGTTCTTTTCGTAGGGCAACGCCTCCTTTAAAGGGATTTCGACAGTTTGTTTCAATAATATATTTCGACAGTTTTCTTAAAATTAATTCGTTCTAAATTTTTTTTGACAATATGGAGAAAGCTCGGGGGTTGCGTCCAATGAATTTTTTATCAAATGAATCTTTTATTAGATGAATTAAACGAGAGGGGGCGGCAATTTGACTTGCCGCCGTTGAGTGAATTTTTTTTGGAGAGGGGTTTTCTAAATAATGTATTGAAGATAAATCAAGAAAATGCTTGAATTTCATGAGGCTTGAGGATCATGAAATTAGGCACTTCTTGATTGAAGGCAAGATTGACTTGTGTTTGTTTTGTCTGTCTTGCCTTCCTTATCTTCTTGTTTTGGTTTCTTGTTTGGTTTCTTGTTTTGGTTTCTTTTATTTTTTATTTGCTTTTTATTTACTTTATTTGTTTACAACTTGCCGTTCTTTTTTGCCCAATAAACATAGCCGCCGGCTGCAACAATCACAACCAGCACAACAGCGGCAAGGATCAAACCATATCTCTGCCAGAAGGTTTTT
>Ga0099364_10012016_pt1 | contig 11739 bp, 9 predicted proteins | sample TergutTh196P3_FD_73070 | JGI IMG/M metagenome (GOLD analysis project Ga0099364, IMG submission 73070) | Microcerotermes parvus P3 segment gut microbial communities from Pointe-Noire, Republic of the Congo - Th196 P3 | ecosystem: Host-associated > Arthropoda: Insects > Digestive system > Gut ...
ATGGGAAAGACAGCCAATTGTCCCTGGAGGAAAAACGGAAATCAGGGTGGAAGTCAAACCGGATGCAACCGGCTTTTTCAACAAAACCATTGATGTGTATGGAAATATAGAGCAGTCTGTAATAAAACTGAGTATGATTGGAACAGTAGAATAAAAAAATAACAGGGAAAAAGTGAGGAGAGTGTATCGCTATCCAAACATATTACTCTCTCCCCTGCCCTTCCCGCAAAAAGAAAGGAGGCAGCAAAGTTATGGAATTAATTTGAAAACCGCGCGGTTTTCGGTTGTTGAAATGATAAACACAACCAAAGAACAATTGATTTACTAATAAACTAAAAAAAATAAGTATGAAAAAGAAATTTTTAGGCGTAATCGCCATCGCAGTAATTGCATTAGCAGTTGCATTGAATGTGAATGTCAAGTCCAATGATTATGGTTTATCTGATTTAGCTTTAGACAATGTGGAAGCGTTGGCATCAATAAACCCGTTCTGTCTGAATGGATGTGTGGATAGAAGTGGAGAGTGTATATGTTATGGCTCTCATCCTTATGATGAAGCTAAGTGGTAAGATTCATTATGAATATTGCGCCATATTTTATGGCGCAATATTGTATAATTTAAATTATGCAGGCATATAAATTTATATTTTGGGGGGTATTGTTTGTTTCTTGCTGGAGTTGTATACAAAATGCCGAAACAGTAAAAAAACAAAAAAAACGTAATCATATCATTCAAGTTCGGGATAAAGTAAAAGAAATTGAAATTGAAAATGTTGTGATTAGTAATTTTGCTGCAACTTATATAATCAACCAGTATTTGATTATTTCCGATACTAAATCACCGGATAAAGTTATCCATCTGTTTGATAAAAACAATTTCAACTATATTACCAGTACAGGAGATAAAGGCTTGGGACCATTTGAGATTACACGATTAATTCAGATGGGAATAAATGAAACGGAGCGTATATTTTATGCTTCAGATCATGGTAAACAACAAATATATCGCTTTGAATTGGACAGTGTACTTGTCAATCCGCATTATCTTCCCAAAATACATGTAAAAATGGATAAAGAAATATGGCCCCAAAATTATTTAGCTGTCAATGATACGCTATTTACAGGCACTTTTACACTTCCGGTCAAAAATGGAGATTACAGACCGGCTATCGGAAAATGGAATATGCTAACCGGTGAAATAGAGATTATGAACAAATACGATCATCCGAAAATAGAGAGAAAACGGGCACATTTTGCGATGTCGTTAGATCATGGTATTTTTGTGGAATGTTATAACCATCATGATTTGATGACTATTTGTGACCTGAATGGCGAACTGAAATTTTATATCTATGGACGGAAATGGGATAATGCAACACAAAACAGGATCAATTTTTATCGTCAGGTCGAAGTTTGTAAAGATAAAATTATTGCCGTGTACGCTGACGGAGAAGATAATTTTGTGACAGATAAAGACGGCAAAATAATACCTGCGAATTATCCATCCCAATTTATTATTTTCGATATACATGGCGATTATATGCTAACCCTGGAAACCGGATATCAAATAGTCCGTTTTTGCTACGACAAAGACAGCAACCGAATAATCATGGCAATGGACGATGTAATTCAGTTTGCTTATTTGGATATGGATGGAATTATATAGACAAGCTTGAAACAATACGCTTTAATAATCGGGCATAATTGACATGGTAAAATAAATAAGTAACAGGGAAAAAGGGAGGAGAGTTTGCTCCAATATCAGGCATATAACTGCCCCCCCCGACCTTCCCGCAAAAAGAAAGGAGGCAGTAAAGGTACGGAATTAATTTGAAAACCTGGTGGTTTTCGGTTGTTGAAATGATAGACACAGCCAAAAAACAATTGATTTACTAATAACAAAAAAAGAAAAAAAGTATGAAAAAGAAAATTTTAGGCGTAATCACGATCGTAGCAATTGCATTAGCAGTTGCATTGAATGTGAATATGAAAACCAATGATTATGGTTTATCAGATTTAGCTTTGAACAATGTAGAAGCGTTGGCGAACATAAATCCATATCCACCTCCAAATTGGGGAGTTTACTCACCGGCAACAGACAATTGTGGTAACTTTGGATCCAGTATGTGCGACAAAAGTCATTGGTGAAAAATAATTTTAGGGGTTGTTATTTTTTAACACCCCCTTATTAAATTATCAATTATACTATATTTTTAAAATTAGTGAATCATGAAGAAAAAAGTACTACTTTTCATCTTGTTACTTATTTTTCCCTTGTTTTCCTGCAAGAGGAAAAATGCAGGAAGTAACTCAGTCACATTAGTTAAAACAGAGAAAACACTGTCCTTCCCTTTGGATTCGGAAACAAAAACGCTTATCATGACTTTATTTCCTTATACAGATTCGGAAGGAAATGAATACCTGACCTTTCAAAATGAACGAAAAAATGAAATACTGTTTTATGAAATGAATACAGGAAATTTCCTGTATAAAATAAAACCGGAGCTTGAAGGAAACAATGGCATTGGACGCCTTTTTGGTTATTACATCAAAGATATGAATAATATATATTTAACATCCATGTCGATACCTTTACTTTCATTGATCGACTCCACTGCGCAAGTAATAGAACGGATAAACTATGGAATAGATACTGATGGGGTGGAATTGCTGGTAGAAGGAGCTATTTCATTTCTTTACAAACCAATGATCGAGATTGATAATCAATTGTATCTTACCAATTTATGCAGTCGGCACACAGACACAAATCCCGTTTCATTTACAGTTGATATGATTACAAGAGAAGTTAAACATTTACCATTCGAATATCCAATCTGGCCGGTTTCGCACGATAAAAGTAAACAGGCCAGTATTGAATTCTATTTAAGTCGTTGTTTTGATGGCTTTCATTTCATTTATTCGTTTCACTTTGACGAAAACATCTATGTTACTACCCCAGATCACCAATCCGTTCATAAAATGCCCATCAAAAGCAAGTATATTCGTCAAGTTGAATTTTTTGAATTCAAAACATCCGGTAATCCGATGAAAAATGAGATTGAAAATCCAAATTATGGCAACCTTTATTTTGATCCGTACCGGAATGTATACTATCGTATGGCATATCCCAAAAACGAAGTAGAGGTAAATGATAACTTCATTGAACTGTGGAATTATGGACGCAAATTTTTTTCAATTATCATTCTGGATAGGGATTTTCAAATTATCGGCGAAACATTATTCCCTGAATATGTTTATAATCCGGGCGTTATATTTATACGAGAAGATGGATTGTATATTTCCAGCAGTCATGTTAAAAATCCGAATTATACGGATGAAATGTTAACTTTTGATTGTTTTCAATTAGAAACTGTTAACAAATGAAGTTTACAAAGCTTATAAAAAAGTCACTCAACGTAGTATGTTTTTTCTTTTTGGTTATAGTAGTTTCCATTATTATGAAAATCTTTCTATTTGCGTCATTCAAGATTCCAACCGGTTCGATGGAACCGGTGATTCTGTCCGGCGATCATGTTTTGGTAAATAAGCTGTTAATTGGACCACGTATCTACCGGGATTTTGGATTTCTAAGAGGCGAAAAAACACCATTAAAACGAATCAAAGGGTTAAAAAACATCCAACGCAATGATATTCTCGTTTTTAACTATCCCTATACTTTTCAGGGAACACTGAAAATGTCGCCAAATCAGTTTTATATCAAACGCTGCATTGCCGTTCCCGGAGATACGTTTACGATCGAAAACGGCATCTATACAATCAAAGGACATCCCGAACCGGCAGGAAACTATTCCGCTCAACTGCAACTGTCCCAAACGCCTGACGAAGTATTTGACAAACATACGCTCCACTGTTTCCCGGACGACACTGCTTACAGATGGACAATCAAACACTTCGGTCCTCTCTATATCCCCGGTAAAGGCGATTGTCTTGAAGTGAATCTGCTGAATATCGTACTGTACCGTTCCTTGATTCAATATGAAACCGGACAAAAGATTACCGTCCAGGACGAACAGCTCTTTTTAGACGGGGACACGCTGTTTGCCTACACCTTTGCGCAGAACTACTACTTTATGGCTGGCGATTATGTTTCCGGTTCACAGGATTCGCGCTACTGGGGACTGCTGCCGGAAGATTTTGTTGTGGGCAAAGTCGCCTTTATCCGGAAATCGGTCGACCCGCATACCGGCAAGTTCCGCTGGAAAAGATTTTTAAAAGCAGTCAAATAAGATGAAGCAATTGTACAAAAAAAGCGAATTTTTATATAATTTTGCGATTATAATCGCAAATTCTTATGTTTTTTGCTTGATGTGTGTAAAAAAAAGCTTGAGAAAATCTAACTCTCATTTTATTTTTTGTTTTTTTAACGAAACAAATACGTAAATTTCTCAGGTTTTTATTGATTAATTTTGTTTATTTGCATCATTATTGCTTAATTCTAAAAAAAAACTGATTGTCATTATGAGAAAAATAAGGTTTATTTGGTTCATTTTACTCCTATTTTTGATATCCTGCTCATCGTCAAAGAACGATAATCAGGATGAGCAGGGCGTTGCTACCGTCTTGCCGGACAGTCCAAGCGAAGTCAAAGTGTTCACACTGGCTTATACCGACTTTTACCGTGAGCTGATTTCGAATGGCACAATCGCTGCCGCACAAAAGGCAGACCTGTATTTTCAGACGTCAGAAATCATTGCCTCCATCTATGTAAAAAACGGAGACCGGGTCGCAGCCGGACAGGCGATTGCTTCGCTTGATTCATTCAAGTTGAAAAACAGGCTGAACCAGGCGAAAGACAACCTGGAACGTACCAGACTCGAACTGCAGGATGTGCTGATCGGGCAAGGTTATTCGCTGGGCGAAGCATCTCAAATTCCACCGGAGGTGATGCAGATAGCCCGCGTCAAAAGTAATTACGACTACTCGATGAATCAATATGAGTTAGCTGAATATGAGTTGAAAAACGCTACTTTGTATGCTCCTTTTTCCGGTACGGTAGCCAACCTGTTTCAGAAAACGCATAACATGTCGTCTGCCGGCGAGCCTTTTTGCAGCATTATAGGAACATCCTCTATGGAAGTCGTGTTTAATTTATTGGAAAGTGAACTTTCGGTTGTCAGCGCCGGAAACAGTATCCTGGTTTCACCTTTTGCCTTATCGGATTTTGCAAGCGAAGGACGCATCACGGAAATTAACCCAACAGTCGACCGGAACGGAATGATACGGGTTAAAGCATCAGTCAATAATCCCGGCAACAGACTGTATGACGGAATGAACGTGAGAATCAAAATACAACAGGCTATCCCGCATCAACTGACGATACCGAAAGGAGCGCTCGTGCTTCGATCCAATAAACAAGTAGTGTTTACACTGAAAGACGGACGGGCGCAATGGAATTATATCGAAACGGGATTGGAAAATTCGACCGAATATGTGATTGTCGATTCAGGGGTTCTGAAGGAAGGCGATATGGTGATATATGAGGGAACAGTGAATCTGGCTCATGATTCGCCGGTGGTGGTGCTATAAAGATTTAAGGATTAAGGTTCGAGGTTTTTCAATTAATCAATTATTCATTATTCATAATTGTTATCTATGGTTCGATTTCTGATTCAGCGTCCAATAGCTGTTTGTATGGCTTTCCTGGCATTCTTTTTGCTGGGGATTATCACCTATATCAATATTCCGGTATCGCTGCTGCCTGATATTGCCATTCCGGAAATCACCGTTCAGATTGCAGGTGATAACACCTCGGCGCGCGAATTGGAAAACACGGTGGTAGCTCCTATCCGGCGGCAATTGCTGCAAATCGGCAAGATGCGCGATATCCGGACAGAGACAAGAGACGGCAATGCCATTATCCGTCTTAATTTCGAGTTTGGCGCCAATACGGATTTAGCATTTATCGAAGTCAATGAGAAGATTGATGCGGCGATGAATTATATCCCGAGGGAAATAAGCCGTCCGCGTGTGATTAAAGCAAGCGCTACAGATATTCCGGTTTTTAACCTCTACCTGACGTTAAAAGATGACGAACCATTCGAGCCGGCCAACCAAACAGCTTTCCTTGATTTAAGCGAATTTGCGGAAACAGTCATTCGCCGCCGTATCGAACAGTTACCCCAGGTGGCAATGGTCGATATGACCGGACTGATTAACAAACAGGTGCTTATTATGCCCTATAACAATCACCTGGAGATTTCCGGAATTACATTGTCGGATATTGAATTGGCGCTGAATCGTCATAACGTAGAACCTGGCAGTATGATTGTCAGGGATGGGTATTACGAGTACAACATTCGGTTTTCGTCCGTTCTCCGGACGATCGAAGACATCCGGGAGATTTATATCCGTAAAAACGACAAAATATTTCAACTGAAAGAGTTGGCTGACGTCGAAATAGTTTCTCAAAAAGAAAAGGGAATGATACTTTTCAATGGAAAACAGGGCGTTTCGCTGGCTGTGATTAAGCAGGCTGATGAGAACATGAGTCGCATGGAAAAGGAATTGAACGCAACAATTGCCTATTTCCGGGAGCTTTACCCGGAGATTGATTTTTCTATTTCCCAAAGCCAGACTGAACTGCTTGATTACACCATCACCAACCTCCAGCAAAACCTGCTGTTGGCTTTTATCTTTATTTGTCTTGTTTCGATGTTCTTCCTGAAAGATTTCAAATCACCTTTCATCATCGGATTCAGCATGTTTATTTCGCTGATAATCAGCTTACTTTTCTTTTATTTGTTTCATATCTCGCTGAATGTGGTGTCATTGACAGGACTGATATTGGCGCTTGGGATGATGGTTGATAATTCGATTGTCGTAACGGATAATATCGGGCAGTACCATAAACGGTTGCCTCTCGAAGAAGCCTGTGTGAGAGGCACCAGCGAGGTGATTGCCCCGATCCTGAGCGCTTCGATGACTACGATTGCCGTTTTTATTCCGCTTATTTTTTTAAGTGGCATTGCAGGGGCAATCTTCTTCGACCAGGCTTTTTCAGTAACCGTAGGGTTGCTCGCTTCGTACATTACAGGTATTATGTTATTGCCGGTACTGTACAAGTTATTTTTTTCGATGAAACCGCTATCCCCACGCTTTTCATTCCTGAAGAAATGGACTGGCGGCGAAAAACACGAACAGCAACAATCAGATATCGAATGGATCGAACGAATGTATCATCATGGCGTCGATTGGATTTTCAAGCACAAAACCGCCACCGTCATAGGCGTGATTGCTTCGCTTCCGTTTTGTTTCCTGATTTTCATGGTGATACCCAAAGAAAAAATGCCTGAAATCAGTCAAAATGAACTGATTGTTTCGGTCGACTGGAATGAAAATATCCATGTGGAAGAAAATAAAGACCGCGTCCGGCAATTATTCCGGTCGATTCATGCAAAAACAATCGAACATTCGGCTATGATCGGACAACAACAGTATATATTGAACCGCGACCGCGAATGGACTTCGTCCGAAGCCGAACTTTACGTCAAAACGGCACAAACCCGCCAGTTGCCGGAACTGAAAGAAGAAATTGAAACCTGGTTTCGGTCTCACTATCCTTTGGCTATCGTTTCGTTTGCTCCTCCCGGTACAGTGTTTGAAAAGATATTTGCAACCGGCGAACCGGAACTGACTGTCGAATATTACAATAAACTCCGGTATCAGGAGCCTGAAGCAAACGATGTCAGGCAATTAGAGAATTTTATTGAAGAACGAACAGGAGTAAGTCCGGCCGGGGTTTCTTTCCAGCAACAACTTAATTTGCAGATTGACAGGGAAAAATTGCTTTTGTATAACGTTTCAACCGACGAAATATATCGAACGCTGCAGACAAGTTTTAAGGAAAATCAATTTGCCAATCTGCGTTCCTACCAGCAATACTTGCCTATTGTGCTGGGAAATGAAGACCAGAGTGTTCGGGAAGTATTAGATAATACACTGATTTATACGCTTCCCGATGCAAGAGGTCAAACACATCAGTTGCCGTTGAGTTTCTTTATTACCGTAATCCCGACCGAAGACGTCAAAACAATTGTAGCTGGAAGGAACGACGAATATATCCCACTTCATTTTTACGAAACCGATAAAGTACCGGAAATTATGGCGGCAGCCAAAGAAAGTATCCGGATTGACAAAAGATGGGAAATAGATTTTTCCGGGACATTCTTTTCCAACAGGCAAATGATTGCCGAACTGTTTGTTATCTTGCTCATTTCTGTTTTGTTGATGTATTTTATTTTGGCGGCTCAATTTGAAAGCTTTGTCCAGCCTCTGATCGTGTTGCTGGAAATCCCGCTGGATATTATAGCTGCACTGGGATTACTATACCTTGTAGGACATAGCCTGAACCTGATGTCGGCCATCGGACTTATCGTGACCTGCGGTATTGTCATCAATGACAGTATCCTGAAAATTGATGTGATGAATCAACTGCGAAAAGAAGGGATGGACCTGATGGGTGCTATTCATGAAGCCGGCCGTCGACGCCTGAAAGCGATTCTGATGACCGCTCTGACCTCAATTGTCTGTATGGCTCCTTTGCTTTTCAGCAGCGATTTAGGCTCCGAATTGGAAAAACCGCTTGCCTGGGCAACCATCGGCGGTATGTGTGTCGGCACACCAATCAGTCTATTTGTGGTTCCGCTATTTTACTGGTTTATATACAGGAAGAAATAAATTACGAATAATTGAATTGAAAACTGGAAGATTCTATTTAAAGATTTAAAAAATTAAAAAATTAAAAGAAACAACTATAAACTATTGGCTATAAACTATTAACTAATAATGAAACGCATTCTATTCATCCTCCTATCCGGAACTGTCTGGGCATTTACAGCGCCTGCTCAGCAGGTAGTTCTGACTTTGGAACAGACCATCGAAATAGCTGCAGACAGTTCGTTACAGGCTTTTATCGCCCACAATATGTACCAGTCAAGTTATTGGGAATACCGTACATTCAGGGCGGCACGACTTCCTTCACTGACACTGAGAACGACGCCTATCGAATACTATCGCGACTTCACACGACGTTATGACTCGCAAAACAATATAGACGTCTTTCGCCGGCAGCAATCCCTGTATTCATCAGCAGGACTGTCGGTCAGTCAAAACTTTGATTTAACAGGCGGCACTTTTTTTATGAATTCCAATTTAGCCTATATGCGGAACTTTGGCGACCAAACCCTTACCCAGTATACCAGTATCCCCATCCGGATCGGATACAGTCAAAGTCTGTTCGGATTCAACAGCTTCAAGTGGGAAAAGAAAATCGAACCTTTGAAGTATGAAAAAGCGCGCAAAAAATTTTTATACGAAAAAGAAGATATTTCTGCACAGGCTACACAGGTTTTTTTCGATTTGGCCACTGCCCAGACGGAATATAACATGGCTTTGGATAATGTTGCCTCCAGCGATACCTTATACCGCATCGGGGAAGAGCGATTCCAAATCATGGCAATTTCACAAACCGACTTGATGACATTGCAATTAGATGCCATCAACGCGCGCAATCGTTTGCAGAATGCCGAGATAGCCCTGAAACGGGCGATGTCTGCTTTTGTTTCTTTCCTGAACATGGAAAAAGATACGCCCGTCAGGCTCGAATTACCGGACAGACCGGCAACGCTCGACATCACAATCGAAACAGCTCTGGAGCATGCACGCGAAAATAATCCTAACTTTTTAGATAACATACAGCGGGTTTTGGAAGCCGAAAGAAATGTTGACCAGACACAAAAAAGTTCCGTCTTCGAAGCTTCATTTTATGCCAGTGTCGGTTTCAACCAGGTCGCCGAAAACTTCAGCGGCGTCTACCGGAATCCGTTGCAGCAGGACATCGTAAGTATAGGGTTTTCAATCCCGCTAATCGACTGGGGTGTACGGAAAGGAAGAGCAAACATGGCAAGAAACAACCTGAATGTAACACGGATATCTGTCCAGCAAAACGAAACAAGTCTCGAACAGGACGTCGTTATGACGGTTGATGAGTTTAACATCCAGCAGGGACAGATCGAAAGAGCAGAAATGGCGATGCAATTGGCAAATACGGCATACAACAGTACCATCGAGCGGTTTATCATTGGAAGAGCAGATCTCAATAGCCTGACACTTTCATTAAACCGGCAAAAAGAAGCTCAAATAAATTACATTAATACATTGCAAAATTATTGGTTGAGTTATTATAAAATACGGAAATTAACGCTGTTTGATTTCGAAAAACAGATAAAGATTACAGACGAATTTGATCGGGCTTATGGGTTCTAAAAGGATTTCTTCTTTCTCTATCATACTGGTGTTTACCGTCCTTGCGTTGGCGGGGGTCTGCTTTATTCCCCTGCTTTCCGTCAAACTTTCGCCTTCGTCGACGCTGCCCGAAATCAATCTCCGGTTTAGCATGCCGAACAACTCGGCACGAATCATTGAGATGGAAGTCACATCGAAACTGGAAGCCATGCTGAGCCGGATGAAAGACATTGAAAAAATCGAATCTACCTCTGCAAACGGCTGGGGACGCATCGTTGTCAGGATGAATAAACATGCCGATATGGATATGGCGCGTTTTGAGGTTTCGACCATTGTCAGGCAGACCTGGCCGTCGCTTCCGCCAGAAACAGGCTATCCGGTCATATCCGTAAGGCGACCTGATGAGAATGCTGCGCTTCCGTTTATGACTTATACCGTAAATGCTCCGGCAAATCCGATCCTCATCCAGCAATTTGCCGAAAATCAGATCACCCCGCGGTTATCCCCCATTGAAGGAATCTACCGAATCAACATCTCAGGCGCACAACCAATGGAATGGCAGTTGACGTACGATAATTTCCAGCTTCAACAGGCAGGAATCACTCCTTATGAAATCCAGACAGCTATCTTTCGTTATTTGGACAGGGAATTTCTCGGTGTTGCCTCAGTCGAAACAAACAATGGCGACAAACAATGGCTGCGCGTCACAATAACACCTCCCGCCGCGAGCCAGCAATTCGATGTTTCCAATATCCGGATTAAAAATATTGATGGAAAATTAATATCCCTAAATCAGTTAGTTGCCGTCTCACATGTCGAACGGAGAGCCGAAAGCTACTACAGAATCAACGGACTGAACTCAATTTACCTTTACATTACAGCCGACGAACATGCCAATCAATTGGAATTAAGCAAGAAGATTAAAGCACAAATAGCTGAACTTCAATCCATCTTCCCTGCAGGATATGAAACGCATTTAGTGTACGATGCAACCGAATATATCCAAAATGAACTGAATAAAGTTTACTTCCGTTCAGGACTTACATTGACCATCCTGTTGCTGTTTGTCTTACTTATCTACCGGAGTTTTAGATACCTGCTGATGATTTCGATTTCGCTGGCTGTCAATATTGCCATTGCGCTGATCTGGTACTACTTCCTGAAAATAGAGATTCAACTCTATTCGCTTGCCGGTATCACCATTTCGCTCACCCTGATTATTGACAACACCATTGTGATGTCCGACCAGATGATACAGCGCAACAATATGAAAGCATTTGTGGCCATCCTGACCGCAACGCTTACCTCAATCGCCGCATTGGGAATCATCTTTTTTTTAGATGAACAGATACGGCTGAACCTGCAGGATTTTGCATACGTCATCATCGTAAACCTGAGCATATCCCTTTTCGTGGCGCTGTTTTTAGTGCCCGCCTTACTGGACAAGCTGAAGATTGTCAAAAAAACAAAACACAG
>Ga0099364_10012017_pt1 | contig 11738 bp, 4 predicted proteins | sample TergutTh196P3_FD_73070 | JGI IMG/M metagenome (GOLD analysis project Ga0099364, IMG submission 73070) | Microcerotermes parvus P3 segment gut microbial communities from Pointe-Noire, Republic of the Congo - Th196 P3 | ecosystem: Host-associated > Arthropoda: Insects > Digestive system > Gut ...
AGCCGTTGACCTTGTACATCCAGCCGGACAGTTCGCCCACGTCGAATTCGTAGAGGTTGTTGATGCCCATGATGTACGCGGAGTTATAAATAGGTGTGTTTCGGAACTCCATATGGATCCGCGCCCGCCGCATCTCGCGTTGTAGTATATTGAACACGCTTTCGCCCTCGTAGACGGTGACTACCGTCGCAGGGAAAATCACGCCGTCAACCGGGACAAGCTCGCGTTTTTCTTTATTCAACAGGTTCATGTTGTTAAGAATCCTATCGCAGCACACGGACAGGGTGACGGTGAAAGACCCGTCGCCCACGGTCACATCCTGCGGCTCCACAGGCTCCGGCTTGCCTTCCGGCACAGGATCGGTATTGTAGTTGCCGAGCGTGACAGATTCAGACGGCGGGATCGTGAAATCGCCGGTCGCGTCCGGTTCGGACGACGGGGAAGAAGATTCCGCGCTTTGCGCCAGCGCTGATGGCGAGCCGCTTTCGCCCTTATTGTAATTCCCGCCGAAGAACCACGCGCCCGCGAGGACTGCCAGTATTATGGCGACAGCTATAATCTTGTTTTTGTGTTTTCCCATACGACCTCCGATATCAGTCATGCAAGCGTTCAAGAGAGTTTTGATTATTGATTTTCACCTGTCTTGCTCTTAAATCCCGTTCGCTCTGCATTTTTGATGCTGCCTTATGCGCTTGCGTCCGTTTCCCTTTAGCCGGCACTACGCATAAGTATTTTCCATCAATTTTTACAAACTGCGGTCTTGGCATAGAAATCCTCCTTACAGCAGGTTCGCCCTGTCGAGCATCCTGTACATCATTTCTGCTATCTCGCATCTTTTGATCGCCTTACCCGGCTCTATGTTGAATTCCGTGTCGTCCATAATGCCTGTATCGAAGCAAAACGCCATCGAGGACTGCGCCCAGTTTGCTACCGTCCGGTAATCTCCGAACTGCGCGAGCGTGTCGCGGATTTGCGTTTCCGTCCGATCCGTGTCCATGCCGCACAGCCGCGCGGCGCGCGCCACCATGACTGCGGCTTCCTGACGCGTTATCGTGCCTTCCGGATTGAACGTTGTCGCCGAAGTGCCTGCGACGATCACATAGTAATACGCGGTGGCGATAGGCGCCATATACCACGCCGTTCCGGGGACGTCGGTGAATACGTTGACATTTTTCTCAGGCAGCCCCAATCCGCGCGTCACGATTGTGGCGAACTCCGCACGCGTCATCGTGGCGTCCGGGTCGAAAGATGTGTCGCTTTTGCCGTTTATTGCGCCAAGTGCCGCGAGCGCCTCTATCGCCGATTGGTTCGGGTGGCTCCTGATATCCGCGAATGTCCTTCCGGGATTCTTGATTTCCGGTATCCTGACGTCCTCATGCTTGCCCGGCAGCCCGATTGTGCCTGTGCCTGTGCCTGTGCCTGTGCCTGCGGGGGGGCCGGAATCGCCGCCAAGGGCCGTTTCGGACATCCTGTACAAGCTGTTTTTGCCTTCGGCGGCGCGCTGTGCCGCGACAAGACCGTAGAGCGCCTGTTCGCTCGACATCAGCGTGACCCCGTCTCCGCCGCTTGTGTGGTTGAAGCTGCCGTCGCTGTTTTTGAAGCTCAGTATATTATCAACAAGCGAGTTTCCGTTTTTAACAAAACGCGAATCTTGGGCAGGTATCCCCAACTCACAGAGGGCAACCAAAACTTGCACCACGCTCTCGGAATTTGCTTCGCCCCAGCTTGTATACCCGCCTTTTGAGTCCTGCATCCCCGACAGCAGCGCAAGCGCCTTGTCCGTCGCGGTCTTGACTTCAGGCTTGTCCTGATACTTAGCCAATGCCTGCAGCGCCATGCCCGTGATGTCGGGATCGCCTTTCTCGTTCGCGCCGACCGCGCCGTTTGTGCCGGCCGTCAGGTTCCAGCCGCCGTCCGGCGTTTGCCGCCTGAGTATTTCAGCGACGTACATATCGCGTGTCGCCTGCGTTTTCGCTTCTTTATTTACCGGGATGGGGTAGTTGTGGCTGTCGAGGGCGATCAGCGCGAAGATCGGGCCGTTGATGCCTTGCCGGATGGTCTTCTCAAAATCGCCGAGCGGTTTCGTCAAGTCGTAGCCGCCGACGTCCCGAGGGTCGCGACCCGCAGCCGTAAGGCCAAGAATGACGCGGCTGTATTCGGTGTACTTTACGTTGTGCAGGACGCCGCCGCAGTCTTTAACGTATTTTTCGACGTTTCTGTAGTAATTATCATAATATGAATCCGGCACATCGTACCCGCTTCTGGCAAGCCCTAAGACCGCCCACTCGCCGCCGACCGAGCCTACCACAGGGTTTTTGACCGTCCGCAGCATATACGCCGCCGCGCCGCTGACCGCTAAGTCCAGCGTCGCCTTGTCCGCCGCGTATGCGGGCGCCGCAATCCCGATCATCAGAATGAACGTTAAGACGATTGATAATGTTTTACGCATTTTGCTCTCCGCAGGTTCATTGATAGTTTTCTTATTCTGTCTGCGTCCCATTTGCTGGAATAGCTCGCCTCGCTTTCGCGGAGCGAGCTATTGACCCTCATTCATTACAGGAGAACCGGCAATTATTCCAACCGGATGTCGGGGCTGGCCAAAAGCGTTTTATTCCGGTTGCATCAGGTTCTCGATAAACCTTTGCAGGATTGTGGCCGATTCCGCGCGGGTTGCTGTCCCTGACGGCGCGAGCGTTGTCGCGGTCCGGCCGTTTATCAGGCCAATCGCGTTGGCCCACTTCATTGCGTCTTGCGCCCAGCTCGATACGCTGCCGGCATCAGAGAATTCCGTTTTGTATTCGCCTTCCAATTGGCTTATGTTCTTGAATTTCGCATAGTTGTGCATAATTAGCGCAAGCTGTTCGCGGGTTATGTCGTCGTTCGGCCCAAACAGGCTGTTGCCATAGCCGCTGACGATCCCGTTTTCGCTTGCCCATGCAATTGCGTCAGAGTACCACTGGCCGGAAGCGACATCTGTAAACGCGCTGCCGCCTGATGCAGCCGGAGTACCCTCCACTCTCCATAGGATGGTGACAATCATAGCACGTGACAGGTTTGCGTTTGGCGAGAAGATTCCTTCTTCTGTTCCAACCATCAAGCCGTTGGCATTTGCGAAAGCCACCGCGTTATAGTACCAGTCATCTGACTTCACATCACTGAACGGATTCACCCATAGTTCAAGGCTTGCCAGTGGGGCGCCGAGGTCAAAAAATGTGGCAGTTTCGGGCGTCTGGGGCTCGGTTGGGATGCCACCTGAGCCTCCGGGATTTGTGCCGGAAGCATTCGCGTTGTTGTTATTATTGTTGTTATTGTTATTATTGATGTTGTTATTATTGATGTTGTTATTATTGCCATTGCCATTGCCTGTACTATTTCCGCCTCCGACATCGTTGCCGAGGTCGCGCGTGTAGACCCACTCCACACGGTCGCCGTCCGCCAGCACATAAAGCGATGATGAGTAGTTGGGGAACACTCCGTTGACACTGTACATCCACCCGGACAGGGACCCGTCATCAAACTCACCGAAGCCGTTGATCGCTTCGACATACATACCGGCATACTCGGCATGCCCGGAAGATCTGAGTGCAAGACCTGTCTTTTGCAGCAAGCTGAACGCGGTTTCTCCTGCATCGATATTCAGGTTTTGTCCGGCGAAATAAATGCTTGTTTGTCCGGGTTTTGCGTTGTCGTCCCGAACGCTTATATAGGCGGTGCGCTGCGTTGGTACGGATCCGCCGCCGCCGCCGCCTGTAGTGAGCCCGTCTATCGCTGTGTTGAGAGCGTTTGCTGCGTTGTTCACCTGAGTTTGCGTCGCCGCCGGGTTGTCTCTTGCAAGGATTGCGGCTGTGAGCGCTGTTTGCATGGCGTTCCATGATGCTGTCGTATAATTGCCCCGGCTGCCGGGCGCTCTCGCGATAGCCACTAACAGCTCTGTTTTGTCTGCCGAGGGAACTCCGGGTTCGCCGGGCGTTGCCGGCTGAACATCGCGCATATCGTAGAGTGATGTTTTGCCACTTAAGAATCTGTCATACGCTACCAGCGCATACGCCGCCTGTTCCGTCGCCATCATGTCCACGTCACCTGAAAGCACATGGCGGAAACCGCCTGTTGCGGCGTCTCTGTACGCCAGCAGATTTGAAAGACAGCTCTCGATGAAACTGCCATCGTCCGTGCCGTCATAGCCGAGGGCAAGCAATCCGACCAGTACCTGTGATGTACTCTCGGCGCTCTCGCCGCTAAAGGCGCTCACGAAGCTGCCATTCGATGTCTGCGAATCTTGAAGCGCGGCGACAGCCTGCTCGACGGTCGCTTTTATTTGCGCGTAGGTCGGCGCGCCGGCAAGGTTTTGGGCGTTATAGCCGCTCTCGCCCATCTTATAGTATGGCGCGAAGGCTTGCAGCGTCATGCCCGTGATGTCCGGATCCGCCGCGCCGGCGACGCTACCCTGCAAGTCCCAGCCGCCGTTTGTCTTTTCATGCTCGACGAGGTAGTTGAGGCAGAAAGCCCGCAGTTCCCCATTGTCTTCCATGTAACCTATGGTATCCATGGAGATCAGCGCCCAGACGGGCCCGTTCAGGCCCTGCTGTTCAATGTAGCGCTGCCCGGCGTAATATCCGCTTGAGATTACATCGTTGAAAGCTGAGAGCAGGTCATAGCCGCGCCAATCGGACGCGTCGCAGCCCAGCGCGGTCAAGGCAAGGATCACACGGGAGTTGTCCGTGGATTTTACGCTGTGCATAGTCACTTTGTTTGGTGCAGCGCCTGTATCGATATGGTACGTATTGCTGCTATTGATATATGTTTCGACATTGTCTAGGTAAGCGTCATACCATTCGTCGTCCTCTATGCCTGCGCGGATGCGCGACAATACCGCCCATTCTCCGCCGATGCTGCTGACTATAGGCGCATCCACCTTAGAGCGGATCCATGCGAGAGCGCCCTCCAGAGCTTCTTCGTATTCGACCGGAGGTTCCACTACCGAAGGTTTCGTTACAAGCCCGCTCATCGCTGTTTGCAACGCTGCTGACGCTTCGAAAACATCCGCCTGCGTTGCGTTATCGTCATCGTTTACAATGTGCGCCGCAGACAAAGCTGACGCAAAGACTGCCCAGCTATCTGCTGTGTAGTCGGCTTCGACTTTGGTCATCGCGCTTATGATCAACGCATTCAGCGCTGATTTATCATCAGTGACGGTAAGATTAAGCAAAACTATATAAGGCTCTTTTTCACCGTTTTGCGCAATTACCCTTACCTGCCGGGTTTTTCCCGCCTCAACGCCGTATGGGTCAGCTGCGGCATTGCCAGAGGTTGTTCTTTGATTATTAATAAAGATTCTGTCGCTTGCAGCTGCATTTACAGAGATTTTTGCGCTGCGGACTCCGCCTAAATCCACATCATAAACCGTCTTTCCCGGTTCAATGGTCACAGTAATAGTTTCGTCGCCGTTTGAAGGGATAATATCAATACTTGTGGGAGCGGCTGTTGTTCCATAATCAATAGTTCCCGCAACCGTTCGGGATACCAAAAGAATTTCCGGCGATTTTTCGCCTATCGCACCGCCGTCGTTCTGTTGACAGGTGAAAACCTTTATAAAACTGATTTCGTCCAACTTTACGGGAGTACCGTCATCATCCACCGCCCACGCAATGTCAAAAGCGGTAAAATCGTAAATGTAAGGGTTGCCCTTTACAACCGTTGCATTGCGCTCATAAGTACAAGTGTCGGCGTAACCGAATCCGACTTCCAGCTTATTAATGTTCACACCCGAAAGCGTTATGCTGTTGGGGTCGTAGTGTTCCATTGCCGCGTTGCCCGGGAATCCTATGACCGCCGGATTCGGATAATAATTCTGTGTGTGGAAACCGTTGATCATAACCCGGCCGGAGCCACCGCGATTATCCATCCACGGCACGCTTTCGCCTATATTGGGAATAAAGCTCGGATTGGGGTTTGTATAGGTTACTTCATAATTCCAGTCCGTAGTATCCTCATAATGCTCGCTCCCTGCGAGGTTATACCACTTATCCGGCTTTCCGTCGGCACCCTTCTGCGCAACCATAACGCCGGCTGGCTCGTTATTGCCCAAAAAGGCATTGCCCGTTATGACAAAATCTGTTCCGTATTTGTTGTAGCTATTGTTTTTAACCGGGTTGTCAAACTCGTATACAATGTACCCACCGAAAGCGCCCAGTGAAACGCCGGGGCTGCCGCTTGCGGAGCCGTCCAGCTCAGTGCCCGAAGCATACAAGGATGTATCCCAACCCTCGCCCCAACCAAACCCGCCCGTAGTTCCGGTAGTGTTTTGGGTAAACTCATTTACGAACTGACCGGGGGCGGGCATAAACGCGTAAGTGCGGCTTGGCGAAGTATCGTGCCGTGTGCGGAAAATAATGGAATATTCGTTGGCGCCATTTGCATCCCAGACCTTGACGGTCGCAGCTTGGGAAACATTTAAATTTGCGACAGCGGTTCTTGTTCCCTCTGCGATTGTCTGCCCGTTTTGAGTAACGGTAACAGTCCGGTTTGGATTCTCCGATTCCAACGAAACCGTGCACTCCGTTGCACCTTTGTTGATAATAGCAATCAGATAACGGGCAGGGCTGAACTTGCCCGCTGTAACTGCATTGCTGTATGTAGGCTCGAGCAAATTATAACTCTCATCGCGAATAATTCTAAATGTAAAGGTTTTTGTGCCGCCTGCTATTGTAACGGTGTTTTCCCCTACGTTAAGGTTGGCAATCATCTGCATTTTGCCGACTCCGTTCAAGGTTACCGGAGAAGGCACTCCGTTTACGGTACACAGATCATCTGTAAGCTCCGCAACAATTGTGGGATAGAAAACTATTTTATCAACATTATAATTTGCTTTTATATCATATGCCAATGTGTTTGCATTAAAGCCTGTGGCGCCTGTTCCTTGGGCGGCCAGAACGCCTTCTCCTGTTTTAAAGGAATATAATGCCGCCGAAGCAATAGTAAGAGCAGTAACATCCCCTGTTGAAGCGGGAGCGATTTTCGGCACAACAAAAGTATAGGTTCTGTCCGGGTAATCAAGCCCGGGAGGCGCATGCACAATAACTTGAATCAAGGTGGAATTTGTGCTGCTTTCCATACCTTCGGCCACGCCGTAAGGATAACCGCCTGTGTGTGGAATGTAGAAGGGCCCGCTCTTTACATGGTCGGCAATTTTATCCGTCCCGTTTACAACCACGGAATAAGTTGCTCCGAGGGTAGACAGCAAGGGTGTAGGGTTAATCCTTATCGACGCAATTGGAGACTGCTGACCCACATTGATAATACCGTCGCTTGCAGCCGCCGAGACAAACAATATTGTCGGGTCGGGTTGTGCTGAAATGTCGACGCTGCTGCTGGTAGCAATCCCGCCGGCAGTCAGTGAAGCCCCTTCCGGTAAATGTGGATTAATATCTCCGGGCTTGCGCAGTTGGATTCCGGCCACCTGATTTGCACCCGCTGAATTTAGCGGCAAGATGTCGGCTGTGTTTATTGCTGTGGCTACAGCTTCCGTGGGTTCCATGGCGTCGCGGGTTATGCGTATTTGATAAAATTTCTGACTTATTTTGTTTTCCGCCTGCACGCCAAAACGCATAAGAACCGTGGTTTCGTTGTACAAATCTTTTGTAGTGACCCCCAAAGTGGTGTTTTGGCTCGCGCCGATGTTAAAAACTGTGCCGTAATTAAAGGTTGTTGTGCCTGTGCCGCCGCCTTGAGCGCTTAAAAGTTTTGCGGTTACTTTGTTTTGCGAAGCGCCTGCGGGAAGGCGGATGTTCCAGTAAATAGGTCCGCTTGCGTTCTCTACGGGCTTATTAAGGATAATAGGCGCAATAGGCGTTCCGTCAGCATCTGTCAGTTCAATATCGTTTATATTAAAGGAAACGTCAACGTCCGCATCGCTTTTATCTCTGTATACAAACAGAAGCCCGCGCGGCGTCCATACAACGGCGCCTTCCTCTTTGAACTCAAACAAAATGCAATTCAAACCCAAATCCAGCGGCACTTCATCGGAGATAAACGGAGCCCCGGGATACGGCTCAACCGCGGCGCCGATATAACCGCTGACAGAACCGTCGGCATTTAGCTTTTGAAAGCGCATTTCGGCAATGGGGAAGGATTCATCCATAGTGCCGATGATTTGCAACTTGTCAAAATAGTTACTGACCGCATAACTCATCGCATGTCCATTGATTTGACGCATCAATGTTGTTGTTCCATCCGCTGAGTTGAAATACCAGGCATTGGTGGTAGGCGCCGTGGATTGAAACGCGCCGTTATCGTCTGTAATCTGCTCAAATTTCGGGAGGGATGTATCGTTATGTTTGCCGTAGCACATCACGATGGTATATTCTTTTGCAACGGTTTTATCTGCAGATGTAATCTCAATCTTTTTTAATCCGTAATAATGTTTCGTATCGGTAGGATCTTCAGAAGGCGCGGGTATGCTGAAAAATCCGTCGTCGTCCACCTCTGTTGCCAACACGCCGTCCGCTTTAATCTCTGCTCCCGGAGGCGCAAAACCGAGAATGTTGAAGTTGCCGTTCGACGTCGAATAAATACGTCCGTAATATACGCGGGAGTCGTCAGCCTCGTAAAGCTTTATCATTTCACTAAATGCACCAGAATTCTCAGCAATAAAGCGTTCTATATCCGCAGACGCATCGTCTGTAACGATAATTTTACATTGCGTCACGGTCTGATACGTTTTTCCGTTAACCTCTGTTTTGCCTAAAGCGGTTAAGATATACGACCCTGCTTTGTCAAAAGACACGGAAAAATTGCCGCCTGCTTCGGTAACAGTACTTCCAAGCTGAGTGAATAGCGCTCCGTCGGCGCCCGTTGCCAGTACGCTGCATGTACCGACAGGCACTCCGGCTAATGCGGTAACGGCGAAATCACCTGTTAAAACATCGCTCCCCTTTAAGGTAAGCGTTACCAAATCATCTTTCGACACGGTAATTGTGTCCGCCGCTTTTGCTCCATAGCTATCCTCAAACCACGATTGGGCGAAAGGCAAGTAAGTCCCGGCTGTGGCAGCTCTGGTAAATACAAACAGTACCTCATCGCCGTCTTTTAGGGCTGTTTGGTCCAATTTGTCAATGTCAGCATTTTTGCCGTTTATTATTGTAAAAAATGGCCTGCTTGCGCCAACAGCATACTGATCGGCTGTAATCAATTTACCGTCATTTTCTATATTCAAATAATAAGGAGGGTTGACCGGCATATTGACCCTCATGCTGCTAACCGCCTGTGCAAGTAAGTCAAATACTGTAACCCTATCGTAATATATATCCAGTCCGGCTGTATCATACCCCCACGTATCTTTCGCATATCCGCGTTCCACAGTAAAATCGGTGCGGCTTATGCGAACCGGCGACTGCCATGAGCTGTTTGCGGGATTATTGTAGTTGTCGTCATACCACATTACATTTACGGTAACGGCGTCAGTAGGTCCATCATCATTGTTCGCATCTTCAACTGTTACAGTAAGCCACGGTGCTGTTATATAATCGCCCCAGCCGGCATCGACATAGGCGGATATGATATAGGTACCTTCCTGGGCAAAGTTAAGCGTGATATCGCCTTCGTCCGTCTCGCCAAGTATCGAGCCGAATTCCGCAACTTTGTACCCACCACCATTTGTAACATCTACAATCGCGACCGTTGCTTCGTCAATGCCGTCTGTATGGGCGTCTCGCTCAGAGGGTATGTTGTATATGTACCAGCTGTTTAAGCCATTAAGCGTAAGATCAAGATTTGCACCGGGTGCGACAGTCACTTCTTCCACCCTTTGTCCGTTATATTCAAACCATGCGATGGATGTAAACAATCCCCACATGCCATCGTCCGCGAGTAAGACAAACTCAACAACGTCGCCATCCTGTATAATTGCATCATCGACAGTATAGCCTGTGTATTGGTTGCCAAAGCCCGACCAAAATACCGGAACACCGTCGTGGGGCGATTCGCCGTTAACTGAATAAACAAAATTACCATCTGTTTCAACAGCCATAGCCGTCAAAACAGAACCGTAGCTCACATCCAATACATCCTGAATATCACTGATTTGGCCGCCGAATATCGGGATATGCGCCGCCACCAACGCGTCCAATGCGGAAACATCGTTTACTCCGATATTGTTTCCGTATTCGTAACCATAACTTGCCGCCAGCCCGGGTGCGACCTCAAAACACTGACGGGCAAGAGGCCAATAGCCGTCCGCACCGTCATCTTCATCGCCGATGAAAAAACTGACGGTCACGTTGATAGGCTCACCCGGCTCGTCGCCTCCGCCGGTGTCGCCCGCAAGCGCGGCGAGGGCACCGGCTACGTTCTGCGCCGTCGCGGTCGGATTGATAATCACGTCAAGAGCGTTCCGCACAGCGACCGCGTCAACGCCATCAGCGAATATAGCCGCCATCAGCTCCGTCTTGTCTGCGTGAGTGTAGAGAGGGGCGCCACCAAAGTTTTGGGAAACGCCCAGATCGGCGCCTAATCCATGCAACGTGAACTGCCAGCGGATCACGTCACCGTCGTTCAGCATTTGCGCTCCGGCGCTATTGCCGATCATCTCATGATTTACGGTAATCATCCAGCCGGATGAGAAAGAATAGTCAAACTCGCTGAGCCAACCGTCACCGCTATATTTTCCTCCGAGCCCGGACCAGTTTACGGTGTCGTCCGATATGTACTGCGGCACTGTCGGCGCGGGCAGGTCGCCAAATCTTACGCCGGACAGGTAGAAACCCGGGCCGCTGCCATTACTCGAATATGCGTAATCATTTTGGTTCAGCAACGCGATTGTCGCGTCCGCCGCAGTCGAGCCTGTGGGCAGCTTAATAGCCATGGGCTCAATGTAGTACCCATGTCCGAGGTTATAGCCCTCGAAGTCGATGTAAACTGTGATGTCACCGGGGGTCGCTAATGCGCTCATCGGGAACATACTGAGCGCCATAACCAGCGTCAGCATCAGCGCGAGAAAGCGCAAACCGGTCTTTCTTTTCTTCATAATAATTCTCCTTGTCCTAAATAGTTTTATTTGTTATCCATCTAACCGTTTACCGCCTAAAATACATAAATCAAAATAAGGCTGCTCTCTTGCATGTATTTGCACAGTTATTCCTACTCCCGATTAATCCGGGCTGTCGGAATCAAAAAAAACCGAAGCCCGCTACACGGCCATAATCCTGATATATCAAGACAATGGCTGTGTCAGCGCACTCCGGTTCTTCCGCTTTGGCGCTTCGTCACAAACTGCGCTCCGCTATGCCCGCCTTACGGCGAACATCCGCTTCACTGCGTTGCTCCTCCTCTCCAACGAAAATCCGCTTTCGCTGGGCTTAGTTGGGTTAAGACGAAGGATATGACTGTCTTATTTATAATTTGATAGACTTTTTTTCCTCGATCTGGACGATCTCCGATTCCTTTACAACGATCCGCACCTCGCCAAAATCGAGCTTCCGCAGGAGTTCAATGAGTTTGCGTTCCTGCCCCGTAAGCGGCACTGCCGCCATATCAGGTGAAGCCTCACCCTGTTTCTTTACGGCCACAATTCGCACCACTTCCTTTCAACAAAACAAAACCTCTGAATATAGTTATTCCAACAAATTCAGAGGTACATAGTTATCCTGTATCAAGCAACAAAAACAGCCCCGATTCAACTTTTTAGTGTTGAGCCGAGGCTATCTGTTCCCTTTTCGATTTGGGATAGCCGTTCTCCTGTGCTC
>Ga0099364_10012018_pt1 | contig 11737 bp, 6 predicted proteins | sample TergutTh196P3_FD_73070 | JGI IMG/M metagenome (GOLD analysis project Ga0099364, IMG submission 73070) | Microcerotermes parvus P3 segment gut microbial communities from Pointe-Noire, Republic of the Congo - Th196 P3 | ecosystem: Host-associated > Arthropoda: Insects > Digestive system > Gut ...
GCTATCCACATTCCTGGGGGTCTTGCAATCCCCAAGCAATTGATCCAATTGTTCCACGCTTAGTTTCATGTCATCCTCCTCGGCTCACGCCTAAATTAACGGATGACACAGTTTAAATTACAGACCCGAAGTCTATTGACGACACTGCCTAGAGAGTTTTCTATTTATCGCGGACATATCATTTCGATAAAAAGAAGTTATGGCAAGGATATATTATTCTAATTTGTATTAAAAATAGAACAAGTTATTCGCTTTAACTCATTGATATATCACTATATTTTGGGGAGTGCTATTCACATTTTTATTGCAAATTAGAATTACAAAAAATGTACATGATTAAACAGAAACCTCTCTAGAGCAGCTTTGGCTCAAGTGGACACATTCATTCTGGATCTCCGCCTGCCGTGCAGGATTAAACCACAACCACTCTAATGTCAATACTGATCACTCAACACATCGTCATTGCGAGGAGTGTAAGCGACGAAGCAATCCAGAAGAACGCTGTATGTGGCTGCCCTGTTGGATTGCGTAGCAGACGCTCGCAATGACGACGCATGAGCTTGAGCCCAAATTGCTCTAAATGAACAGCATTGGCTCTAATCTCTAATGTGAGGCAATTCGCCATAATCTTCTTTATCATTACAATAACATTGATTTCGTGCTATGCTATATTCGTACTATAAAGCAAACGGCTCCCGCATCGTTACCCATGTCGTTGCCCTTCCCCGGAAAAATAAAAGCACATACCGAGAATGGGAATGTTCCTGTAACTCCTTTTGAGAGGTCGGTTATGAAAACACTTATGATTCCCCAATCCCTAGTAACATCCTCCAGGATTCGCTCCATGTTTAACTCCGTCGCAGCTACCCTCATTTTCGGGAGTTTTCTTCTCGTCGCCCAGAGCGCGAGCGCAGCGCCGCTTAACTGCTCCGGGTCTTCGAATATTTCAATGGTTCCCCAACCGGGAACAGGGGGCATCGCCGGCACGCACGGCCAGGTCACTACGTACTCAGAACCAAGAACATGCGCCCTGCCAGCCAATCTTCCAGCCATCCATTTGGGAGGCATTCTCACTTCGACAATGCAAAGGACAACCACCGCCCGCGCCTATATCGAAGTCAAATTCAACAACAGTAGCGTCCCAGTGCTCCTTGGCGAGAATCAATGGTTAGGGCCGTTCACCGAAACGCTTGACAGGGCGGTTCTGGTTCCGAATGGAGCAACCCAGGTGGAGATCAGGCTGATGACCATAGCCAGAACTGTCAATATTACAGGAACATGGTCTGTCAGCGGGTTGATCATTTCGCCTGGCGTCTATCTGAAGCGCGAGAGCGGAGCAAGAGTCTTCAGGGAATCAGACACCGTTACCCACCGATTCACTACCTCTCCCGATTTGATGGGTACATTTCAGGTGCGTCGGGTCGATATAGACGGAAATACCGTGAACACTTCCATCCCTAAGAATGCTACTGGCGCGACAGATATTTCATTCAAACTGCCCATGGGTCATTATGAAGTCAGCGTCGACTTCACTCCATCCAATTCCTCGGATGGGGAAGGAGGGACGCACACCATGTCGCTGGTCGCATTACCCGACGGCAATATTCCCAGCGAGCCGAAATTCGGCATGGACATTCAGTCAACTATGCCCATGACCATCGCCCCGAATGGGACTTACGGGCTGGATACTGTGAAGTTAGATGAGGAGCTGGATCAAATGAAGCTCGCTGGCATTAACGCGGTTCGCGTTGCCCTTGGCTGGGGCTGGGTGAGCATCTCTTCTAACAGTTCATCTGTTGATTGCAACAACTGGATCAAAAATACTGTGCGCGAGCAGATTGCGCGACGAGCCGACGCCAAAGGGATGGATGTTGTTATGGTGTTTGCAAGCTCGCCGGCTTGCGCGCGCTTTGGCGACGCTACTCTCGATGGGTACGCCTACAACACCAACGCGGATAATCACCCGTATGACTACGACGCAGTCTACAGGTTCGGAGAGTTGTATGCCGATAATATCGGGGACGCGGCTCCCAATGTGGAATACTGGAACGAGCCAAACGCCACGATATTCTACGGCGGCTATCCCTGGCAGCTTGCCAGTGGGCTAAAGGCGTTCAATGCGGGCATCAAATCGAGAAAGCAGAATATCCGGGTTCTCGCGCCTTCAGTGGCGCATGAGCCGTGGCGTTTCTTTCCCGAAATCTGGAAGAACGGCGCGGCCAAATTTGTCGACACTCTGAACCAGCACTACTACGGCGGTTCTGTGACCCGCGGTCGTTACAACTTCTGGGAGCATCAGCAAACCCTGCTTGATCCGGCGCTCGAAGAAGGCAGCGACCCTGCCCACAATTTGCATACATACCCTACCTGGATGACCGAGACAGGCATGTTCGTTTACCCGGACGGCGATACGGACGACCCGCCCTGGCACGGCAAAATCGGGCAGGCAAATCAGTTGGTCAAGACCTTTGCTGGCAGCTTTGGCGTAGGTTACGAGCGCATTTTCTATTTCAACTGGTCAAAGTTCATAGAAACGGATCGCGCCCTGTTTGGCCTTGTCGTTGATGAGGAAATCAATCCCGCCTACCTCTCGCTGGCGCTCCTGAGCCGACACTTGCAGGGCGCAACGCCCAGGGCCGTCCATACACGGGCTCTAACCGATGATGGACGCAACAACCCAAGAACCGCTTTGACCGTCTTCTTTGAAAAGGGCGCGGAGAACATCGCCGTCTCCTGGAGCGGACGTGAATACATCAGGACGCTGGGCGCTGGCGTTATAAGAGACGTCTTTGGTCGCGTGATAACGAACGTTGCCGAAATCGTCGAAGACGACAGTCAGATCTATTTTCTCTCCGGCGTCTCGATTCCCACCATCGGCGGCGACGTCAAGGCCGTGCCGCAACGAAATCGCGCCATTATTGCTGCCGCGCCCCAACCCTTGATGCTTCAGGCGACGCGCCTCTATGTAGATGGCGAAGAACAGAAAAAGATGGTCGACAGCAACGTTTATGTTCCGGCAGTCTGGGGTTCGGTCGTCGAGGTAAAGGTAAGAGCGCGTAACGGTAGCAACCAGCGCGTCCATGGCGCTGAGATCGTCTGCCAGGAAGGAGAGTCAATGATTCTGATCTCGCCCAAACGCCCGGCGGCAGACGGCGCAGGGGAGTACTCCTGCCGCTACCGGACGCAAATGACGGGAGGAGAATACGGCTATATCACGATCACTGGAAGCGGTAACGGAGGTGCCGATGTTGTTCACATCGCGCTCAAGCCCGCCCTCCGAAGCTCTGAGACGGTATACAAGGATTTCATAAAAAATGCCGACGGAAGCTGTCGGACGTGGGCTGGTCATTTTTGGCACAATAGCGTTACCAGTTTTGAAGCATACGCCAACCCAAGCCCTTCTTGCGCGCTCAAGGTCAAGGCGACGCTAAGAGAACTGAACCCGGGCGAGTCGAGTAACTGGTTCGTCGCATCGCTCCCCATCACGCCGGGCGAATTGGTTGGCGCAGTAGACATGCGCATGAAAATATCTCCACATCCTGACGGTTTTGCCATGCCGCCCGAACCGCCGAGCAGATACATGTTGTCTATGTACTACCCGTGGCCTGGCACGATCAACAACAGGCAGCTCTGGAACCTAAACATAGACAAAAGCGGACTGACCACAACCCCCATCCTCAGTGCCGGTCGTTCGGAAGGTCCGGAAGGCTCCGCTGTACTCGACCTCGCCCAGGTCTCGCGCCTGTACGCCACCTGGAGCGTCGTACCCGCAGGAACCTACGGGGCGCTCATCGAAAAGCTGGAATTCAGTTTTCCTCCCGAAGTTCCGTTGTCAATGAACGTTGGCGCGACGATCACGTCGTCCGCAAATTCGGCGGATATTGCGTTCAGCAATAACAGCACGATTGGAGGCAATATCCGCTGGGTCGTGTTACCGGCGGCGGATTACGAATCCTTTATCGAAGCTTTCCAGAACAGTGCGCCGACAAGCATCGCAGCGAACACGAAGGCATCGGTATCAACTGCTTCACTGTCCGCCGGAAATTACATCCTCTATTTCTTTGCGGAAACCGGAAGCTCTGCCAACAGACCATATACCACATACACGCCACTACAAACGTTGTCATTCACCGTTGCTGATGATGGCTCCGGCAATGGCAACGGCAATGGTAACGGTAACGGCAATGGCAACGGGCAAGGCCCCGCTCCCGGACCACTGTTCGATACCGACATTCAAAAGGCTTACATCGCCTTCTTCAATCGTCCAGCCGATGCTCCGGGGATGGCCTTCTGGATGAACCATCCTCCCGGCGGAATGCAGGTGCTTCTGGCAGAGTTCGCCAGATCCGAAGAATATCTGAGCGATTACCGTGGCTTGAACCATGTGGATACACTCACTAAGGTTTACAGACATCTGTTTGGGCGTGACCCTGAGCCGGAAGGCTTGAATTACTGGTCTGCTCAAATGGAAGCAGGCTGGGTGACTATTGCCAATGTCGCTTATGAAGTATTGGGTGGTGCCAGGAATGAGGACTTTGACATCATCGTAAACAAGGTGCTTGCGGCCAATGCGTTTACCGGCGCGCTTGATACTACTGAAAAGATCGAGGCTTACAACAATGCCGGTCCCAATGGCCTTGGCAATGAGGCGAAGAACTGGCTGGCCGCAGTGAATGAGTACACCGCGACCGTAGAGGCCGCTGTAGCCAAACTGGGCGCGCTCCTGAACACTCTTGTTACCGGAAATTGAAACGGCGAGGCTCCATTTTGACTTCCGACCAGGGACACGCTGAAGATAAATCAGCGCTCCCTGGAGCATTTAAGCTCAAGTGGATACATTCATTGGCTTTGCCGCGATTCTGGATTGCTTCGCCACGCTCGCAATGACGTTGTATCAGCTTAAACCGAAACCGCTCTAGAGGAGATATATCATGAGATTGTTTGGCAAATTGTTTACCCACGCCTTCTGCACAGTCCTGGGGTTTTTATTTTTGTTTGCCGCGTTACCCGCAGAGGCGCAGACTCCTTCCGATAAAGTCAAACTTGGCGTGTTCCACTTCGCCGGGTGGGATGAAAGCGGCAGCAACCGATGGCCGACTATCAAACCCTCCTCCAGTCGCCCCGGATACCCTGAAAGGGAACCGTTACTGGGTTGGTATGATGACAGCCAAAAAGAAATTATTGACCAACAATTGACATGGATGGCTGACTACGGCATCGACTTTGTGGCCTTTACGTGGTATCGGAGTGATAGTAATTGGGATCGTACAGACGCGACGATTCATGCTTATCACGAAGCGGAAGCGAGAAAACGCGTTAACTATGCGTTGTTGTGGGCGAATCACTTTCCGTATCCGAGAACGCTCTCCCAATGGGAAGGCATCGTTGACGACTGGATTGAGCATTTTAAAAAACCGGAATACCTGCGGATTGACGGAAGGCCGGTGATCTTCATTTTTGCTAATAATAATGCGCCGAACTATGTGTACAATCCGCCGGAACCACCAGACCTTAGTACGGGACAACCGGGGCTTGCCTGGCAAGCCAAGGCAATCAGGGAAAGCTTGAATGACCAAACGTTTACTGCGGGCACAATGCTTGAGCACGCGCGTAATATCGCAGAAGCAAAAGGGCAGGGACGCATTTATTTTGTGCAAGGTACCATAGCGACGGATTACTGGGTGAAAATGGTTGCCAGAGATTCCGGCGTTGACGCCCTTAGCGCGTATAACTATCATTTTGGCATAGCGGGCACTGTCGCTTCTCAAACGCCACTTTCGAGAAGTTTTACTGAGCTTGACATGGGTTATCAAATGCAATGGGACTGGATTCTGAATAATACGCCTGATATTCCCTATTTCGTTCCAATGACTTCAGGATGGGATGCCAGCCCCTGGGGGCAAAGCGGCGATCACCAAAAATCCGTGTCATCGCCGCAATCGTTTGAGGCGCACTTACACGCCGGACGCGAAAGAATTACCCGTGATATAAGCAAAACGAAGGGAATCGGGATATTTTGCTGTTGGAACGAATTCGGAGAAGGTTCGTACATCGAGCCGACCAAACGTCATGGCTTTGAATATTTAGAGCGGATTCGCAAGGTTTTTGGCGAGAAATAACGCTTGTTTCCATCACAATGAATTTGGAAAGGATAATTAGCATGGCCTCCACTATTTTGAATCACCCTTGCCTGAAGGCATGGGATTCCTCGATACGATTTTGGGGAGCCTTCAGCTCCCGGTTATGTTTTGTCTCGCTTGACTCCGCCATAAATGACGGAAATTGCGCTAGACCAGTGTTCAATCAATTGCACTCTCGCAAAATGGCAGCATTTACGCCGAGGCGCTTTTTTCTTGCGATGGCTTGGGTACTGATGTTTTTGCCGGGGCTTCTGTGGGCACAGTCGGCAGCATGGACAAGCGTGGGAACGCCGACAGGCTTTTCGGAAGGTAGTGCGGCCTATCTTTCCCAGGCTCTGGATACTTCCACAAATCCATCGACGCCTTATGTTGCTTATTCGGATCTGGCTCATGGGGGCAAACTCTCGGTGATGAAATTCAACGGGAGCAATTGGGTGTATGTGGGAACAGCAGGCTTTTCGCCAATAGACGTAATGGATACCTCTCTGGCTGTTATCAATGGAGTGCCTTATGTGGCTTATCAGGCAGGCGCTGATTCTCAGAAAAGAGGCGCGGTGATGAAATTTGACGGAACCAAATGGGAACATTTGGGTTCGTCTGGAGCATCGTACTTTTCGACAAGCACGGCGCTTTCGCTTTCTCTCACTTTGAGCGCATCGGGAACGCCTTATGTGGCGTACAGAGATTTAGGCTGCGGCGAGACCATCACGGCTACAAATCCAACGGACATTGGAGACGATGTTTCGGTTAAAAAGTTTGCCGGTGGAAGTTGGGAATATGTAGGTTCTCCATGTTTTTCACGCGGAAGAATGGCGGACTTCATTTCCCTGAAATTGGATGCCTCCGAGCGGCCTTATGTGGCTTTTGAAGATTGGGGCAATGGTTACGGAATATCGGTAATGCGGTTTAACGGAAGCAGTTGGGTCTATGTGGGAGACAAGAGCTTTTCGGGGCAGGCGATCTATGCTTCGCTGGCACTGGATACTTCCACAAATCCCGCAACGCCTTATGTGGCTTTTCGGAAAGATTATTCCGGTGATTTCAAGGCTGCGGTGATGAAATTCAACGGAACAAGCTGGGTCTATGTAGGGGGACGGGGGCCACAGGAAAATCAGGGCTTTTCGGAGGGAAGCGCCCGCCATGTTTCTTTGGTCTTGAATACTTCCACGAATCCTCCAACGCCTTATGTGGCCTATCAGGATTTGACTACTGGCGGTAGGGATGTCGGTGGAGAAAGGGTATCGGTGATGAAGTTTGACGCTGCCAGTTCCCACTGGGTTTATGTAGGAATACAAGGCTTTTCAACAGGAGAGGCGCACGACGTTTCTCTGGATTTGAGCGATAATGGTCTGCTCCATGTGGCTTACATGAATTGGAGCAACGACGATAAAGCCGCAGTCATGAAATTTAATGATGCGCCCGTACCATCTGCCGCGCCAGCCATTACTACCCAGCCGCAAGATAGCAGCATCACAGCAGGGGACAATACCACGTTCACGGTCGTAGCTACGAGCGCTCCCACACCAACGTATCAATGGCAGAGTTCCATGGACGGCGGTGGAACGTGGAGTGACGTAGCGGGCGCGACAAGCGCAACGCTCACACTGACAAACGTGTCGGTCACCAATAACGGACACCAGTATCGCTGCATCATTACCAACGATCAGGATACGGTGACTTCCAGAGCGGCAACGCTGACGGTAGCTGATGGCTCCGGCAATGGTAACGGGCAGGGCACAGCACTGTTTGATACCGACATTCAAAAGGCTTACATCGCCTTCTTCAATCGTCCAGCCGATGCTCCGGGGATGGCCTTCTGGATGAACCATCCTCCCGGCGGAATGCAGGTACTTCTGGCAGAGTTCGCCAGATCCGAAGAATATCTGAGCGATTACCGTGGCTTGAACCATGTGGATACGCTCACCAGGGTTTACAGACATCTGTTTGGGCGTGACCCTGAGCCGGAAGGCTTGAATTACTGGTCTGCCCAGATGGAGGCAGGCTGGGTGACTATTGCCAATGTCGCTTATGAAGTATTGGGTGGTGCCAGGAATGAGGACTTTGACATCATCCAGAACAAGGTGCTTGCGGCCAATGCGTTTACCGGTACTCTGGATACTCCTGAAAAGATCGAAGCATACAACAATGCCGGTCCCAATGGCCTTGGCAATGAGGCGAAGAACTGGCTGGCCGCAGTGAATGAGTATGCCGCAAGCGTACAGGAAGCTACGGCCAAACTGGCCGTGCTCTTGAACATTCTTGTTAACAGGTGAACAACGGCCCCCCACTTTGACTTCTAACTTCTCCTGAGAGTTCGATCATGAAAACATTTATGAGACCCCAATCCCCGGCAACGTCTTCCAGGATTCGCTCCGGGTTTAGCTCCATCGTCGCCGCCCTCATTTTCGGGAGTTTTCTTTTCGTTGCCCAGAGCGCGCTGGGTTACAACGAAGACACCGTGGAGTACTTGGCGATTCATAAGACAGACACCTTGCCCAGTCCCTATTCCGGATCCAATAGTTGGTATTACTCCGAGCACACTGAACACAACAGATGGTATGTGGAAGAGCCTGAATCATTCACACGGGGCTGGGATGAAATCCTAGATGCCATTGGTAGCAGAGGAACCCCGAATCGGCGTTTGGCGATCGCATACACGTTTGCTTACTTCAGGCATAACATAGAGAAGACAAAAGCCTCTATAAAGAACATGATGCAGACTGCCGAGGAAAAAGAAGTACCCATATATATTCATCTCGATGGGGTGATGTATTGGAGAAACACAGGTTTGTGGAACTGGTGGAACGATGAGGTAACGCCAGCAATGTTGCAGAGTGACCCCGGCGCCAAATATGACTTGAAGAATATCAATAATGTGGAGCGATATGGCTGGGACGAGAGTACCGCCTTAAAAATAGCTTGGCGGGATTGGGGCTCACAGCACCGCGTGGAGCACAGGAATGGCATGGCCGTCCCAGCGCCCAACCTGGCGTCACCAGCGTTTCGCCAGGCAAACGCTGACGCTATGGCCGAAATTCTGCCCGAAATTGTGCAGTGGTATAACAATCTGCCTTCCAATAAGAAATATCTGTTGGCTGGCGTGGTATTAGGCATGGAGTTATCAACGGAAATGAATGCATTCTATTACCGATCTTCGGGCGGTACTATTGATGGCAATGATTTTGCCAAAGAGGCTTGGGATAAGCACTATGACGATGCAACCTACCTTGCGGCTGATGAGGGAAATTATCTGTACCAAGGAGAAAAAAATGGCGTTCCTGGAGTCTATACAACACGTTTGGGATATGCTGCCGCACAAACGCTTGGTTTTCAGGTTGAGGATATGGTGACAACGGATACGAGAAATAATACAATAAATTTCATTTTGAATGATTATGTTGAATTCTTGATCAGAGAATCGCTCAAATCTGGAATTGCCCCGAACAAACTTATCACTCACACCTTCCCTCCAGCCAAGCTTGGCGAGTGGCATCAATTCAGTCGCATGGAGGCGGCCATGTCGAAAGTTGATGGCGTTGTTGCCGGGTGGACAGCGCCTATCATGGATTACGACGAACGCATTGATCCAAACAAACTCGGAGGGCGCCCTTGGTCTGCCATTGAAACTCATTTCTGGGCTATTCTTGATATGCCTGATAACGCTCAGTTTGAATACATTAACAATGTGCTCCCTGCCAGACTCGACGGACTATTCCATTATGGGAACTGCCGTCATGTCAATATCAAGGATTGGGAATTTCCGTTAAAACAGAGCGAAGGTTTTCGCAACGCGATCAGGATAGCTCTTGATTCCGACAGTGGCTCCAACGGTAGTGGCGGCGGTTCCGCGCCAACCATTACTACCCAGCCGCAAGATAGCGGCATCACAGTGGGGAATAATGTCACCTTCTCAGTCGTGGCTACGGGTACTCCCACGCCAACGTATCAATGGCAGATATCCACGGACGGCGGTGGAACGTGGAGTGACGTAGCGGGCGCGACGAGCGAAACGCTAACGCTGATAAACGTGCCGATTGCCAATAACGGATACCAGTACCGTTGCCTTATTACCAACGATCTGGATACTGTGATTTCCAAAGCGGCAACGTTGACGGTGACTAATGGCGCTGGCGCTGGCGACGGCGAAAACGGAGACGGAGACGGTGAAAACGGCAACGGCAACGGCAATGGTAACGGCAACGGGCAAAGTCCCGCTCCCGGACCACTGTTTGATGCCGACATTCAAAAGGCTTACATAGCCTTCTTCAATCGCCCTGCCGACGCTCCGGGAATGGCCTTCTGGATGAGCCAACCTCCCGGCGGTATGCAGGCGCTTCTGGAAGAGTTCGCCAGATCCGAAGAATATTTGAGCGATTACCGTGGCTTGAACCATGTGGATACGCTCACCAAGGTCTACAGGCATCTGTTTGGGCGCGACCCTGAGCAGGAAGGCTTGAATTACTGGTCTGAGCAGATGGAGGCAGGCTGGGTGACCATTGCCAATGTCGCTTATGAGGTGTTGGGCGGCGCAAGGAACGAAGACTTTGACATCATCCAGAACAAGGTACTCGCGGCCAACGCGTTTACTGGCGCACTGGATACTCCTGAAAAGATCAAGGCATACAATAATGCCGGTCCCAATGGTCTTGGCAATGAGGCGAAAGACTGGCTGGCCGCCGTGAATGAGTACGCCGCGAGCGTACAGGCCGCTCAAGCCCAACTGGGCGCGATCCTGAACACTCTTGTTAATGTAATCCAGCCGTGATTCTGGATTGCTTAGAGCGGTTTTGATTTGTGAGGAGCGTGAGCTTGATGCGATCCATAGGTTTACTACTGGATTGCTTCGCTCCGCTCGCAATGACTTTGTATAGTTCTTTCCGTAATTATAGTGCTTTTCCTAAATAATCTTACTCTACCAACCTTCAGACATCCTATCCTGCAAGAGAGAAGAGGTAAAAATAATTACGAGAAGCACTATATAGTGCTTTCCGTAAATAAAGCTACTCTCAGAAGCTTTGCTCACTTCTCCCAATCACGGCATAAAAGTCATTTTATTTGCGGGAAGCACTATAAAATGACTCCTTGATAATTTGCTCAATAGTCCGCCCCGAATAATATATAACTTATTGATAATAATAGATAAAAAGTCTTATTGGCGCTTTATGATTTGCAAGGAATTAGTTAAAATACGGTTTATTTCTTGCAATTTTTTCCGCCGATGAAGCCCAAAAAATCGTTTCCCCAGAGCGCAGAGCTGTTCCGTCACCGCCTTGACGAAATCATCAACATGACCCACCCGTTGGTGAAACTGGCGCAGTTGATCGACTGGTCGATCTTCGAGCGCGAATGGGCAGCCCGCGTAGGTTAATGGAATGGACTCCTCCTGTCCTTTTCGGCCTCGTAATGTGCCAGACTGGAGGATGTTACAAACCAGTCAATCAAACAGGAGGAATCCAAAATGAAGATTATAGTACTTCCCGCGAATAAATTTACTGTTGTTAGTACAATTGTATAGTTGGCATTCATTTTGCTTTACTGAAGTTGTCGCATGATTTTTGGAGGTTCTGGACATGGCTTATAGCAAAGATTTGCCTGGT
>Ga0099364_10012019_pt1 | contig 11737 bp, 9 predicted proteins | sample TergutTh196P3_FD_73070 | JGI IMG/M metagenome (GOLD analysis project Ga0099364, IMG submission 73070) | Microcerotermes parvus P3 segment gut microbial communities from Pointe-Noire, Republic of the Congo - Th196 P3 | ecosystem: Host-associated > Arthropoda: Insects > Digestive system > Gut ...
CCCGCTTTTTCCGTTTGCTTTTTCATGCCTATATTATACCACATTCAACGCAAAATGTCCACACCGGGACAAAATAGTCAGAGGTAATCAGCCCTAACCCCACGCCCATTCACTGATAAAGCCGTACGCCATGTACATCAAAGAGCATATAATTCGCCACGTCAATAATTTCGCCCCGGCGCAGATAGACACGGGGAACGCGCTTGTTGATGGAACACAGCAGCTCATAGGGCAACGCGGCGACCATCTCGCTCAGGGTTTGGATGGAGATTTCATCACCGCCGTCATGACCGAAAACCGTCACCGTATCCCCTGTCGCCGCATGGTCAAGTCCCGAAATATCCAAAACGCTTTGGTCCATACACACCCGCCCCAAAATCGGCACGCGCTTGCCCCGCAGTAGCATATAACCGCGATTGGACAGGGCGCGGGGATAACCATCGGCATAGCCCACGGGCACAGTGCCGCTGAGGGTTTTTCTCGCTACACGCGCCGTACTGCCATAACTCACGGGAGTGTTGACGGGGAGCTCTTTAATCTGTGACAGCACGGTTTTCATCTCCATGGCAGGCTCAAGGGCGGTGTTTTTGTCGATAGAGATGCCGAACAACGCAAGCCCGGGGCGTATCATGTCCATGTGCATATGGGGATAGAGAAGTGCCGCCGCTGAGTTGCAGCAGTGGCGGTATTTGAAGCTGACACCGCGCGTTTGCAAACTCTCAAGGCAGTGCAAAAACAAGGCGTACTGGCGCTCGGTGAACTCACGCCCGTTTACGGGGTCATCGGCGCAGGCAAAGTGTGTGAAAATCCCCTCTATCTCAAGAGCGGGCAGGGAGCAGACTGCCAAAATGTCGTCAATCACCGCCCTGTCGCGAATTTCGTCCTGAAAGAAAAAGCCCAAACGGCTCATGCCTGTGTCCACCTTGACGTGTACTTTGACACTCACGCCGCACTCCTGTGCCGCTTGGAACAGCGCCCTGGCATTGCCGCTGTCCAGGACGGTTTGGGTGATGTTATGTTCGGCGAGAACCTTGGCGTATCGGGGGGGAGTGTAGCCCAAGATGAGGATCTCCGCTTTGCGGGCGGCAGCGCGAACCTGAAGCGCCTCCTCCAAATTGGAAACGCCGAACCAGTCACAGCCCCTAACCGCCAATTCCGTAACCACCTGCGCAACACCGTGACCATAGGCGTCCGCCTTGACCACAGCCAACACTTTTGCCTTAGGGTTAGCGTTGAGAACGCCGAAATTGCGGGCAAGGGCATCCAAATGAATTTCAAGCCACGCCCGTTGAAAAAAGTCTTTCATTTTCTCCCCTTACTGGGGCTTGCCCCAAAATAATCTCCCGGCAATACAAGCAAAATACAAGTTATTGCCCAATATTATACACCAAAACATCAAAAAAAGCTATAGCCTTGGAGTGAACGTGCCAAACACCAAAAGTAACCCGCAATCACAACCCGCCGCCCGCTTGGGATAATCGCTATATGCCAACCCAAAATCACAAGGAAAACCGTATTTATCACTGGATTTACGACTGGCGGCTCGACCCCATTGACATCGCCCGCCAACTGCGTGACTACATTGCACAAATCAAACAACAGACGGGTCACGAAAGACAGTCCACAACAGCGAGCCATACGTCCAATTTATGGAGTGGGACGAAAAAACCGACACCGTTGCGCCTCAAGAACCCTCCAGTGCATCCTTCTCTTTCATCAACATGATTGTTAAAATTTGGATGCGATTTGTGAACATCTCCGTGCGTTTCGGCACGTGGTGGCTGCCTATTTTGGGGATTGAGCGCAATTAGTTCCAGATGGTAAAATCCAAATTTCGCTTGCGTTTTCGCTTTATTTGTGGTAAAATTATTCCGGTGAATAGTAGACTAGTACAATCAGCGCATTGTCACCAAAATCTCGAAAGGAAATTGCGAAAAACTGTGCGCTTTTTACGCACAATACACGCAAGGTGGTATGCATATGGCATTTGAAATCGAACATGATGAGTTAAAATTGGCACAAATAAAGGTTATCGGAGTCGGAGGCGCAGGCGGAAACGCCGTGAGCCGCATGGCGCGGGGCGAACAAATACAGGGCTGTGAGTTGGTAGCGGTGAACACGGACGCACAGGCATTGCGCCAGTGCCAGGCGTCACGCACAGTGACAATCGGTCAGAAGCTGACCAAGGGACTCGGCGCGGGCTGTAACCCGGAATTGGGCAGGCAAGCAGCCGAGGAGAGTAGTGAGGCTCTTGAGGAGATTCTCAAGGGTACGGATATGGTCTTCATCACCGCGGGCATGGGCGGCGGGACAGGAACCGGCGCCGCGCCGGTATTGGCGGAGCTTGCGAAAAACGCCGGTATTCTAACCGTGGGTGTAGTTACTAAGCCTTTCAGTTTTGAGGGGACGACAAAAATGCGCATCGCTCTCAACGGCATTGAGGAGATGCAAAAACATGTGGACAGCCTGATTATCATCCCCAACGAGAAGCTGCGTCCAATCATGAAGCAACAGAAAAAAGCTTTCAGTGCCAACAACGCTTTTGCCATGGCGGACGCAGTGTTGGGCGAGGGCGTGTTGAGTATCACGCAGCTGATACAGCAAACCGGGTTGATTAATACGGATTTCGCTGACGTGACGGCGGTAATGAAAGGCGCAGGGCTTGCCCACATGGCGTTGGGCGTTGGAGCTGACGGTGAGGAGCGGGCAAAAGTCGCGGTACAAAACGCAATCGATTGCCCGCTTTTGGAAACCTCAATCGACGGCGCAACGGGCGTGATTGTCTACTTTGACGCTCCCAGCGATTTTGACCTTGCGGAGCTTTATGATGCTATGGACATTATCAACGAAAAGGTTAACCCTGAAGCGCTGATTATCATGGGCTTGCGCACTAGCGACACCGAGGACAACGCGGTGAATGTGACGGTTATCGCCACGGGATTTTCTCAGAACAGCAAGAAGGAGCAGCCTCCTGTCGTCACCAAACCCGACCCCGTTGTACAAACCCCTGACGCTGTGCCCCCCTCCCCGTCGATAGTGCCTGTGCCGGTCTCCAAGTCAAATGGGAGTTCGGGACTGCTTTACAGCGGGCCTGCCGCGGCGCCGAAAACGCCAAGCGCTGCCACGCCAAAAACCTCTCCCGCCGCCAGTCCCACACCTGAAATTCCTCAACCACGGCGTCAAAAATCCCTTGACGACGACGAGGCATATGTCACTGTCCTTGAAACTATTGACAACATTCCGCCTGTAGGGTGAGCGGAGAAGATATAGGATGGAGAAGTAGCGGAAAGGTAACGGTGTGAAATTTGGGAAATTATAGTAAAAAATCAGGAGTAGACTGTTAAATATGAACAAATTACTAAGTTTTTTTGTCAAATTTCTAATACGGAATTAAAAAAAACGCGAAGTGTGTTATAATGTATCCACCAATTTAGTAAAGGAGTGATTCCAATGGTAGAAGCAGTGAACCAACTAATTGAGGCTATCGGCACTTGGCTCGGCAAGTCTTTCAACACAGACAGTGGTATCATGGGAGCGATTGAAAACATTGTAAAACTGATTGTTGCCTATTATGTCGACACTGAATGATAGCTTTTCTGCAGAACAAAGCTGCTTCGGCGGCTTTGTTTTGTGTTTTTAGAAGAAGCTGAAACAGGCATAATACTGGTGATTTTATAGTTAGGAGACTATATTACCACTTTTTTTAAAACCCTCACAAAGGAGAACCTATGAACAGCAAAACAAAGTATAAAATTACCAATGAACAGGTAGCGAAAATTTTCGAGACGGCGGGGTTTGGTACGCCAACGGCGGTAAAGCCCCTCGATGAGGGTTGGTATAACAGCGTGGTGATTGTCGCTGTGGACAAGGCGAAATACGTCCTTAAGGTCGCGCCGCACCCAAGCGTGGCGGTGCTGACATACGAGGAGGGAATCATGACAAAAGAGTTGAAATATTACGCCCTCCTGCGTGAAAAAACTAACATCAATACGCCTAAAATCCTCCTTGAGGACTTCACACGTACGGTTATTCCCTGCGATTATTTCGTAATGGAGTTCCTTGAGGGCAGTGTCTTAGACAAGATAAAACTCTCTCCAGAAGAGAAAAAACGCGTTGACGGAGAAATTCTCCAAATTCTAGCCCAACATCACGCCATCACGGGAGAGGGCTTTGGTTATGAGCAGATGGGGCTTGAGAGAAACTGGTACCTCGCATTGAAAAAGATGAACAGGGCAATGATTGACGACTGCCGCCGCTTTGGGAAAAGCTGCCCTCTTGGCAAAAAACTTAACAAATACATAGAACAGCATAGAGAAATACTGGAAAGTGTGTCATCTCAATTTGTTAACTACGATCTCCATGGCGGTAATATCATGTATTGTGAGGGTAAACTTTTTGTGTTCGACCTTGAGCGAGCGTTTTGGGGCGACTACACGGGGGATTTCATCGCTCGGGCGCTCACGCCGCCTCAGTCATTCACTCGGGAGGAGAAGATTCGTTTTTACCTGCTCATGGGCTATTTGGCGGTTATGATGTACACGGAAAAATTTTCCCGTTACACGCCTTTTAATAAGATCTGGTGGCTTGATGTCGGCGGGACGATTTTGTATGGCGACAAAGCTTTTGGGGCGTTGCGGAGGATTTGAGGATTAGCGTAGAAGTGTAGAGGACAGATTTTCTGTTATTTTTTTGTAGCGACCAACACCACCCATCTGCCTTGCAAACGCACCCAAAATAGTGTATAATACCCCACACAACGCTCACACAATCAATAACGGTTGTGGGAGATTTGTGGATTTTACACAAAGAGGTGCAAAAATGGACATCAACATCACGCTAAAGGGCGGCGAAAAACGCCAATTTCCCGCAGGGGTTACCCCATACGACGTGGCTCTTACCATAAGCCCAGGGCTAGGGCGAGTTGCCTGCGCCGCCGCGATTGACGGCAAAACGGTGGATTTGTGTACTCCTATAACCGCCGACTGTCAACTGTCCATCCTCACTTTTGCCGACAAGGACGGTAAGGACGCTTTCAACCATACCGCAGCACATATCATGGCACAGGCGGTGAAGAGACTCTATCCCGCCGCAAAGTTGGCGATCGGTCCCGCTATCGACAGCGGTTTTTACTATGATTTTGAACTGTCAACGCCCCTGTCTCCTGAGGATTTGCGGAAAATTGAGAGTGAGATGAAGAAGATTGTCAAGGAAAACCTTGAGATTGAACGCTTTGAATTGCCTGTCGATCAGGCAATTGCTCTCATGGAAAAGCACGGCGAGGGCTATAAAATCGAGCTTATCAACGAACACGCCGCCAAGGGCGAATCCATTTCGTTCCGTAAGCAGGGTGAGTTTGTGGATTTGTGTGCCGGGGCTCATCTTGTGAAAACAGGAGCCGTAAAGGCTTTTGCCCTTACAGCTTGTACCGGTGCATATTGGCGAGGCGATGCCAACAACGCCATGCTTCAGCGTATCTATGGTACGGCATTCCCCAAAAAGGACGAGCTAGAGGCTCATCTTGCCGCTTTGGAGGAAGCAAAAAAGCGCGATCACAACGTCATTGGGCGCCAGTTGGGCTACTTCCTCACCGCCGAGCCTGTGGGGCAGGGGCTTGCCCATCTCGCTCCTAAAGGGGCAAAACTCTTCCAAATTTTATCGCGCTATGTTGAAGATTTGGAGGACAACGAATATGGCTATGTCCGCACGAAAACACCTATGTTTGCCAAGAGTGATTTATACAAAATTTCAGGGCATTGGGACAAATATAAGGATGGAATGTTTATAATCGGAGACGAAGAAAAGGATGACGAGGTCTTTGCCCTGCGCCCCATGACCTGCCCTTTCCAGTACCAGATTTACCTGAACGAAATGCACTCTTACCGCGACCTGCCCATACGATACGGCGAAACATCCACCCTGTTCCGCAACGAGGCGAGCGGCGAAATGCACGGGCTCATCCGTCTGCGCCAATTCACAATCAGTGAAGGACACATCATCCTCACCTCAGAACAACTTGAGGAGGAATTCCGCGCTTGTCTCGAACTCATGCGCCGGGTTATGGGCGAGGTGGGCTTGTTGGAAGATTTGAGCTTCCGATTTAGCAAGTGGGACCCTGACAAACCCCAAAAGTATGAGGGTACGCCCGAAATGTGGGATGAGGCGCAGTCGCGAATGCGGACGATTCTGGATAATTTGGGTCTTGACTACACGGAAGCTGACGGCGAGGCGGCGTTTTACGGTCCGAAACTGGATATCCAAATCCGCAATGTTTACGGTAAAGAAGACACCCTAATCACCATACAAATTGACATGATGCTAGCTGAAAAGTTCGGCATGACATACGTCGCTGCCGACGGCAGCAAGCAGACGCCATACATCATCCACCGCACAAGTATCGGCTGTTACGAGCGGACAATCGCCCTGCTTTTGGAGAAATACGCAGGAGCATTGCCGCTGTGGCTTTCCCCTGAACAGGTGCGGATTTTGCCCCTTACGGACAGGAATATTCCCGACTGCCAAGAGCTTTTGAGCAAATTGCGCGGTGGGGGTTTGCGATGTGAGATTGACGGGCGCAGTGAAAAAATCGGTTATAAAATCCGCGAGGCACAGATGGAAAAAGTGCCGTATATGCTAGTTTTGGGCGACAAAGAGGCTCAAAGCGGTACTGTGTCCGTCCGCAAGCGCGGCGAGGGCGATATTGGCGCGATGACGGCGGAAGAGTTTTTGGCGATGGCTTTGGGTGAGATTCTCTCAAAAGCTTCCTGAGGATTACGTAAGACTTCACCCTTCACTCCCACGCATCCGCTCCGCCGTATCCGCCGTAATCAGTGTGTCGATGACCTCGTCCAAATCGCCGTTCAAAATCGCTTCCAGTCTATAAACCGTCAAGCCGATACGGTGGTCGCTCAGGCGGTTTTGGGGGTAATTGTAGGTGCGGATTCGCTCGCTCCTGTCGCCGGTTCCCACCTGCGCCTTGCGTTCTCCCGCGATTGCCGCCTCCTGCTTCTCCCGCTCCGCCTGCAACATACGCGTACGCAGGAGCTTCATGGCTTTTTCGCGGTTTTTGTGCTGACTTCGCTCGTCGTCGCACTCCACTATCGTTCCTGTGGGCACGTGGGTAATGCGTATTGCGCTGTCGGTCTTGTTCACGTGTTGACCGCCTGCGCCGCTAGCACGGAAAGTGTCAACCTCAAGATCGGCGGGATTAATCTCAATGTCCACCTCCTGTGCTTCAGGCAGCACTGCCACAGTGACGGTGGAGGTGTGAATGCGCCCCTGGCTCTCGGTTTCGGGTACGCGCTGTACGCGGTGTACGCCAGACTCGAACTTGAAGCGGGAGTACGCCCCGTCCCCGTTGAGGGAAAAGCTGATCTCTTTGTATCCCCCGAGCTCTGTTTCGTTCGCCGATAGGATTTCGGACTTGAAGCCTTTCGTTTCGCCGTACATGGAGTACATTCTAAAGAGTGCCGCGGCGAAAAGTGCCGCCTCCTCACCCCCGGCGCCGCCGCGAATTTCCACGATAACGCTGCGCTCGTCGTTGGGATCGCGGGGCAGGAGTAGGATTTTCAGATCCTCAATTGCCTTTTCGCTTTGCGCCTGTGCATCGTCTATTTCCGCCCGGGCAAGCTCTCGCATTTCTCGGTCCCCAACTGATTCTTCCTCCAAAAGCCGTGCCGCCTCAAGGCTGTCTATGGCGGTTGTGTACTCACGATATTTCTCAACAACCGGCTCAAGCTGACGCAGCTCCCGCATTGCGGCGGTATAGCGATTGCGGTCGGCAATCACCTCCGGCTGACAAACTTCGTTGCTGAGAGCTTCGTATTTCTTTTCGATGTCTTGCAATTTTTCTAGCATTGTTTTTTCCTTTTTGGCTTATTTTATGTGCACTATATGTGCATAGCACTTGACGCGCACGGGCAAACTGTAGTATAATATAGACAGGAGGTGTTAACTATGGCACAAACAACAAATTTAACAATCAGACTTGACAGTCAAGACAAGCGCGAATTGGAAAAATTAACCAGTAGTTTTGGGATGAACATGACAACTTTTTTTTCAATTTACGTCAAACAGGCTTTGAAGCAACGGAAAATTCCCTTCGAGATTGCCGAAGACCCCTTTTACAGTGCGAAAAATCAGGAGAGGCTTGACCGCTCAATAGCTGATGCCCAGATGGGAAAACTAACGCTTCATGAGTTGATTGAGGTTGATGACGATGAATAAATCATGGACTGATTACGCATGGGATGATTATCTCTATTGGCAAACTCAAGACAGAAAAACCCTGAAGAAAATCAACAAGCTTATCAGAGACATCGAACGTGACCCCTATAAGGGTATAGGCGACCCTGAACCGCTGAAAGGAAATCGGCAAGGTTATTGGAGTCGACGTATTGATTATTATAACCGCATTGTTTATCGCGTTGAAAAAGACCAACTTATATTTGTTCAGTGCTGCGGACATTACGACGACTAATCAACAACTCAGCTACTCCAGTTCCAACTCTCTTGCCAACTCCGTTGTCCTCATCTCCAAAAGCTTTGACACACCTTCTTCCTGCATTGTCACGCCGTAAAGCACATCCGCTTCCTCCATCGTTCCCCGGCGGTGGGTGATGAGTATGAACTGAGTGGAGTTGCACATTCTGCGGACATATTTCGCGTAGCGCATAACATTCACGTCATCGAGAGCCGCCTCAACCTCATCGAAAACACAGAAAGGTGCGGGATTGATTTTGAGTATGGCAAACAAAAGCGCAATTGCCGCCAAGCCTTTTTCTCCCCCGGATAGGAGGTCGATGTTCTGCACGTTTTTTCCAGGGGGTTGCACAGAGAGCAACACCTCACACTCAAGAGGGTCAAGCTGATTTTCAAGACCTAGCTGTGCCTTGCCGCCGCCGAAAAGCTGCGAAAACGTTTCGGAAAATGCCGCCTGCACCTTGGCAAACTGCTCGGTGAAACGCTGGCTCATCTTCGCTGTCAGGTCGCGTATCAAGCGCCCCAATTCCTGCCGTGATTCCTCCACATCGTTGCACTGATTGGTCATGAATTCATAACGCTCGCTGACTTCCTTGTACTCTTCAACGGCGGACAAATTGACACTGCCCAAGGAACGGATTTTTCCTTTGATACGGTCAAGCTGCTTTTGCGTATCGGTATTGTCGTCCATCTCAAGCCCCAATCTTTGAGCTTCCCGCTCGGTGAGTTGGTACTCGTCAAACAACTTGTTTTGAGTTTCGTTCACGGCGTTTAACAGGCTGTTGCGCCGTTCATCAAGCCGCGCCACCTCGCCACCCAAGCCCTCGCGTGCTTGGGTGAGTTCGCGCTCCTTGGCACGAAGCCCCGCCCCCGATGCATCTTTGCTGTTTCGCTCCTCAACAAGGGCGGCAATCTCCTCCTTGTTGTCGCCGCTGTCGGAACGCAGAGCCTTAATCTGCTCCCGAAACGCTGTTATCGCCGCCTTAGATTCCTCAATGTTCGCCGCAATCCCCGCGATTTCCTCGTCCAATTCGCCTACCCGCTTACCGTGGAATTCACTGCGTTGGCGTAATTGCTCAAGCGCCTGCCCTTGGGAGTCAATATCCTTGTGACACTCCGTAAGGCGCAGACGCAGTGCCTGCTCGGTTTGTGCGGCATCCTCCAGGCGCTCAAGAGCCTCATCACGCTCCTTTTCCAGGGCGAAACGCCCTTTGTTCAGTTGCTCAATCTCCTCTTTTAACGCGGCGATTTTTTCTCCAATCCCTTTCTCATTATCCGCCAACTCCGCCAAACGCTCCTGCGCCGCCTCCCGCTCTTTTTCCATGTTGTCCCGAGCAAATTTCGCGCTAGCCAAGCGCTCAAGAGCCAACTTATGCTCACTCTCACAGCGTACCTGCTCCTCACAGGCGTTTTGCCAATCCGCCTTTGCACCGTCCAAATCTGCCGCGGCGGTATTTCTCTCCTCGGCGGCGCGGGTATATTCCATCTGGGTATCAGCGAGGCTTTTGTGTTCAGTCTCAAGCTCACGCTCAAGGGAGTTTATCTCCGTCTGGCGGGTCAAAAAACCCGCACCTCTTATCTTACTGCCCCCTGTGATACTGCCCCCCGCGTTTATCACCTGCCCGTCCAGAGTGACGATCCTGAAGCGATGCCCGAAACGCCGTGCCATAGCAAGGGCGTTGTCCATCGTGTCACAGATTACAGTGCGCGAGAGTTGGGCGGAGATAATCTCGCGGTATTGTGCATCGGAGTGCGTCAACTCATCGGCGCAGGCTATAAAGCCCTGAGAGCTGTGTACCCCGCCCTCGTTGAAATCTCGTCCGCGAATGGTATTGATAGGCAAAAATGTGGCGCGTCCCCCACGTTTCTCCCGCAGCACCTCCACGGCGCGTTTGGCGTCTTTGTCGCTGTCAACAACCACAAATTGCATTGCCCCGCCCAATGCCGTTTCGATGGCAAGGGCGTATTTTTCTTCAACACGAATAAGCTGACTCAAGGTGCCGTGAATCCCCCGCAGGGTTCCGCGCTCACCCTCCTTGAGGATGATTTTCACCGCGCCGACATAACCCTCCATGTTCCGCTCGAGTTCCTGCAAAAGGCGCAATCTCTCCCGCAGTTTTTGGAAAGCAAGACTAAGTTCGTCCAATTTTGCCTTGAGTTTTTCCTGTTTTTTCTGTTTTGCCTGGAGGAGCATCTCATAGCCCGCAATGGCGTTTCCCGTGCTTTGCGCTTTTTCCCGCGCCTGTTCAAGAATACCTCGAGAATCCGTCTCCAACGCGTCAAGCTCAACAATGCGCAGCTCCCGCTCCCCCGCGTCCGCATCCAAAAGTGCGAGCCGCTCGCCAATTTCACCACGGGCGGAGAGTATCCTCGAACGCTCTAAATCAAGCTCGTGGGCATCTCCCTGCACCGCCGCAAGTTCCTGTGCAAGCTCTTTGTCTTTATGAAACAGTTCCTCACGCTCAAGACGAAGACTTTCGGTTTTTTCCGTCAGGGCAGCCAAATCCACTTCACCTGTCTTGAGGGTTTCGTCAAGACGGACAATCTCCTTTTCATGGACCCCCATCTGCTGTTCAAGCTCTGTGAGAGTCGCCCCCGCGCTGTTTTTGTCCTGCTCAAGGCGGGCAATCGCCGCCTCATGGTGAGCGATTGAGTTCTGTGCTACCTGCACCTGAGCCTCAATGCTAAGTGCCTGCTCCTCCCGGCGCGCCGAACCGGACTGCAAATGCTCAATGCGAGCGGTGATGTCACGCCCCTCGCTGAGTGTTTGTTCAATCTCCGCCGAAAGTTTTTCAAGCTCCTTTTCAAGGTCGTCGTACTGCAGACGGGCTAGGTGGAGTTTATTTTCATGCTCTTTTTGTTTAGCGCGGTCTTTATTGATATGGTAAAGCCACAGGGCAATTTCCAGTGACTTTTTACGCTCTGCAAGTTCCAAATACTGCTTTGCTTTCTCGCTTTGCGCCTTTAGAGGACCAACGCGGTCCTCAAGCTCCGCGATAATATCCCGAAGACGTACAAGATTTTCCTCCGTCTGGGCAAGACGGCGAGTGGCATCATGACGGCGTGAGCGGAATTGGGAAATCCCCGCCGCTTCCTCCAACATATCCCGCCGTTCCCGTGAGCGCGATGACACTAAATCCGCCACGCGTCCCTGAGACACCATGGAGTAACCGCCCTTGCCAAGTCCCGTGTCCATAAAAAGTTCGTGTATGTCCTTAAGACGAACGCTCTGACCTCCTAGCAGGTATTCACTTTCGCC
>Ga0099364_10012020_pt1 | contig 11737 bp, 10 predicted proteins | sample TergutTh196P3_FD_73070 | JGI IMG/M metagenome (GOLD analysis project Ga0099364, IMG submission 73070) | Microcerotermes parvus P3 segment gut microbial communities from Pointe-Noire, Republic of the Congo - Th196 P3 | ecosystem: Host-associated > Arthropoda: Insects > Digestive system > Gut ...
TTTTCTTGCCGATGGCTTGTCGTTATCAGTCAATTACGGGTATGCACGCGCAGTTTTCAAAAATTACAAAACAACAGATGAAACAGGTAATATAGTTGATTATTCGGGAAATTTCATTCCCTTTGCACCTCAAAACACTTTTTCGCTTGCCGCAGGATACAACCGCAGACTGCACGACAACAGGTTTATTGACCGCTTCAACGTTCACGCGCAGTACAACGGCGCCGGAAAAATTTACTGGACGGAAGCAAACGATGTTTATCAGAATTTTTACGGACTTTTGAATCTCAAAGCGGGCATAAACAGGGGCGCATTTTGGCTAAACGTGTGGACGCGCAACGTTTTGGATACTAATTACGCTGCGTTCTATTTCGCAACCGGAAGGATGAATTTGGCTCAAAAAGGAACGCCGAGGCAAATAGGGGCGGATTTGACGGTGGCTTTTTAACTGCATTATATTGACATTGTTTCTTTTAATTAATTGCTTTTACAAACAATAAAATATTTTATTTTTCGTTATTCAAAAAAAACAAATTTAATGTATAATAAAAAACCAATAGCTGATAATATTTTTTACATAGGAGTAAACGACCGACAAAAAGAGTCATTTGAAAATTATTTGCCTCTACCGGAAGGAGTTACATATAATTCGTATTTAATTGTAGATAAAAAAACAACTGTTATTGATACAGTAGATATTGCTTTTGCAGATGTCTTTTTTGCTAAAATAGACGCTGTATTGAAAGGCGGAACAGTTGATTATTTGATAGTTAACCACGTTGAACCTGACCATGCCGGTTCTGTTGGACTGTTTAGACAAAAATATCCAAATGTCATTATTGTTGGCAACGCCAAAACTTTCGATATGCTCAACGGATATTTCGGAATAAATACCCGGCTGCACGAGGTAAAAGAAGGCGATAGTTTATCAATTGGACGCAGAACGCTGTCTTTTTATATGGCTCCAATGGTTCATTGGCCCGAAGTAATGGTTACATACGAACATCAGGATAAAATACTGTTTTCTGCCGATGCGTTCGGAACATTCGGAACGCTTAACGGCGATTATTCGGACGCTTGTATAAATACCGAAAAATATTGGAATGAATTGCGGCGATATTATGCCTGTATTGTCGGAAAATTTGGCGTACCCGTTCAAAATGCATTAAAAAAACTGGCGGCATTAGAAATAAAAACAGTTTGCTCTGCTCACGGTCCAGTCTGGCAAAAGGAACTGACAAAAGTAGTAAGTTTATATGACAAATGGAGCAGATATGAGGAAGAAGAAGAGGGAGTTGTAATTGCATACGGCTCAATGTACGGAAATACGCAACAATTAACTGAAGCTGTTGCAGAGGGAATTGTTGCCGGCGGAATAAAAAACGTGGTCGTGCATAATGTATCGAAAACAGACGCTTCTTTTATTTTATCCGATATTTTCAAGTATAAAGCCCTGATTATCGGTAGTCCGACCTACATGGACGGCTTGTATCCATTAATCGAAAAACTGCTTTCCGCTATTGAAATTCGCAGAATAAAAAACCGACTGTTTTCCTGCTTCGGGTCTTTCACATGGACCGGGACGGCAGTAAAAAAATTAACCGCCTTCTCGCAAACAATGAAATGGGAAATGATTGGCGCGCCCGTTGAAAACAAACATGCTGTTTTTGAAGAAAAATATCAAGCCGCATTTGAATTGGGGCTGGCTATGGCTGAAAAATTAAAATCTTTGCGATGCAGTTAACCAAATTCTTTTTCCAATCGTTCCAACGCCTCAATTAGTATCGTTTTCGGACAGGCTACATTGATACGCTGAAAGCCTTTGCCGTCGTCGCCAAACATCGTTCCTGTGTTCAGCCACAGTTTTGCGCCTTCTGTTATCCTGCGGTCAAGCTCTGTCTGCGTAAGTCCGTATTCCGAAAAATCCAACCATATAAGATAGGTTCCTTCCGGTTCAATAACCTTAATTTTAGGCAGTTGTGCAGATAAAAATTCCCGAGTGAGACGGATATTTTTTTCAAGATACGCTTTCAATGCTTCTAACCATGCAGAGCCTTTCGCGTATGCGCTTTGGCAGGCTATTATTCCCGGCGAGGTCAAACCGCTGTTGCCGCATCGGTTCATTTCCGCTTTCAGCTTGTCGCGCAAATTTTCGTTTTTGACAAATATGTTTGAAACATGCAACCCCGCCAAATTAAAAGTTTTTGTCGGCGCCGTAGCGATAACGGCGTTTTCGTTCAGCAGCCCAAAGCACGTGTGCGTATAGCCGCGCCACACAAAATCGCAGTGTATTTCGTCGGAGATAACTATTACGTCGTGCTTTACGCAAATATTGTTAAGCCTGTCGAGTTCTAAGCGCGTCCATACCCTGCCAACCGGATTGTGAGGGCTGCACAAGATAAACAGTTTCACGCCTAAATCGATTATTTTTCGTTCAAAATCGTCAAAATCAATGGAATATTTTCCATTATCGTATATTAACGGATTTGTTACAAGCGTTCTGTTGTTGTCGAGAACAATATTGTAGAACAGATGATACACCGGCGTTTGTATAATCACTGCATCACCAGGCGCAGTAAAGGCGCAAACTGCCCGCACAAGCGCAAAAACTAAACCCGACGATTTTATTGTCTGCTCTTCTGTTGCGTGGTAGCCAAAACGCGAACCAAACCATTCAGACACAGCGCTGTAATAGTCGCTTCGAGGTATGGTGTAGCCTAAAACTCCGTGCGCAACGGATTTTTGAATATCTTCCAAAACTTCCGGTGGCGCAGAAAAATCCATATCCGCAACCCACATAGGCAAAACGCCTTCGGGTTTTCCATATTCGCCCACAAAATCGTACTTCAGCGAGTTCGTGCCGCGACGAACAATAATCTTATCAAAATCGTAAGCCATTTTACAAATTCATTTAGGGCGCAAAGATACAATTATTGGAAAAGGTACGCAATACCGTTCTTATGGTATTTTTTTATTTTTTTTCGTCACATTCTATACCAATAATAAAAATTCCCTCTTCGTCAGCCATCTTAATCACCGCCTCGCGTTCAATAAGCAGTATTCCGCCGGCTTCTACAGCAATTCCCTTTATGCCGTACTTTTTCAGCTGTTCAACAGTTTGCAACCCTATTGCAGGCAGGTCTACGCGTAAATCTTGCCCGGGTTTGAGAATCTTCACCATAACCGGAGCTTTCCCCGGTTTTTTGACGGTAGATGCGCGCGAAAGCATCATATCAGTGCCTTCGATGGCTTCAACTGCCAAAACCATGCCTTCCTGCACAACAACAGCCTGCCCGACGTCCACAGCGCCCAACGCCTTTGCTACTGTAACGCCGCGTTCGATATCGTCCATATCGCCCGCCGATGGTTTAATTTTTCCGTAAATGCCTTTTGAAAACAACATTTGCGGTACAACCTCCTCTATGCCAACAACCTTAAAGCCATTACGCTCAATTTCGTCAATGACGGCGCGAAACATATTATCATCGCTCATAGTTCTGATAGCAAGCTTTGCCATCAGTTTTGCGCCTTTCCAATCGGGGATTAACTCCTTGAAAGATGGACGCTTGATACCGCCCGCCAACACAACGCAGTCTACTTCGTTCTGGGTCAGTGCATTTAATATCTTACCAGCCTCGCCTATTTTGGCAAAGATATGCGGGGCGTTTTTCAATTCGTCTTTTTGGGCAAAAGGCTCAATGCCTACAACGAATATTTCCCTGCCTGTATTATTACAGTGTTTGATGATTTCAACCGGCATCATACCGCCGCCGGCAATCATTCCAAGTTTAGTTTTATTAGACATGAACTATATTTTTGAAAAACAAAAGTATATACATGCGTTGAGTGTAGAGAAATCTTTTTTTATTGATTTTTTATTAATAAATGTGAAATTGATATTTACAACTATTTTGACTACACGTCTTAATAATTGCAAAAAATAACGCCTTTTTTATTGACAATTTATATATGTTGTAAAAAATTAAATATTTCATATCCTGCAAAATGATGAAAATACATCATAAGTATTAACTTTGCATCGTGAAATTTTGTCGAAATATGAATGTAATTATCATAAAATACAATGCCGGCAACGTATGTTCCGTACTTTATGCACTCGAACGTTTGGGCGTTCAGGCAACTGTTTCCGACAACCCCGATGAAATACGTAACGCTTGTAAAGTTATTTTTCCCGGCGTGGGCGAAGCATCCACAGCGATGTCGTATTTGAAGGAACGAAATTTGGATAAACTGATAATTTCTTTGAAACAGCCTGTTTTGGGAATTTGTTTGGGACAACAATTAATGTGTCGCTTTTCGGAAGAAGGAAACGTTGATTGTTTGGGAATTTTTTCGCAAAACGTAAAAAAATTCAATTCACAAATTCATAAAATTCCGCAAATGGGGTGGAACGACATCTACAAGCTTAAATCACCCCTATTTACCGGAATTAGCGAACATTCATACGTTTATTTTGTACATGGGTACTATGCTGAATGTGGCGCAAACACCATAGCAACAGCCAATTATATTCAACCTTACAGCGCTGCTATGCAAAAAGACAATTTTTTTGCAACACAGTTTCATCCCGAAAAATCGGGCGACACAGGAGACAAAATCCTCAAAAACTTCATACATAATTAATTCATAATTCATAATTCATAATTCATAATTCATATCAATATGGGTTTAACCAAACGCATAATCCCTTGTTTGGACATCAAAGACGGAAAAACGGTAAAAGGCGTCAATTTTTTGAATATCAAAACAGTTGGCGACCCCGTAGAACTTGCGGCAATGTATGCCGAAACGGGAGCCGACGAACTCGTTTTTCTTGATATTACGGCAACCAACGAAAAACGAAAAACATTTTCGGATTTGGTTATGCGAATCGCAAAACGAATAAATATCCCTTTTACCGTAGGAGGAGGAATTGTCAGTATTGACGATGTGTCGCTTCTTTTGCAATGCGGAGCCGATAAAGTATCAATAAATACGGCAGCTGTGCAAAATCCGAAATTGATTGAAATTTTGGCAAAACAGTTTGGAAGTCAATGTATTGTGCTTGCCATTGATACAAACTTTGAAGACGGTCAATGGTATGTTTATCTGAATGGCGGACGCATCAAAACCGACGTCAAAACTATTGATTGGGCAAAAAGAGGAGTTGATTTGGGCGTCGGCGAAATTTTACTCACCTCTATGAAACACGACGGCACAAAAGACGGTTTTGCAGTGGAAATCACACGCGCCGTGTCAGAAGCCGTTAAAGTTCCGGTTATTGCGAGTGGAGGCGCCGGAAAAATGAATCATTTCGTTGATATTTTCCAAAAAGGAAAAGCCGATGCCGCTCTTGCAGCAAGCATCTTTCACTACAGAGAAATTGAGATTCCCGAACTAAAAAACTATTTGAAAAAAAACGCAATAGAAGTGCGAATTTAACTTACGAAACAACTAAAATTATTATTTTTGCAAAATTTTTCTTTGTATTTTTGTAGTCAATTTTTAATAACTTAGTTTCAAAATGATAAACACTGAAAAAATATATCATCTTTTGGCTGGTGAAATTGATTTGTTTACCGGAGTGCCTGATTCTTTGCTCAAAGATTTATGCAGCTGCATAACTGACAATACCTTTGCCGACAAGCACATCATCGCTGCCAACGAAGGCGCGGCTGTGGCTATTGCTGCGGGTCATTATTTAGCGACCGGCAAAGCTGCATTAGTCTACATGCAAAATTCGGGAATTGGAAATGCGGTCAATCCGCTGCTTTCGTTAGCCGACCCCAAGGTTTACAACATACCGATGCTTCTTGTTGTAGGCTGGCGCGGCGAACCGGGCGTTAAAGACGAGCCACAGCACGTCAAACAAGGAGAAGTGACTTTAAGCTTGTTTGATGCGATGCAAATTCCCTACATTGTCATCGACGAAGATGAATCTACCGCCGAAAAACAGTTCATTCAATTGCTTTCACAGGCAAAATCAACGTTGTCGCCACAGGCTGCCATAATTCGTAAAAATCTATTTTCGTCATACAAACTAAAAAATAAACCTGTCAGTAATTTTGTGATGAGCAGGGAAGAGGCTTTGCAAACAGTAGTCGATACGTTGGGTAGCTATGATATAGTCATTTCCACAACGGGCAAATTGTCGCGCGAACTGTTTGAATATCGTGTAATGAAAGGCGAAGGACATGAAAAGGATTTTCTTACCGTTGGCTCCATGGGGCATAGTATTTCGATTGCCATGGGCGTGGCGCTTTCAAAACCCGACAGGCTTGTGTATTGTTTGGATGGCGACGGCGCTTTCATTATGCAAATGGGCGCTATGACAAATATTGGCGCTTCAAAATTGAAAAACATCAGACATGTAGTTTTCAATAATGGCGCCCACGAATCAGTTGGCAAGCAGCCTACTGTCGCTTTTAGTATTGACATCCCTAAAATAGCGATGAGTTGCGGGTATAAAAAAGCCAAAACCATTGCTGATATTGTTGAATTGAAACAGTATTTGGAAACTTTTCGCAACGAAGATGGTCCCGTTCTTTTAGAAATAAAAACCAACCTTTCTTCGCGCGACGATTTGGGGCGTCCAACCCGCACTACACACGAAAACAAGGACGATTTTATGACGCATTTGAAAAAATAAATTTGGCAGATATTATTATAATGTGTATTTTTACGGAAATTTTTAAAAATGAATATCAATGAAAGAACAGGTAATGAACTTGGAACGGTTAGCGAGCAAAGACTGGGATTCGATGGCAGATTTGTCGGACTATCATCGCGAGAGATTATTGGCAGAAGTCGAGGAGGTAAAAAGTTTCGCGAAATTTCCAATATCCTTGGAAGAAGCAGCGCGGGTCTCGAAGATACAGAACGGATTGTTGAAAGACAATTAGAAGTTCTTGAAAAACATGCCAGAAAGGAGGGCTTTTTCGATATTGAGAAGGTCTGGAACGATTATGCGTCTACGACAGGAAAGGGCATAATAATGCTTGAACCTGGAACGGAGGCTGATGTTTTCCTTCTTGACAATGGTGGCGAAAGAAAGGTCGTGAAAATTGTGAAATGGAACACATTTAGTTTTCGCAAGAGGAACAGAACCCCGTTTGAATTTTTGTTTAACAAAATTGTGGTTCACAATGCACTTTTTCCTGGGGCATTTTACAAATTAATTGGGTATTGCCACAGATTTGACGAATTTTGTTTTGTTCTGGAACAGCCATATATACCGCCTTTGTTCGATAAATTAAATAGAATTATAGGGTCAACAGAAAAAGAGATTGAGGATGATATGACAATAAAAAGATATTTTAAAAAAGAAGGAAAATCTCAAATAAAGTATGTATCAGACAATTACATCGTATCCGACCTTCATGTAGGCAACGTTCTAAAAGGAGCCAGCGGCGAATTGTTTTACATTGACCCCAGCGTTAGATTGAACGAAAAAAACAGAAGTTATTGGGGAATTATGAATTATGAATTATGAATTATGAATTTTTTTAGAGTAGAAAAATATGAAATCGAATAATATAATACAGGAAAAATCGTTTGCATTTGCAGTTAGGATAGTAAAACTTTATCAGTTTCTTTGCACAGAAAAGAAAGAATTTGTTTTGTCAAAGCAATTATTGAGAGCCGGAACTTCTATAGGCGCAAATGTTGAAGAAGCGATTGGTGGACAATCAGATAAGGATTTCCTGTCAAAAATCGGAATCAGTTATAAAGAAGCAAGAGAAACAATATATTGGATAAGATTATTGTCGGCTACCGAATATTTGGACGATAGACAAACTCAAAGCATTATTGCCGACGCCGAAGAACTACGCAAAATATTAGGCTCAATTCAACTAACAGGCAAACAGAAAAGCAATTCATAATTCATAATTCATAATTCATAATTCATGAAAAATATTTTATTAAACCCCGGTCCCTGCACTACTTCCGACGAAGTAAAAAGCGCGTTAGTCGTACCGGATATATGTCCTCGCGAAGAGGTATTTTGCATGCTGATGGAATCCATCAAGCAGGATTTGCCGAAAATTGTCGGAGCCGGCAACGAGTATACATCAACATTGTTTGCTTCTTCGGGAACGGGCGCGGTAGAAGCGGCAATCACATCGGCAGCGCCCCGCGACGGCAAATTGCTGATTATCGACAATGGCGCGTATGGAGCGCGAATGGCGGAAATAGCGCGGCGATACGAAATAGACAACATTGTGTATAAGATTCAGTATGGCGATTATCCCGACTTGCTAGAAATTGAAAAAATTGTCGTTGCCGAAAAACCGGCAATGATATCAATTGTAGACCACGAAACAACAACGGGAATGCGAAATCCTGTTCAGGAAGTGTGCGATATTGCTCATCAAAACGGCGCTGAAGTAATCGTTGATTGCATGAGTTCTTTTGCCGGTTTGCCCATTGATTTGGATAAATGGCAAGCGGAGTATATCATTTCATCGTCCAACAAATGTATCGAAGGCATGGCTGGCTTGAGTTTTGTGATATTTAAGAAGTCATTGTTAGAAAAAATCAAAGACAATGCACGTTCATTTTATTTTGATTTATACGCTCAATATCAGGGATTTCATAATACCGGACAGATGCAGTTTACGCCTCCCGTACAGGTGGTTTATGCGTTAAGAAAAGCGATAGACTTGTTTTTCGCGGAAACGGCTAATGGACGAATTGCCAGATACAGAGAAAATTATACGGTTTTGAAAGATGAAGTTCTTAAAATGGGATTTCAACTTTTGCTTGAAGATAAACATCAGTCGGGTATATTGTTAGCCGTGAAAGAGCCTAATAATCAAGAGTATGATTTCAAAAAAATGCACGATTACATGTACGAGCGCGGCGTGACGATATATCCGGGCAAAGGAGCAAAGGAAAAAACATTCCGGTTATCGGTATTAGGAAATTTGTTTCCGGAGGATATTTTATACGCAATGGGTATTCTCCGTGATTATTTGAGGAATGTCGCAAAAATTGAACGGTTGGAATATGATGAATAACAGGCATTTACATATTAGCGCAACAGCGGTTACAGCAACCATCGTTGCGATAACTATTGTTGGGCTAATTGATTTTTCAGCAACCGCCATTACAGCAACCGCCGTTGCGTTATTTTTTATTATAATGTAATATTTTAAAATACAGATTGATATGAAGTTTTATGACAGAGAAGAAGAAATAGAAATTTTGAGAGAGATTGAAGAAAACTCCGAACATTTCGCTCAAATGACCATCCTTATTGGAAGGCGACGAGTAGGTAAAACCACGTTGTTGAAAAATGCCTTTGCCGCCCCAAGTAAGGTGTTGTACTTCTTTGTTGCAAAGAAGAACGAACTTTTGCTGTGTGAAGAGTGTACACGAGAAATGGAAGAAAAATTATCCGTTTCTCTCGGCAATTTTCAAAGTTTTGCCCATCTGTTCAAGGCTTTGATGGTTCAATCGCAAACGCAGCAATTTACTTTGATTATTGATGAATTTCAGGAGTTTACAAATATTAATCCTTCTGTTTTCAGCGATATTCAGAACATCTGGGATTCTCACAAGGAAGCATCCAAAATCAATCTAATATTTTGCGGTTCAATTTATTCGATGATGAAACGTATTTTTGAAAACGCAAAAGAGCCGCTTTATGGCAGGGCAACGTCAAAAATCATCATCAAACCTTTCGCTACAAGCGTGATAAAGCAAATATTGTCTGATTTCAAACCCGATTACACAAACGAAGACCTTTTGGCGTTCTACATGGTTACGGGCGGAATAGCGAAATATGTAGAGCAATTGGTCATCAACAGGGCGTTTACCAAAAAAAGAATTTTTGACGTCGTGTTTAGGGAAAGTTCGTTTTTTTTAGACGAGGGACGAGCCGTTCTTGTCGATGAATTTGGGCGCGATTACGGTAATTATTTTTCGATACTGTCGCTTATTGCCTCTTCAAAAAACGACAGAGCAGATATGGAAAACGCTCTGAATATGCATGTTGGCGGCTATTTGGAACGATTGGAAAAGGATTACAGTCTTATAAAACGAAATCGTCCTTTTGGAGCAAAGGAAGGAAGCCGAAACAATAAGTATATGATTGAAGATAATTTTCTGAATTTTTGGTTCCGCTTCATATACAAGTACCGAAGCGCAGTAGAAATAGGAAATATGGACTATGTGCGCAACGTTGTAGAGCGTGATTATGAGACATATAGCGGATTGATTTTAGAAAAATATTTCCGAACGGTACTGATGGAAACAAAACAGTTTTCGGAAATAGGAAATTACTGGAACAGAAAAGGCGAAGACGAAATAGACCTTATCGCAGTGAACGACTTGGAAAAAAAAATGATTTTCTACGAAGTGAAACGAAATAAAAAACGGATATCTATTCCGTTGCTCGAAAAAAAATCGGAAGAAATAGCCCGAAAATATTCTGATTATCATATTGAATATAAGTCGTTTTCGTTGGAGGATATGTAAAAATAAATTAATATAAAAATGTTAAAAACCGAGTTATTAGACCGTTTATCGGACATCGAATGGGACGACTTTGAAGTGAAGGAAGCCCTAAATGAACTTCCCAAAAGTATATGGGAAACGGTATCGGCTTTTGCCAATTCCGCTGGGGGGTGGATAGTTTTGGGCGTTTCGCAGCAGGGAAAATATTTTGACGTTCAGGGCGTTAAGAACTTCGAAAAAATGGAGCAGAATTTCACAACAACGCTTCGCAGTCGCGGCAAATTTAACGTACTGATAAATCCAAAATGCAAAAAATATGATATTGACGGAAAGGCTGTTTTAGCATTCTTTATCCCTTCTTCCGAACAGAAACCCGTGTATTTCAATTCGTTGCAAAACACGTTTATTCGTAGCGGCAGCGGCGACCAGCGCGCAACAGAAGCGGAATTTAATGCCTTGCTGCGCGACCAACTTTTTGGCGTCATGTCGGCTCGCCCGGTTATGCGAACTTCGTTGAAAGACTTAAATACAGCCACTCTTGAGCGTTATCGCACGTATATGTTACATTCAAACCCGACGACAATTTATAACAATCTGTCGGAAAAGGATTTTTTAGAAAGACTGCAAATAATTGACGGTAAGCATTTAACCTATGGCGGATTGTTGTTTATGGGAAAAAATTTGGTGATAAATCAATTTTTTCCAGATTTTAGGGTCGATTTGTTTGAAATCCCCGGCAGGTCGTATGCCGAAGCCGAGCCACGATATACATTCCGTTTGGAAGAACAGGAAAATTTGTGGGAATACTATTTTGCGCTTGTTCATCGATTGCGGCTGCAAATAAAAAATATTCCATACAAGTTGGATTTCAATGGTGTTGGGATAGAGGTCAGCCCCGAATTTGACGCCATACGTGAAGCGTTAGTGAATTTTTTGATGCACTGCGATTATTTTAGTCTGATGAAACCGCGCATAAGGATATTTTCAGACCGTATTGAGTTTGAAAATCCGGGCGCTTTCCCCCGTCCAATTGAAGAACTGTTGAAAAAAGACCTCTCTATTCCGCGGAATCCCGTGTTAACCAAACTGTTTCGCAGCGTAAAACTCGCAGACAGCGCCGGTCTGGGCTTCGACAAAATGTTAAAATGGGAGAAAGTAACACAAACAAAAGTGGTGTTTGAAAACAGTATTGATGTGGCTTTTGTAACATTTAGTATAGAAGGTGGTATGACAGGTGGTATGACTAGTACTGAAGGTGGTATGACAGGTGGTATGA
>Ga0099364_10012021_pt1 | contig 11736 bp, 8 predicted proteins | sample TergutTh196P3_FD_73070 | JGI IMG/M metagenome (GOLD analysis project Ga0099364, IMG submission 73070) | Microcerotermes parvus P3 segment gut microbial communities from Pointe-Noire, Republic of the Congo - Th196 P3 | ecosystem: Host-associated > Arthropoda: Insects > Digestive system > Gut ...
CAATCGGGAATTTGAAGAAAGCGTTTTAAGAATTGAATTTTATGATGAATCGGCAGCACACAAAGCCGGTGATCTGCTTCAAAAAAACGGTTATACGATTTATGAGCGATAAAGATTCATTTTTGACCCATTCCAAATTTAATTTTATTGCGAATTTCAAATATGTATATTGCAGGTTGATTATGAAAACAAAAGCTGCCCTGATGTGCGTTTTATTATTTTTTTCTGTTTTTGTTACCGGTTGCCTTACTTTAGAATCCGATGTAAAATATCATTCCGGTTAGCAAACAACTGAATTTAAAACAGGTGGTATAGAAAACATCCCCTCTGATGATGATATCATAAGATTTTTCACATACAACCCAGGATCGAGCAACCCTCCTTCTCCGCCGGATAACATTCTCTATGCTTATTGGGGGACCGGGAAAGCAGTGGAAGACTATTCCGACTTAATTGTTTATGTTACTGTCAAAGAAATTAAACCATCTGCTTGGAATACAAATGATGGTGAAATTCCGCCTGCCGTCCAAGACCAATTGGATGCCGGCAAACCCCTGTGGTCGAACAATCATGAGATTTATACCGACATGATTGTCACTGTTGATCATTGGGCGAAAGGCAGCAGTTTGGAAGAAATTACAGTTCGGATCGAAGGCGGGCAAGTGGACAACATTGTTCAATACATGGAGTTTTGGTCACACAATCCGTGGGACTTTGAACCCGATGCTCAATATTTGCTGTATTTGAAAGACAATATTTATGCGGAAGACGTATATCATCTGCCTTTGGGAGATACTGTTCGAATCGTTGTCGATTAATTTCTTATGAAAAACAATTTTTTACTCTTTCGTTACTCCTTAGCCAATCTTTATATCTTTATTAACGCTTTCATAAAATTATGTTAACGCTTGGCATTGTAAATATGTATGACAAAATCAAAATCTTAGACGCTCACTACCGTGCCATCGCACGTGCTGCGCCCATTTGTTATGCGTATGGTTTTTCTTTAGCACTTTTTGATTTTCCGTTCAAAATGGAAAAGGACGAACTCGTCGAATTTGTCCGGGATCAGACAACAATCGGGGGGTCAGGCAAATATCTGGAACTTTTAAACAGCGAACATCATTTGTATGTTTCCGATCTGCCGCAAAAGGGATTTCCGGCACATTTCGGATCAATTGTGACAACAACATCCAAACCTTATCCTCAAAAAAGTTTGACGCCGCTTGATATTGCTGAAGGCAACATGAAAAAGAAATCATATATGTTTTTGGTCGGTCTTGGCCGAAAAGGACTTCCGAAAGACTTGTTTGAGCGTGCCGAATATCATTTAGACATCACTTCCAAAGGCATTTCTTTAGAAACGTGCACGGCAATCGGTGCAATTCCAACGCAAATCAATGCGCTGACGTTTGCGCTAGAGCAGAAATATCGAAAATGATCGGACTTGTTAAAAGTTCATCCGTTTGCATGACATCGAAAAACAGAACCGCATAGATTTTTAAATTTTTTGATTTGATTTTTGTAAACCTTAATGAATGAAAAGAACTATTACGGTTTATGCTTCGAAATTCATATATTCAAATGAACGGCGTCGGCAAATCGGTTGAAAAAAATATTTGGGACGCCGGTGTCTGTTCTTGGGATGATGCGCTCAATAATTTGCCGGCCCTTCCGATTTCTGCCGGCAAAAAAAAATCAGTTGAAGCCGGAATTGAAGAATCCGAATTTCATTTGAAAGATAAGGATCACATTTTTTTTGCCCAAAATTTGCCTTCTGCTGAGCATTGGCGTACATATTCTGAATTTTCAGACTCGGTGGCTTTTGTTGATATTGAAACAACGGGTCTTGCTCCCGGACATGATACAATTACTGTTGTCGGAATTTATGACCGAAAGGAAGCAAAAACATATGTCCAAGGCATTGATCTGGATGATATTGTTGATGCGTTTTCCAAATACAAAATGCTGATTACATTTAACGGTGCGCGCTTTGATTTGCCGTTTATCAAACACGAATTTCCTGAAATCAATTTCAATCACCTTCATATTGATTTGATGTATCCGCTCAAACGCATCGGCTACGCCGGCGGTCTCAAAAAAATTGAAAAAGAAATGGGCATTGTCCGAGGCGATAATGTTAAAGACGTTGACGGCTGGGAAGCTGTTCGATTGTGGAGAAGATATCAGCGCGGTGATGAAGCAGCACTCGATACGCTTTTGGAATACAACAGAGAAGATATTGTCAATTTGGAAACAATTATTGAAAAAACGTACTCGGGATTTGTGAAAAATTGTTTGGACAAATGATGAAAACAAATGATGAAATTGATGATGAAAACGAACGATGAAATTAATGATGAAACGAATGATGAAATTGATGATGCCTAAAGATATCTTTTTTTGAATATTTTGCCGTATATTTGACGGCGGGATCGTCCTTCTTCTCCTGCTTGCGAAAAGCGTTTTGGTAGGTTTTATCCTTTTTAAACCTTTCCTTTCATTTTTTTTTGTTTTCTTTGGCGAATTATTTTATCCATTTTAAAAAAACGTGATTCGTCGGCTTTTTGAATCTTTTGTTTTTTGATGAATGGAATTATTTTTAAAAATAATCTTTCATCCTTTTTGTTTGGAGCATTCGATCCATCATCTTTTTTCATGACAAATTGTCAAAAGGTTTTTATATGTCTAAATATTCGACTCATTTGCAGGAAAGAAAATTAAGCACCTGCTTGTTTATTTAAAAAAATAGGAGACGAAATATAATGAAAGGATTTGCAATGCTTGGCATCGGAAAACTCGGTTGGATTGAAAAGGAGGCTCCAAAAGCCGGTATTTACGACGCCATTGTCAAACCATTGGCTGTCGCACCCTGTACTTCAGACATCCACACCGTCTTTGAAGGTGCAATAGGGGATCGCTACAACTTAATTCTCGGACACGAAGCGGTCGGAGAAGTTGTCGAAGTCGGATCTGAAGTGAAAGAATTCAAAGTCGGAGACCGTGTTATTGTTCCGGCAATCACACCGGATTGGCGGTCTGTAGATGTGCAAAGAGGATATCCGGCTCACTCCGGCGGCATGCTTTCAGGCTGGAAATTTTCAAACTTTAAAGACGGGGTTTTTGCCGAACAATTCCATGTCAATGATGCCGATATGAACTTGGCATTGATGCCTAAAAAAATGTCACTCGAACAGGCTGTCATGCTTCCCGATATGGCGCCGACCGGTATTCAAGGGGCAGAACTTGCTGAAATCCAACCTGGAGACTCCGTTGCCGTCATCGGTATCGGTCCTGTCGGATTGATGGCTGTTGCCGGTGCCGTTATTCAGGGCGCCGGACGTTTGTTTGCTGTTGGAAACCGCCAAATCTGTGCCGACGTCGCCACCGAATTTGGTGCAAGCGACATTATCGACTACAAGAAAGGTCCCATTGTCGAACAAATTTTGAAAGCCACAAACGGCCAGGGTGTTGACGCCGCCATTGTTGCCGGCGGCGACTCAAATTCAATCGCGGACGCAGTCAAGATAACAAAGCCCGGCGGCACCGTTTCAAACATCAACTATTTCGGAAAAGGCGAAAGCATTCCGCTTCCGCGCGCTGAATGGGGCTGCGGCATGTCTCACAAAGATATACGCGGCGGTCTTGTCGGTGGGGGCCGCTGGAGAATGGAGCAAATGGTTGACTTATGTCTTTACAACCGCATCCGCCCCGAAAAATTAGTGACGCACGTCTTTGATGGTTTTGAAAACATGGAAAAAGCCCTTTTGCTTATGAAGGACAAACCAAAAGAACTCATCAAGCCGGTCGTACTGCTTGAATAATTTTAAAAAACGACAAAAGCCGCTGAAATGATCAATCATCGGCTTTTCTTTTTTTTGTTTTTGTTGATTAGATAAAGTTTGGAATTGTTTATTTAATGCAAAGTATGGGCTTTTACATAACTATAGACCGACGGGCCTCATGTTTTCTCTGCCAAAACTCTTACTGCTTCGATGACCATTTCCCATGTAATGCCGGCAGCATAGGTGTATTTTTGTCGGTACCTCTGCCACAGGTCAAACATTACGGAACTCTTTTCAATCATTTGTATTGTTTTTGTTATGTCTGACATTCGTTCTGCCGTGCCGCGTTTTAGCAATGTTTTGTTCAAAGCAGCTTTGAAGATATCCGCATCAAACGTCTGAGTTGTTGTCAGAATATAAATATCATAGAAGTCCCTCATGCGAGTGTTCGTAACGCCGCGAGTAACAGCGGTTTCCAATTTTTCCGCCAATACGGTTTCTAAGTTGTAAGCCATTATGCGGATTGCCCGATCTTCAAGCATCAACTTGAAGCTGTATTCGATTTCACTCGGCGTCACAAAATCTCCGGTTGTGATATCAATCTTAACGGTTTGTCGGATTTTATCAAAAACGGCTCCGATTGATACACGATAGCCGGGGTAGTCTGCCTCTTCGCGGATTTCCTCAATCGAATGAAAGGTGAATGTCACCCCATCGTCAATCGGGACACGCAGGATATGTTCAATGATTGCAATCACTTCAGGCTCCGATAGTGTTTGTCCTTTGATCGTGGCATCCATATCCATCGTAGAACGGGTCGGAGTGCCGACGATTGCCGCAATAAGCATGCCGCCTTTTAAGATAAAGTTGTGCTTATAATCTGAAACAGAAACGCGTTCTAAAAACCGCTCCAACATGAAGTTTCGCAAGAGAATTTCGGCTTTACTGTTTGTTTTTTTGGATAAGTTCCGTAGAAGTGCCTTGAGTTGCGTTGACGTTTTCACAAGAGCACCTCCATATAGCTTCTGAGCGGTTTTGTGACTTGAAATATTTCTGCCATATCCATGAGCGTGTTCAGATTTTTGTCTTTCCGGCGTGCGTAGCGTTTGACCGCGTCAATGACGACAGCGATATCCATCTTGTTTCGACTGCGCAGGCAGTCACAGACCGTTCGTTCTAAGCCGTAGGCTGTAACTGTATTTCCAAAAATTGTCTTTTGTCGGGTCATGCCGATTTCGTGCAGTTCACGTTTGATGGTGAATACTGTAAAATCGTCATCTCGAAGTCCGGCGGCATTATACCCTGTTGGAACGGTGACCGAATAATTAACGGGGTCGCGGTCAGTCAAACCGTGCAGATACAAAGCTGTTTCGTGCGAGTAAATGATTTTGGGGCGCTGCAATTGTGCAATATACATTTCATCGGCAAGTTCGTCGGGTAAAATGTAAATGCCAAACGCTGCTCTTTCTAATTCTCCTTTTTTCACGAGCAGACGGAGATGCTCATTTGAAACGCTGAAAGCATTTGCTTGAGCGGTCGTGACCGTACCATTGTTTTGTAAAGCCTGCCGCAGTTCATTTGGAATTGCCAGTGTTCTCACCCTCGACTTGATTTTCATGCTCTTATCATACATAAAACTTGCGTCAATATCAAGTAATTTGGCGATATGAAAAACGCGAAAGTTTACTGCTCTTTTACCCATTCAATAAATTTATCAAGTGCGCGTCTTCTGTGTGAGATTGTGTTTTTAAATTCCGTACCCAGTTCGCCAAATGTTTTCCCGTTGTAATCAAATATCGGGTCAAAACCAAATCCGCCCGTTCCGCGTTCTTCAAAAGCAATCTTTCCTTCAACAATCCCCGAAAACGTAAGCGGCTCCTTCCCCGGTTCACAAAATGCAACGGCTGTTTTAAAATAAGCTCGCCGATCCTTTTCATTTTCCATGAGTTTTAACACGCGCGGATTGCCGAGATGATCCTCAACAAATCGTGAATACGGTCCCGGAAAACCGTTTAAGGCATGAATGAAAATGCCGGAATCATCAACAAGCACCGGGATTTTCAAATCTTCTGCCGCAGCTTTTGCAGAAGCGGCAGCAATCGGCTCCAAATCATCTGCCTGAATTTCGGGATAATCGCCTTTGTTTTGAATCACGGCGATACCGATTGTTTTTAATATCTCGCGAATTTCTTCAAATTTGCCGGCATTGCCTGTCACAAAAACAATTTTTTCAAAAGCAGGTTTTTTTTCTGACATCTATTTACCTCCAAATAACTCCTGTTTCAAAATCAAATATACCGTCCGCGCAATTTTATTTCCTCCGCGCGTTTTAAAACTGCCTCTGCGTCCGAATATGTTTTTGCATATCCTTTTTCAAAAAAACCTTTGAGGTTTAAATTATGATGAGAACTCTCAAATGTTTGAAGCAAGACATGAACGTCAACGCCTTTGGATTCAATCGTTTTGTCTGAAAAAGACAAGCCAAAATCAATCAAATAAATCTGTCCCGATGCCGAATAAATCATATTGGATGTTGTCAAATCCCCGTGGATGATGTTTAAAGCGTGCATTTTTCCGACAATTTCGCCGACAGTTTCTGCCAGCGCTTCGTTTTCTTCAATTGCAAATTTTAAAGGAGTGCCGTCTATTTTTTCCATTTTGATGGACGAATCGTCTACGCCGTAAACGACCGGCACAAGAATGCCGCCCTTTCTGGCTTCTGTCATCATGCGCACTTCTGTTCGTGTCCGCTCTTTTCGAATCTTCGAATCAATTTGAGAAATTCTGTAACCTTTTTGAATACGCTCTTTGACAATCATAAATTCATCATTGGGCGACAAACCCTCATCGCTTTTTTCAAAACCGTAGGCTTTTGGTTCAAGACGGACAACTGCTTCCGCACCGTTTCTCATTTTTTGGATTTCTTCTTCTTTTGAAATGTTTTTTGGCGGCTTCCATGTCACAAGAACCTGGTCCGGTCGAAAACCGGCGTCAATAAAAGAGTTTTCAACGGTGAGTGTGTCTCCTGCTTTGAACATGAGAAGCCCTGTGTAGGCAATCATGGCGCCGTTGTCGCCCATAAATTTTTTTTCGGGCACATAAAACTGAGCCCCGCGCTCTTTGCACATGATATCTAACATTTCGCGCAGCCGTGAGTTGGCGCCAACGCCGCCTGCCAAAAGAACTTCCGTTTTTCCTGTATGTGCTAAAGCGCGCTCGGTCACCTCAACAGATGTTGCAAACGCCGTTTCCTGATAAGAATAACAAATGTTTGCCAAAACGTCATCCGGCATCGGATTGCCTTCTTTTTTGTTCTCGTTTAAAAATCGAGTGGCTGCGGTTGATAATCCCGAAAAGAAAAAATCCATTCCTTTAACAGTGTAAGGCAAATCAATATACTCTGTTGATCCTTTGGCATATTTTTCAACCAAAGGGCCCCCGGGGTGCGGAAGTCCTGCCGACCGCGCAAATTTATCCAACGAATTCCCAAGGCCGATGTCAAGCGTCTCGCCAAAAATACGATAGGCTCCGACTCCGGGAGATGTTTCCTGATACGCCAGCACTTGAGAGTTGGCGCCGCTGACATAAAGCGTAATCGGATCCTCAGCGTCCGTTTTCCAAAGGCCGACTTCGATATGTGCGATGCAGTGGTTGACGCCGACAAGCGGTTTATTCAGCATCAACGAAACCATGCGTGCTGCTGTTCCGACGACACGAAGGCATGGACCAAGACCGGGCCCCTTTGAAAAAGCGACGGCATCAATATCATTTCGAGAATATCCCTTTTCCTCAAAAAGACGAAAAACATCGTTGATCACTTCCCCGACGTATGACGCATGATGCTGAGCCGCTTCGCGTGGATGAATCCCTCCCGACGGAGGACTGTAGGTGTGTACAGCATCGGCAATCACATCATTTTCATCCACGATTGCCACACTTAAATTCCAAGCCGTTCCTTCAATACCAAGAACAATTGTCACAAAAAAACCTCGTTTTAAAAAGTATATCGGCTAGAATGTCGGGAATGTTTTAAAATGTTTATGTTTTAGACCACCAAAATACGGTATTGTTAAATGTATAATGTATATACTTTAGGGTCATTCACCGTTGTGGACGTTATTTTTAGTTCATCAAAATGATTCGTATTTCGTGTCAATTAAAAAATGATGAAAAGCATAAAAAAGATATCAATTTAACAACGCCAAAAATATATCTCAAACACGTTGTCATCATACAATTAATATAATATTCCTTCTCTTTTTTCATCTTATCAAAAATTATTTTTACATACCAATTTTTCCTATTGCATTTCAAACTCTACTCAAAACAAATAAATATACAAATAATCTATCAATATCTTTGATAACTTCTATTATGTTATTCATAAACGGAAGGCACTCTGAATATTTGACATTTGATGGTCCAATTGTGAACAAATCCCCCTATCTATAATTCAGTTTTTTTTATAATTGTCCACTATCATTTTAAATATTTATATAATTTAATTCATGGTTGTGTTGAAAATGGTAATTATGGCAAAATTTGAAGATTCAAAAAGAACGAATACGAACCGTCTTTCTTATGCTTTTTTCATTCCTCCTTATTCCGATTTTTTCAAAAGACCGACTCGTTCAAATTCTATCAACTAATTATTATTTGTTCAATTTTAAAACATTTTAACTTTATATTTTATTTTATATAATGGTGGTACTCTATGGTAAAATCTTTCTTCCAACAATCTGCATCATTGATTATGATAATCATTATACTCTTGTCTTTCGTCACTCCAACATTTGCTGATCTCGATTTCGAAAACGCGTCAACCAACAGCGTTTTCGGGGGAGGGGGTAACCCGTTTTGGCAAAACCATGAGCAATTAATCCCTTCAAATGATAATTCTTCCAATTCTGATCCCAATTCATTTGACTCTTTTTCTGACCCAAATTCTTTTGATTTTCAGGGGTTTTCACCCTCTTCATCTTCCATAAACAGCATTTCAGGATTTTTATGGGTTGACGGCAACGGCATGCAACCCACAGATTGGAACGGTTTGTATGACGGAAGCGAATACCCCCTTGCAGGCTTTACTGTTTCACTTTACGCGTCAAATGATTTGACAACTCCCATTTCTCAAACCCAAACTGGATACGATGGCACATATCTTTTTGACAATCTTGTTCCTGACAGTTATGTTCTTGGTCTTGTTTCCGGTACGGTAAATGGCAATGAGTATCTTTTGCCGATGATGATGACATCGCAAAATAAGTTTGCTGTTGATTGGAGCAGTAATCCCCTCACAGCTTACACGGGAGTTATTGTCGTTTTGCAAGGGCAGAATGTTGAGGATATTAATGCAGGGATGAGGTTACCTATGGGGATTGTTCCGACGGCGGGGGCGACCTTAAGTATTTCCCTATCGGATCTTAGTGCCGGAGTTGTGGTGGTGAATAATGGCACTCCGACTTCAGCATACCCTGATGCTAGCCCGACCGCTCCTTCTTCTAACTACCCCGTCTCTGCATTCGGTACCTATGTGTTACAGTCGGGTAAAATATACAAATTTGAAGTTTGGGGAGCGCAGGGGGGCACTGGTGGTAACGGTCTGGCGTCTCCTTCTGGTTTAGGTGGTAGTGGGGGTCTTGGTGGTTACTCTGTCGGTTGGTACGACATGAGAGGCAAAGCGAATACAACTGTTCATTATTATGTCGGTGGCGCGGGTGTTTCTCCTCCTTCTTCTTATTCGATTGGTAATGGCCCAACTGGTATCAATAATGGTCTTGCAATAGGTCCTCTTCCTGGTAACGGTGGCGGTGGCGGCGGTGGCGGCGGTGGCGGCGGTGGCGGCGGCTTAACTAGTATCCAAATAGGACCCAATGTACCTAATAATAACGTGCCATGGGGAGATAGCACCAACTATTATTTGATAGTAGCCGGTGGCGGCGGCGGTGGCGGCGGTGGTTCTGCCTATAGTTCCTCTTATCCGACTATAATGGCAACCAACGGCGGCAACGGTGGCGCTGGTGGTGGGAGCAGTACAGGTGGTACTCAAGGCGATGGTTCTGCTATAAACAATGGCGGTATTCACCCCTTTCCGCCGGGCGGCTGGGGGGGAGGAGATGGAGGCTATCCGTGGATAATTGTTGGCGGCGGTGGCGGTGGTGGAGCAGGTTACAATGGTGGCGGTGGTGGAAGTAATGATACCTACCTCCGAACCACCCCCGGTGGTCCCGGCGGCGGCGGCGGCACCGGCTACATCGGTGGCGTGGATAGTTTGTCTAATAGTGCTGCATCAATGCAAAACGGAGTGAGGAGTGGTAACGGGTTGGTTGTCATTACGGAATACAATGTTGTGTTATCGGTAACAAATAATATTGCCAATACAATTTTAAACAACCAGACGGTTATTTCCGGAACGGCTTATTCCGGCACATTGACGCCAAACCCCGGTTATAGTCGGCCGGCAACCATTAGCATGACAAGAGGCGGAGTCGCTTTCACCGGGTTTGGATATAACTCGGCGACCGGTTTAATTACCATTCCGGCGACAAATACGATCGACAATTTTGTCATTACCGCAACAGCACCGGTTGCAACCTACGCGGTGACGAATAATATTGCCAATACTGTCTTAAGCAACCCGACAGCAACGCATGGCACGGCTTATTCAGGAACGCTGACGCCAAATACAGGCTATAATCGTCCTGCAACGATCGGTATGACAATAGGGGGAGTCGGTTACTCTGGTTTTACATATAATTCGGCGACCGGTGCAATCAGCATTCCGGCGGCAGCCGTGACCGGAGCTGTGGTCATTACAGGAACAGCAACGGGCGTACCTTATACGGTGACGAATAATATTGCCAATACTGCCCTAAACAACCTGACAGCAACGCATGGGTCGGCTTATTCGGGCACGTTGACGCCAAATGCCAACTATAATTTACCAACAACTATCAGCATGACAATAGGAGGAACCGGCTACTCCGGCTTTACATATAATTCGGGGACCGGTGTAATCAGCATTCCGGCGGCAGCTGTGACCGGAGCTGTGGTCATTGCCGGAACGGCGCCGGGTGTGTCCTATACGGTGACAAATAATGTTGCCAATACTAATCTGGACAACCTGACAGCAATGCACGGGTCGGCTTATTCCGGCATATTGTCGGGCGACCCCGGCTATACTCCCCCGTCAACCATCAGCATGACAATAGGCGGGAGCAGCTACACCGGTTTTACATATAACTCGGTGACCGGTGCAATCAGTGTTCCGGCGGTAGATGTGACCGGAAATATTGATATTGCCGGAACGTCGATTCCTTGTTCAATCATCTATGATGATAATGGCGGCAATGGCGATGGTCCTGCAGATGAAATACTTGGTTTGGGGACTCATACTTTAAACACAACTGCCGTTCCAACTCACGTTCAAGTCGGCGGTGTTGACGTTTTTTTCGTTGGCTGGACAGCAGCGCAGGATACGCACATCTATACAATGAATGACACTGCTCCGACAACCATTACGCAGGTAGCACTTTTTAATTTAAATGTCACTGTCTATGCTGTTTGGGGTTATGATGAAAACGGCGACGGCAACCCGGATATCTCGGAAACAAAATATACGCTCACCTATGACTTAAACGGCGGTACTGCAGGAACTGGTCCCGCGGTCAACCCTGTAAATAATCTTGTCAACCAAACCGGTTACCTCTTGAGTACAACTGCTCCGGCACACAGTGCCACAAGTCCTGCTTTGGCTTTCGTCGGATGGTCTACAAGTAGCGCTGATGCAGCAGCCAATGTTCTTGCACCTCTTACGGCAACTGATTCTGTGCCGGCAAGTGTTGTGCCAAGCATCAATATTGCCGGTTCAAGTGTCACTGTCTATGCTCTTTGGGGCGTTGATACGGATGGCAACGGTTTGCCTGATATCTCAGAAACAAAATACACGCTC
>Ga0099364_10012022_pt1 | contig 11735 bp, 8 predicted proteins | sample TergutTh196P3_FD_73070 | JGI IMG/M metagenome (GOLD analysis project Ga0099364, IMG submission 73070) | Microcerotermes parvus P3 segment gut microbial communities from Pointe-Noire, Republic of the Congo - Th196 P3 | ecosystem: Host-associated > Arthropoda: Insects > Digestive system > Gut ...
TAGCCGACTGGCGAACGTGTTCGGCAAAATAAGCGTATTCGGGTACAGGTGCGGCAAGCCGCACATTGCCGCCCGGCGGTCGGCAACCTACCCAGTTTTCCCAACTTGACAACGTGTCGACGGACTGACCCTAGCCCTCTCCCAGAGGGAGAGGGGACGGAAAAACGGACAATGATGCCGTGTTGCAGTAGAGAATCGCCCATCGTGTCTGAAATCGTTATCAATCCCAATACTGAACGTCCGCAAGACCGGCGGGAACGGAAAAACGTCTTTTCCGACGAAACAAACCTTTACCTGTTGCGGCTTTTGCGCGGGGACTCTGTATTGCCCGGTACCTTGCATAATGCCGTTGCTGTCCCGCGTGATTTGCAACTCGAACTCGCAACGGCAATTCGGCAACGGGTGCTCCCCTGGTTTTGGAGTGTTTCGCTGCATATCCTCTTCTTAATTTTGCTGGCACTGATTATTTTTCCGGTCATTCGTTTGGAGACTCTCGATGCTTTGTCCGTCGGAATGGCAAACATTCCGCGACCAGTACCGCCCATCAATCCCATGCCGGGTCATGTCGAAGGGCACGCTCTGCCGGACACTCCTGACGTTGCCGGTGCACCGGCAACAGCAGAAGAGATTGCCGTACCGCAAACCGAACCGCATCCTTCGCCGGGTCTTCGTCTTTCAGGACGTGATCCCCAGAGGCGCGAGGCGATGCTTGGCAGCGGCGGCGGTGGCGGAGACACAGATGAAGCTGTCATTGCCGGGCTGCGCTGGCTGGCGAGGGTTCAGCAACCCAACGGGTCTTGGCACTTTTCGGGAACCTTCCCGCAGTCCTCTTCGCCGAGACAGGAAGATGCTCTTGCCGCCACCGCTATGGCACTACTGGCGTTTCAAGGTTTTGGTGTTACGCCCCGCGCTGACCATCCTATGCTTCATGAGTTTGTCCGTCCGGTGCGGCGCGGTTGGGAATGGTTACACGGGCAGCAAAATCCCGACGGTCGTTTTGTTTCCCCCTCGGCACCGGACATTCACCACTTTTACACACACGCTCTTTGCACCATTGCCCTTTGCGAACTCTTGATCATGACGGGCGAGGAAACTCTGCGGGAACCTGCTCAGCGGGCGGTTGATTATTGTGTGCATTATCAAAGCATCCGCAGCGGCGGCTGGCGTTACCAGCCGGATCGGTACAGTCCTCAATCGGACGTTTCCGTAACCGGCTGGGTGGTGCTGGCACTCAAAAGCGGGCAAGCGGCAGGTTTGACCGTCCCGACAATCAGTTACAACCGCGTGATGAATTTCCTCGATACCATGATGACGGGGGAGCAATACAAGTACCGGGAAGAAGAACCGATGCCGCGTATTGCCATGACTGCCGAAGCGTTGCTCTGCCGGATTCTGCTGGGCTGGGAGCGGGATGATCCGCGATTGGCAGCAGGCGTGAAAGTGTTATTGGAGAATCCGCCCTCCTTTGCGGATCATTACTTGCGGGATACTTACTACTGGCTCTTTGCCACACAAACCTTGTACCACTACGGCGGCGAGGAATGGAAAGAGTGGAACGCCCAAATGCGGGATGTATTGCTCGAACATCAGGAAAAGTTCGGTGCCGAGGCGGGGAGTTGGAATCCGCAACGTCCCGTCAGGGACGCATGGGTCCAATATGGTCGGCTTTATACAACGTGCTTGTCGCTGTACATCCTCGAAGTCTATTATCGGCACCTGCGGATTTTTCCCGATCCTGATGAAGTCAATATGTAGAGAAAGCCCTTTCTTTTTTAACCGCAAAGTTTGTAAGCATTACGCAAGGGGGCGCAAAGCACAGATTGGGTGCATTTCGGCACCAAGTCAAAATGCAAAAATTGATTCTTAGAGGTTCCCATTATTTTCCGGCGAAAACCTAACCGCCCGCACTTTCTTTGGCGGTTGCCCGGAGTGCCGCCACGTCGATGATGTTTCCTTTGGAAACAATTTTCTGCAACTGCCAGCGTTTCAGCCTCGACATCGGACGGCTTTCGATGATTTCGACCGTATCTCCTGCGGCGGACTCATTATTTTCGTCATGGACGTAACAGACCGTCCGGCGTTTGACGTACTTCCCGTACTTCGGATGTTTGACCAGCCGGGAAATTTCGACTCGCCGTGTCTTGCTCATTTTGTCGCTCTTAACGACTCCGACCACTACTCGTTTGGGCATACGTTGCTCTCTTTCTTTTTTATTGTATATCGGTTTCTATTTTCAGTTTGCGCAAAGATTTCAGCGTCAAAATCCTTGCGATCAGCCGTTTGTTCTTTTTGAGTTCGCTTGGAGAATCGAGCCGCTCCATCCTCGCTTGCAAACGAAGGTGAAACAACTTTTCCTTTGCTTCTTTCAGCGTTGCTTCAAGTTGGTCAACGCTCATGTCCCGTAATTCGGCTATTTTTATCGCGCTCATTTGGTTATTCCTATCTTCTTTGCGTTCTCCGCGTAGTCTTTGCGTCCTTTGCGGTAATTTTTTTTCTCACTGCAAGAGATGCAAAGGGCACAAAGAAAAATGTCCAATCCTTCCTGTTTATGCCCTTTCCTGTTTAGGTATCACATCGTCTTCCGCTTCACAAGCCGGCATTTGACCGGCATTTTGTGTGCCAAGCGGTTGAAGCAGAGTTTCGCCGTTTCTTCCGGCACGCCGGAAATTTCGTACATAATTGTTCCCGGTTTCACGACCGCAGCCCAGTAATCCGGCTCCCCCTTTCCCTTTCCCATCCGGGTTTCCAGCGGGATGGATGTTACCGATTTGTGCGGGAACATACGGATGTAGAGTTTTCCCTCGGAGCGGAGGTACTGCTGTGCCGCAATACGACCGGCTTCAATGGTGGCAGCACTGATCCAGCCTCCTTGAATAGTTTGTAAACCGAAATCTCCAAAAACAACTTCGTTTCCGCGGGTCGCGTTACCTTTTATACGACCTCTTTGGATTTTTCGATGCTTGACTCGTTTGGGCATTCGCGCCATCGTTATCGTCCTCGCTATATTCGCCTTGATTGATCCAAACCTGAATTCCGATGTGTCCCTGTGCGATTTTTGCCTCGTGAAAACCGTAGTCAATTTTCGCACGAAGGGTGGAAAGCGGAATGGAGCCGGAACTTTGCTTTTCGCAACGCGCCATTTCCGCACCGCCGAGACGACCCGATAGTTGGATCTTGATCCCTTTGGCACCGCTTTCCATTGCTTGTTCCATTGCACGCTTCATACAACGGCGAAAACCGATACGCCGGACCAACTGCTCGCCGATGTCTTCGGCAACCAACTGGGCGACGACATCTGGTCTTGCAATCTCCTCTATGACGAGGTTAATTCGCCGTCCCGTGAGACGCTGCAATTCGTTTTGAAGTTCTTCGATTTTCTCCCCTTTCCGACCAATCACGATACCGGACTTGGCAGAGAAGAGAATCACGCGAACTTCGTCCCTTGTCCGCTCAATCACGATTTTCGCAATCGCCGGATACATAGGCTTTCCGTACTTGTCCGTGGGGTCTTTCCGCTTCTTGATGAAGTCGCGAATCTTCTTGTCCTCGACGAGAAGTTCAGCAAACTCACGCTTTGATGCGTACCATCGGCTCTTCCAATCTTCCATAATGCCGGTGCGAAACGCCACCGGATTTACTTTTTGACCCATTTTTTTCTCTTATACAGTTGTCTCTATATGTCTTGTTTTGCGCCGCTGTAAGCAAAAACACTGGCGCTGTTACTAGCCGACAATGTTCTAGCCGACAATGACGGTAATGTGTGATGATCTTTTGGAGTAAGTTCTTGATGAACCTCTCGCGGCAGGACGGAACCGGCGTGCCATAGGTCCGCCGTCGATCCGAATGTCAAGGATTTCGAGGTCGGCGATGTTCTGTGCCCGCTGGTCTTCGGCATTGGCGATGGCACTTTTGATCACGGCTTCGATGAATCTTGCCCCTCGGCTGGGATAACATGCCAAGAGTTCGAGGGCTTCATCGGCAAACTTTCCACGCACAAGGTCAGCAAAAGGTCTGATCTTTTGTGCGCTCATATGAGCGTAACGATGTTTTGCCTGATATGTTCTTGTCGCTGTTGCCATATTCATTGATCTCCCGCTTTACGGCTGGAAGCCGCCCCTCGCGTCTTTGCGGTTCAATCTTTATTTTCACCGCAAAAGACGCAAGGAAAAATACAATCTGCACCTGTTAACAATTTTGCACCCGTTAACAGCGTACTCATTCGCAAATAATCCCCTATTTCTTTCCTCCTTTACCGCCATGTCCCCGGAAAATGCGGGTCTGGGAGAATTCACCAAGTTTGTGTCCGACCATTTCTTCGGTAACGAACACTTTGTTGAACACTTTCCCATTATGGACGAGGAACGTAAAGCCCACAAACTCCGGCACAATGGTACACGCCCTTGCCCAGGTTTTGATCGGCTCTTTTCTGCCGCTGGCTTCCATTTTCTCGACCTTTCGGAACAGTTTCGGAACTACGAAAGGACCTTTTTTGATTGATCTACTCATAACTTCGTCTGTATTTTATAGGAAAAATGGAAAAAGGACAGGGGGGGACGGACGGTGAATCCGTAATGCTCCGTGATGATTGACCGTTGGGATGTGTGGCACCGCAAACGGCTTGAAATTGCCTCTTGCGGTTAAATCCTCTTTTTTTTAACCGCAAAGACGTAAAGGAGGTGCAAGGGACGCAAAGACCAATTGCCGTTTAATTGCCGCCAGTGCTACCTGTGGCGAGGTTGTATTCGGGAATGCTTCCAGTATAGTGTCCTTCTCCTGTCCACTCGAGAGTGCCGAACAAGTCACCGATTGCCATCAATATATACCGTCTGTCAGGCGAGGCAACAATGGTCCCCGGAGGCTGCATCCAGTCCACTCCATATTCAATTACACCAATCTCCGGCTGATAGCCAACATAACGGGTGCCGTACACATAGGGGTCTATGGGAACCGGAATCACTGCTTCCGGGGCTGCCGCTGTCGGTACGGTTGGTACAACCGGCGGGATTACTGCTGCGGGCTCATCGGGGGGGAGTGCCTGTCCCAGCAGGGCATCGTCCCGCATGCGCCACAGCATGGTGTTTCTGGCGACTGCCGGCAATTCTACGCGCTCCAGCGGAGATTCCTGCACAGATTCCGTCCGCCGCCCTGTTTCGAGGTCAAAGTGAACCAATATGCCATTGGAGTCCATCTGGTAGGCGGCTTCGGTGAGCGCACGTTCACCGGAAGGCGTGTTTGTTTGAAGGGTTACTTTCACCATATTATTCGCCAAATTGCCCCAACTTCTCTGTAAGGATAAGGAATACTTCCCGTTGAATCCTTTGGGAAGGACGTACGAAATGCTTTTAGCCGCTGATTGAGGGCTTACTCTCGCGGGAGTCCATGTCGTTGGCGTTTTCAGCAGACCGCCTGCGGAACTCCGCGGATTAAGAAACCAGCAGATCGAATTCGAGGGTTCACGCACCATCAGGTCGATTCCCGCATCCCCTGTCCATTCGACCGTAATAATGCAATCCCGAAGTGTTGCCTCATTGATATCGAGGGCAAGTTGCTCTGCTTCTTCGTAGCGTTTCTGATTTTCCAAACGTCTGCCGAGTGTTATCAGAGCCAGGTTTGCGTCTTGCGAAAGTTTATCGCCCAACACCCCCTCCCATTCTTGCGAAACGACAGCAAGGGCGATCCAGCGGAGGGACTCTTCATCATCGTACTCGTCGAACAACTCATTTGCCAACCGCAGTGTTGCGGCAAAAAGTTCACGCCTCGGCGGCATGTTTTCGAGAGCCTGCCGATAGAGCGGGAACGCATATTCTTTCAAGCCGAGAGTCATCCGCATCACGAAACCGACATTGAGCAAGTCAACAGGCGTTTCGCAAAAGTCTGCCGCCGAAAGTGCTGCCCGAAGGAGTTGGGCTTTGGGTGCCCCTTTGATGTAGAGCGAAAGTGTCAGTGCCTCGTACATCCAGGGTTGGGCATGTCCGCCCAAAATGGCGGCTTCGATGAGAGCAACGATCTGGTCAGCATTTTCCGGTTTCGTTTTGAGTTCTCCACTCCATCGCCGGACGACCTCTTTGACGGCATCGGCATCGACGTTCTCTTGGGAAAAGTAGTTTGTCCAGAAAGCGTTGCTGTCGGTTGCCGACAGGGCATCTTGAATCAGTTGGCTCGTTCGGCTGGCACTGCTTCGGGTGATTTCATCAGGAATGCTCCAGCCGCCGCCCCAGCCGCCGCCTCCGCCGCCCCAGTTACCGCCGCCGCCTCTGTTACCGCCGCCGCCCCTGTTGCCGCCGCCGCCCCAGTTGCCGCCTCCTCCGCCGCCCCAGTTGCCGCCGCCCATACCGCCCATGCCGCCGCCGCCCCAGCCGCCGCCCATGCCGCCCATCATACCGCCCATGCCGCCCATCATGCCGCCCATGCCGCCCATCATGCCGCCACCGCCGCCCATTTCCAGCAGCATAATATCGCCGATCGGATAAATTTTGATAAACATATTGTGCCGGCTTCTGGCTTCTTCAGCGGTCGTGATGAGAAGCGACTCTTCCCGAATGACATACATAAGGTCATGCGGACTCAAGAGTCTTATCAACGTATTGCGCAGCCGCATGCGGGAAGGTTCAAATCCTTCAGGGGCAACAGGCGTGTCCGAGCCAATCGTGGTTCCTGTATCCCTGAGTGCGGCGGTATCCAGTGCAATGTTAATGTCCGGCATTTTCAAACGCCGCAACTCGTCCCTAATCATTCGGAACAAGTCGGCAAAGGTCGTCGTCTCATCAACGTTCAACTGAATGTCCCGGCTTTCCAAGACGGCTTTGATGGTTTTGATCGACTCATCCGGGTCGAACAATGCCACCGAGGAATACTTTGCTTTCCGGTAATCGGAAAGGAGTTTCCAGCGGTCCCGGTCAATGTAGGTGAAAGGGGGTTCATCCGGCACAGGGACAAAGGACCGCTCCGCCGACATAAAGGTTTCGAGGAAGCCGATATGCCGTCGATGCCGGAGCTCTTCGTATTCTTGAATGTAACTCATCATTTGCGCCATCCGCCGGGCGAAGTAGGGTGCCGGGTGGTCGGGCAGCATTTGTATAGCGAATTCGCCGACCGTCGTTGCCGGTGCGTATTCACCGGCTCTCATGAGGGCTGTAAACCGGTCAAAGACCTGAATAGCCCTGTCCCGATCCGCCTGTGCGGAACTAATGGCTTCCTGGCGTGACCGCTCGATCGCAATGTTCATTGCCGAGCGGACATTTTCCTGTTCCTGTAAAAATCTTGTGTGTTCGATGTGCCTGATCGAATGTCCCAGCCGATCCAATAAGGCATCCCTGCTTGCCGGTGCCAGAGCGGTATTGGTCCGGACGATCTGCTGCATCAGTTTGAGGCTCTGAATCGCTCCGTCATAATCTGGTGTGCCGCCCCGGATGCGTATTTCTGCATTGCCCATTGCCACTTCGACCTCCTTGCGTATCTTATCCAGACTAAGAGATTGTGCCTGCATGGTGCCGTCCACAAATGAGGTTGCCGAGGATGTCCGCCTTACGTCAACCGGCATTGTATTGACCGGTGCCGCATTATTTTGTGCGGCTCCATTCAGGGCGGCGTTCGGAGTTGCTGTATTCTGGGCTACTCTATGGACATCTCCGTCGGTTCCGCCATTCAACTGCTCTTCTGCGGCACTGAACATGTTCTGAGCAATTTTATTACTCGGTTCTGCGTGCAACACGTTGCCCAGTATCTGCATGGCTTGACGCATATCTCCGAAAGCCATGGCTTCGTCGGCAGCGTGGATTTGGCTTTCAACGTTGGCAATGAACATCTCTTGAAGGTACAAGAGGGAATCCCAGCCGACGATAGGCATCACAGCACCGCCGTCTTGGGCGGCTGTTTCGACGACAGCACGGAGATAATTATCGCTCTCTCTGCTTCCGGCAGGTGTGAGCGGAAGCACGAGGTTCACTTCACCTTCTGCCGTTGTGCCGGTCAGCATCAAGTCGAATACCGGCAATGTTTCGCTTTCGGTTGCCCCGACGAGAATCGTTGCCCGGTCACTGCGGAGCGGCTGCATTTGTGCCGGAAATACTGTCCAATCGGCGGGGAAGTTGACCGAATGAGAGTCAATCCAAACAACTGTTGCCGTCGCGGAGTCGGCAATGTTTTTGCCGATTTCCTGCCAGTCAATCTGTTCCCAACTCGCCCTGGCAACATTCTCACCGACCGCTTCGACGTTCAGTTCCGGCGAAGAGGTATCGATCAAATTACCGCCGGTACGGTTAGCAAATGCGGTGATGAAACCCAAATTCGTTTGTAATCCAATGGCACACGCAGTAAAAGGGATTTTCTGCTCGACAAAGGCATTGGCTTCTTGTTCAAAAACTTCCGGCGTAATCGTTCTTGCCATACTTCGCCCCGCGCCGAGATACAGCACGGCACGCCGGACATTGTCCATGCCCCTACCGTCAGCGGCACGGTCAAAAGTCTCGCGGACGGCTGCCAAGCCTGCGCCAAAATCGGTCGCGCCGAGCGGTACGCGTTGATGCAACGCGTGCAGTGCTATTTCCAATTCAGGGGAGCCTTTGGCATAAAACTGGTCGGTCAGCGGTTCGGCGGCAACATCCATTGCGAGGACTTGAATTTTCGTTCCGTCAGGCAAATGATTGATTGCCGACGCAAGGGCTTGGAGGGTGTCGAGTCGCGCCTGTCCCACCTGCCCGGCGGAAGTATCGACCAGAAAGACGACCTCTACGGGTTGCACAGCGGATTGCTCTTGTGCCTGCAAACCGACGGCAAAAAACTGCGTTCCCTCCGGCGCGGTGTACGACCGGTAAGGAAGCACCTCACCATTCAGAGCGGGCGCAAGGCTTATCACAGCACAAGAAACAACAAAACAGAACCGGACAAAATAATGCCGAACAAAATAAGGAATGGGTTGCCGCAACATGTTTGAACCTCCTGCGTCCCTATAACGGGACGGGTAATAACCGAATCTCACCACCTGACAGTATAGCCTATCAATTTGAAAAAATCAACAAATTTTACCCCTTTTACCCATCTTTTCTGCAAAAAGGGAGGAAAGCATAGTCCGTCTCTGCGGTTTTTCGGGAAAAAAAGGGAACAGTTATTAGAAAAAAACGGAAATGTTTGGTTAGTCGGGTAATACGCCCTGTAACAATTCGGCAACTTTTTCCTGAAGTGAGGCTGCACCATTAGACCGCACTCCGAAACGAGTTATGTTTTTTCACTTTGCGCACTTTGCGGTTAAATTCTCTTTTTTTTACCGCAAAGGACGCAAAGTACAATTTCACACCGTTTTCGGTATAATAGAAAGCACCGGTTGGACTCTAACCCACAAAAACAACATGAAACGCTTCTCCCTACTCATTCTCTTTCTTCTTTCCTCATCGCTCTGCTTCGGCAGCGAATGGTTCGTTGACCCGAATGGCAGTGATAACCATCCCGGCACCAAAAGTCGCCCCTTTGCCACCATCGGCAAGGCAAGGGATGTTGTGCGTTCTGCCAAGCAAACCAGCGCAGGTCCGCATATCGTTCGACTCTCCGAAGGTGTCTTTGAACTGACCGAACCCCTCCTCTTCATTGAAACGGACTCCGGTACGGCAGAACATCCCATCCTCTACATCGGTGAGGGAGCAAAGACCGTTATCAGCGGCGGACGTTCCCTGCCCGGTTGGAAAAAAGAGAGCGAGGAGGTGTGGAGCGTTGATCTTCCCGTGGAAAATGGTCGCTCGCTCTATTTTGAGCAACTCTTTGTCAACGACCGCCGGGCGGTGCGGACGAGGACTCCAAACAACGGATTTTTCCGCCCCCTGGATGTTCAACAGGAACTTCCCATCGGCACACGAAATCCGCCGAGGGGAACGACCGCTCAAGCGATCATGCCGCAGAAGGGGGAACTCGATTTTCTCAAAAATACACCGCACGAAGAACTCCGCTTCGGACAGTTTATCATTCATCATAGTTGGGACACGACACGGCGGATCCCTCTCGGTTACGATACGGAAAATGATCTGCTCCTCATGAAAGGGGAACCGATGAAGCACTGGAATCCCTGGCGCACCACGTCGCTCTATTACATCGAAAATATCCGCGCGGCGTTCGACCAGCCCGGCGAATGGTTCTATGATGGAGTTAATAATAAGGCGTTGTACCGCCCGCTGCCCGGTGAAAATATCGAAACGACGCAATTCCTCGTTCCTCGGAGCGGATTGAATCAACTGGTACTTATTAAGGGAATACCAGAGTGGCGGGCGGCACATATCCGGTTTGAAAACATCACCTTTGCTTATACTGATTCGCCGCGTCGGGAACCCCTTATGCGGGCGGCGGAACTTGACGAAGCCGTTACAGGCGACTTGCGGCTTCCCGGTCCCGGTCAGATCAATCCGGTGCAAGCCGCCTTCTGGTCGGCTGCCGTCATTGATGTCGAAAATGCCGAAGCCATCGTTTTTGCGGACTGCGAAATCAAGAATATCGGCGAGTATGCGATTTGGTTCAAAAATTCCGACCACTGCCGGGTGGAACGCTGTTTCCTGACCGAACTGGGAGCAGGCGGCATACGAATCGGCGGTGTCGGTTCGTCGAAACACAACGTTGTCGATAACAACATCATCCATCGCGGCGGCAGAATTCACGCATCGGGAGTGGCGGTCTGGATCGGACAAGGAACCGAGGACAACCAAATTACACACAATGACATCGGCGATTTTTACTACACGGGAATCTCCGCTGGCTGGGTTTGGGGATACCAGGGAGGCATGGCACACAGAAATATCATGGAGTTCAACCGGATTCACGATCTCGGACAAGGAGTGTTGGCGGATATGGGAGGCATCTATACTCTCGGAAATTCCGAAGGTTCAAAATTCCGCAATAACGTAATCTTCAATGTAAAGTCCTACTCTTACGGCGGTTGGGGACTCTATCCCGACGAAGGCACCGAAGGGTTCCTGATGGAAAACAACCTCGTCTATGACACGACGGACGGTTCATTCCATCAGCATTACGGCAGGAATAACACGATCCGCAATAACATTTTGGCGTTCAGCACGCCGCATCAGGTTGCCGTAACCCGTATCGAGCCGCACCGTTCAATGACGTTTGAGAACAACATCATCTATTGGTCGGACGGCACGGCAATCGGCTATCAGGCGGACAGAGCGCGGGTCGATTACGGCTCCAATCTGTGGTTTGCAGTGGATGAAGAGGGCAATCCGCGACCAGTTGATTTCCGGGGCAAAACACATGCCGAGTGGCAAGACCTCGGCAAGGATGTCGGCGGAAGAGTTGCCGACCCCAAGTTTGTCGATGCGAAAAACCGGGATTTTAGGTTACAGGAAGATTCTCCCGCTTTGGCGATGGGCTTTGTGCCGTTTGATTTTTCCAAAGCCGGGGTCTATGGCGAAGAAAGTTGGATACAGCGTGCTAAGGATTTTATTCCGCCAGTGCATCCGCATGTTCCGCCAATCCCGCCGTTTAGATTGGTCGATAGGTTTGACACGCCCCGGTTTGTTCCGGTGATAAACGGCACTGCCAGCGATGAGAACAGAAACCTCATCCGTTTGTCGCAAGAGAATCCTGCCAGCGGAGAGCATTGTTTGGAGATCGAGTATGCACCGGGTTTGCAGCAGGGCTATAACCCGCATCTGTTTTACAATCCCAATTACGAAGAGGGGCGTGTACGGGTGGCGTTTGCTCTTCGGATGCAGGAGAATGCCGAAGTCGATATTGAACTT
>Ga0099364_10012023_pt1 | contig 11734 bp, 9 predicted proteins | sample TergutTh196P3_FD_73070 | JGI IMG/M metagenome (GOLD analysis project Ga0099364, IMG submission 73070) | Microcerotermes parvus P3 segment gut microbial communities from Pointe-Noire, Republic of the Congo - Th196 P3 | ecosystem: Host-associated > Arthropoda: Insects > Digestive system > Gut ...
GGCTCAACCGTATCCAAGCACTAGCTCTGACGATTAGGCTGTTGGGCCTTGATGAAGAGGCTAGGGCATATGAAGGCGAGCATCCATTCACGGATGTCAGCGAATGGCAAGTCCCCTACGCTGCATTCGCATACGCAAAGGGCATAACAACCGGAGTCAGCGCAGACAAATTTGCACCGGACAACCCTGTAACAGTGCAGCAATTCATAACCTTCGTCCTGCGAGCACTCAGCTACACGGAAGCGGGCGGGGACTTCGCATACGCCGATGTCGTATCTTTCGCGCTGACGCTTGAACTGCTCACAGAAGACATGCTTGAAAGTTTCGGCAGCGACGAGTTCCTGCGCGGCGATGCAGTCGTGGTGATGGCCTATGCGCTCCTGACACAAATCAAGGGCGAAGAACAAATGCTAATCGACGCGCTGGTTGTTCAAGGCGTGTTCGACCAAGAAACAGCCGATGCATTCAAAGCAGCAATCGCTCTGGCAGGAGCAGAGTAACTAAGCCAATACAACACATCAGGGCAACCGCTCCACGCAAGCGATTGCCCTTTCCCTGTGTATTCTCCCGCTTGATAAGCCGACCACTTTAGATATACGCCTGCAGATGCCACACAAGGCATACGCAATATGAGAGGTAAAATTTACGCTACAAAGAGTAATGGCATTGTATCTATCGGATATAACGGATTAGGAGGGCATTAATATGTTGAAAAAAACGGCATTTATGATATCATTAGTTTTCATTAGTGTTTCGATCTTGTCTTTGATTTCATGTAAAAATGGAGGTCCTCAAGAAATGAAATTCGGAAAAGACTTAACCATTACTGTACATAACGATGAAACGGTAGATGCAAAACATCTAAGGTGTGTACTCGAAGGCGAAATAAAAAAGAATGAGCCATATTTTGACTTGTGGGACGCACAAGAGTTAGAAAAGCTAATTGGTTACATGGAAAAAAATGATTTCATACTAGTTGAAGGGAGGTATATAATAAATCAAACAACAACGTTTGATAAAGCAGTAGAAATCTTCCAATTTGAACAAAAAGAGTAACTGCTCAGGATTTCGTCTGTCATTGCGGTCTAAGTCTTTCTAAAGTGGCAAGTGGTATACCTTATAGAGAATTGACGGATGTGGAAAAAAGAGAATTAGCATTTAATACAATCTACAAGAAAAGATGGGAAGACCATGGCCCGACAACTTGCGGGAGGACTGGCTGTCACGGAAAGACTTGGCCTACCCCTCCGTACGGTGGGCACTAAATTCGAAAAGTCGAAAAAATACTTGCTACTGTCAAGCAAAATACAAAAACAGGTGAGTTATATTTAATGCCAAACAATAATAGTATGCCTGCAACTCCATCAGGTGTTAAAATTAAGTAGGTGACTTGAGATATGAGCGAATTATATGATAGCAGTAAAACAAAAGCATATGCTGAACTGCATATTTGTGGAGAAAGCGTGTTTCCTAACGAAATAAGCGCAATGTTAGGATTGTTACCATCTTCATCAAATGAAGTTGGCGAAATGTGGGGACTTGCTAACAAACCTCATACTGTTGCATCATGGGTGTACAAAACAGAGGAAAAATCATTGACAGAAGACTTTTCTGAACCACTTTACTACACCTAGTTCTAGACAATCCTCTAGATTTTATTCAACTCATCAATAATCCTGTTATGGTAAGTATCATACTCATCGAATTGTGCTTGGTATTGCTTAAATTCAACGAATAGCTTTTGTAGTATATCAGAAGCGACTCGTGTGTTATCTTTACACGATAACTCCAACTGATTCCGCTGTGATTTGTTTGCTAAAAGAACAAATATGCCATAACCAACGCCAACAGCGGTTAAGGCAAACAGTGCATATCCAACGAAAAACGCTCCGACCAAAGCCAATAACGCAACTCCAAAACCAATAAACGCTTTCCAGTCCTTAATAACCGACAGGGCATTATTTTTAATATCCATATAGTGCGATTCGATTCTCTTGAGTTCCTCGCTTTCATGATTAAAACTGACATTTGAAGAGTAATCGTTAATTGTAATTGGCAAGGTTGTCTTTCTTCGACTACGGTAATCCTCGGTATACGACTCAATAGCCTTTTCTTGTAAATCCTTTGTCAAAGTGAACATATTCAAACGTATCTGCCCATTGATATCTTGATTGTCCCGTTCATAAATCCAACCGACCATTTCGGAAATAAGATTTAGTTGACTTGTTGCTCGTTGCTGTTCAGCTTCAAATTGCGCTTTTGCGGTGTCAACATCGCCCTCTAGTTTGATGACAAGCTCATTATAGATAATCTCACTATAGACTTCTTCCTCAACCTGATTTGGTGAAGCGATTAATTCGTCAACATAGTCTTTTAGGAATTCATTTCGCTGCTCCGCAGGAACATTCACAATTTTGAGTATGAAATCCAGTATGTTAATGTTGTTTTTCGCTAACATCATGTTGATTGCTAATTCATTGAAAGCACCGCAATATCTCTGCAATAAGGAATATTCAAGCTGCTCAGACATTCTTAAACGTGAGTAGTTATTGCGAATTTTCGCTATAATATCTGCTTCGTTATACCCTTCTGACTGTGCGCTCAAAAGAACAACGCTATTTATGTAAGCTTTAATTTTACTTCTGGTGTTTTCATCGACTGATTTGGCAATGGTTTTACTAATCAGTGAGAACAGCATCAAAAAAGTACGCTGATCGCTTCCTTTTTGTTCGCATTCTTGATATTTCACAAACCATTTCAACGCCGATTCGTCTCGTTGCATACGCAGATTAATGAGCATATAGAATATTGCACTATGCTTTTTATCTAAAGAAATGGCCCGTGCCATCGCTCTGTCAGCAAGTTCTTTATCGTCGTTTTTCCATGCCATAACGCTAATAAGAACACACGTCAGCCAGTAATCAGGTGTTTGAAGGTGCTGCACCTCAACCGATTTTGTTATAGTCTTATCGCTGACCATATTAACGTCAATGTTGTCCATAATGCCCTGAACGATTTTTCGGACAGTACGGTAATTTACGAAATCATAGTATTTTTTGTTGTTAGCTGCTCTGATTTTTTTGTTCGCAAGCTCAATATTCTTAAAACGCACATATAAGCGTTCGATTTCGCCTTGAAGCACATAGGCATCTATTACCCTCTGATGTGACGAGTGCATAACATTATCCGAATTCTGAAGCGTGTTTTGTAAATGCGCATTGTAGTTTTCCAATGTGCTATGCGCTCGTGAAACTCCGATAGCAACAGTGGACAACTCGTTTCTTAACTCACGATTGATTGCCTCTGCTTCGCGTAATTTGCTTTCAAGTCGGCTTACTTCATTTCTTAAACTACTAAGACTCATTGTTCAATCCCTCCCATATTTGATGCAGACACCGCTCGTTCTTTACCCCATTGCCTTACTTGCTCAACCATATCGGGGTTGCTTTGAGATATTGGAACAATCTCTTTAAATTTTCTGACGAGCAAGTTCTGGTTGATGATATCCTGCCCGTTAATCAATGCCATTTGTGCAATATCTTTAATGGCGTATTCTATATCTGAATATGAGTAGCCTTTTGACAATTCTATTAACTGTTCCATATCACTATTATCAAGCATTAAATGGAGGGATTTTTTCACATATTGCTGGATGGCTTCTTTTCTTTCTTCATTGCAAGGCAAATCAATAAAGAATACCTCGGAAAACCTTCCTTTTCTAAACAACTCAAATGGTAATGCTGAAATATCATTCGCCGTAGCAACAAGAAATACTCTGCTATTAGATTCTTGAAGCCAAAACAAAAATTGACCTAATACTCGTTTTCCAGTATCGTTTCCCGAGTCTGATACTGACAGAGCTTTTTCAATCTCATCAATCCACACAACACATGGTGATACATTGTCAATAAACTCAAGCGCCTCTTTCATCTTCTTTTCACTTTCTCCGACCCATTTATCATAAACAGTTCCGAGATCAAAACGGAATAATGGTAACTCCCATTCTTTTGCAATCATTTTTGCGGAATAAGACTTTCCACAACCGGGAACACCTGCAAGTAGAATTCCTTTTGGGGTGTCCAAATCTCGATGTCTGAGCGCTTCATCGGACGCAAAGAATACTTTTCTTTTTTCAACAAGCCATTTTTTTAGACCGTCAAGCCCTGACACTTCTAAAGAAGGGTTAATCTGAACAAGTTGTATACTTGAGACAGTACCGTATAAGCGGCTTTTTTGATTCGTTAGCTCATATAAATGGTTTTTGAATAACCCTTTATTACTTATAAGAGTAGTAGAAAGAATGTTTTCAATTTGTATCTCTGAAAAGCCTCTAAGCAGTGTTGCCGCTCGTCGCACATCATCATCATTCCAGTCAATAGTATACCTGCTACGATATGCAGATAAGAATGTTTGAATCAGGTCTATACGTTCATAAATATCGGGATAGTTAAGCGTAGTAAGCATCCCGAATTGTGCCAATCTTGACCATACCGTATCTGCTGTAATCAATATCAATGTGCTATTCGTTTCTTTTGCAAGGTACAGGATATTAAGAATTTCCCGGCTGTATATGTTATCTTCGCTAATGCGTTTCACATCGCCAAAAGCGAATGTTGTATTCCTGTTCTTCTTAAAAGCGGAAGCAATATGCGGTAATGGGTCGTTATCTGCGTTCATGGTTTGACCATTATTACTACTAAGGTTACACACTTGTTTTGCATCGGTATAGTAGGAAATATTGCACGACAACTCAGCCGCTATTTCTTTCAATATCCGCTCCACGCGCTCTCTTTCTGAGGAGCTAATGATGATTAACGGAGTTCTCGCAAGAATATAGTCCGTTACTTCAGATTTCGTAGAAAAAAAATTACCCATTTTTCACCCTTATGCCGATTAAACAAACAAGACAATCCTACGTATTAGATACAATGAATCCTCTAAATCGGCATTATGATACTCCAATGTCTGTTTATGCAGGAACGTGACCGTATCGTTCCAAAACTGCTCCATCTGAGTTTTCGCCGACTGTTCCAATTCGTGCTTAACACTCGTATCAAGAAACCCAAACCCGGTGAAAAACAAGCATTTGTTGATTTCGTTACGTAACTTGACAAATAATGGGACAATACCCGAAAATTCGTTAAATGAAATCAGCAAATTTAAATCTTTCAAAAACCGCATAATCCGCTTGTTAAGCATCTCGTTTACTGTTTCGACAAGTTTGTTTTGAAACTGCACAGCTATGTACCCGTCGTTGCTAAAGGAACCCTGCGCAATAGTCATTGCTGCCCCAGAATCAATAGAAGAACTAGCTTTTAACAAATCAAAGCAATTCAACCAATCTTGATATGTGGTTGGTGGCGAGAATTGCTCTCTTTCTAATACTATGCTCATCGTTACTTAAGGAAACTGTATGGAGGTTCCAAGCTCCAAGAGGGAAGCTTTTTGCTCATTTCCCTTAATCTCTCGTCAGAGATTTCTGCATTATCTTTGGCAGGAGCAGCAAAGTTGTCGCGGATTCGTTGTTCCATCATTTGCTCGAACTCCACGTCCTGATTATTGTTGATTTCATTAGCCATGATAAAATCTCCTTTTCAGATATTTTTTTTATATGAACTCAGTTAAACTGAGGAGTTCACCTTTCTTAACCCGATTTTCTTCATAATAACGCCTGAAATCTGTAATTTCCGCCATACATGCAGATAAACTGTAAAGCGCGGATTGTACGCGGGCATCGTATTTTTTCTTTGCTCCTAAAACCCTTAACACAAGGAAGCCAGCAGCCAATCCAGTTGCAATAAGCGAATAGAGTGTTACAAAAGCCAGTCCCGCAGAAACAAGCAAAACAAGCGCAGCGGCAATATTCAAGTTGTTAACATACATAAGCTGAAACTTATTGTTGCTATAGTAGTTTTTCATACTCTCGGTTTGCTCGGCTTGGTCTTGTCCGTTACTAACGCCACTCCACACATCAATTTGTAGATTGTATTCACTTGGGAATGCTGCATGAAGTCTTGCATCCCAATTATTCACAGCACCTTTAAACCAACTTTTTGTGTTTTGGAATCCAAATTTCCTGACTTGGATATCTGTCTGGGAGCTATCATCGTAGACTGCCCATTTCAACATTTGCTTGCCAATATTGAAATGCTCGTTTTTCAGTTCCTGCATGGCGTCGTATTGAGCTTGAGCTTTTTCTACCACACCATCATTTTCTACAATAAATCTATAGTATTCTTGCTGATTTTTTAAGTCTAGTTCTTCCGCGTCATAGTTAGAAATAAGATTTACTAATATCGCATCAATACGGCTCTTATAGTTTTCATCATCCTGTGGGTCAGTGTCTACATCTAAAGACTTTACAAAGTCAATAAGCCGGACATATTTTGAAACATCGGAGTAAGACTTCTGAATCTCAAAATTATTAGTACAGAATAGCTTTATTGACTCATAACTGAACTTTACAGGCACATTCATATTACTGATGTAGCTTTCGTATGCGTTAAGCAGTTCAGTCGTTATCTGTTCGTTGTCGCTGATAATGCCAACCCATTCGTCAATCAGGTCAATGATATTTTGCTCCAACTCTTTGTCTTTCCCAAAAACACCGTTGAGGAAGGATTGAAGCAATATAGCAGTTTCTTGCTGAAGCATCGCAGGGTCAAGTGTTTTGAAATATTCTTGAAACCACATTTTTGCCGCTTCCATGCGATTAAACCGTAAATTCATTAAGCAGAAAAAGAGCGTCGTCTTAATTCCGTCTTTTCGTCCGCTTTCAGCCAATGCGTTTTTAGCAACGTCAGGGTAATTATTCACCCAAGCTGTAATCGCAATTAATGCGTAAGAAAGCCAGTAGCGAGAGCTTGTAATCCAAAGTTCCTCTGACAACTCTTGTATGGTACTGTTACGCACCAAATTGATGTCAAAGTCGCGTACAACACCTAAAACAGTCCTCCTGATGGTCACATGATTACTGAACTGCTCTTTGATAATCTGGTCAATCCTAAGTATATTCTCGTGAGCGATTTGCTTTTCTTCGCCATGTAACATATCGGTTTTGAACTTATTTATGTTTTCATAAATCTTGTCCGTCGTCGCTTGGATGTTAGCCGTTGAGGATTGAACATTATTTACTTTCACGTCTACCCTCGACTTAAACGAACCAATCGTTTGATCTAGTTGGTTTATCGCTTGTGATGCGTTCGACATTGGTTTTACCTCCTAATACAAAGTGGGATGACTCATCGTTCAAACTTCTCAATTGCTTTCATCAAATCGGAATGTTTGGTGTCAGCTTCCTTGTAATCACTTCTCCATTGCCTTAACTCGTCTAAAACGTGCTTGAATCTCAAAATCCCTTGTCGCTTTTTTTCTCGCAAGATTTTTCCGAGGTCTACAATTCTACGCCAAAGGAGAAAGCTACTAGCCAAACCAACGAGTATTCCAATGGTAAGAGCAATCTCTGAGAATTTAAACGCCATTATAATAAAGATAACTATTGCTACGGCGCAAAGCGCACTATATATCAGAACGAACTTATCTTTAATTACGTCCTTCCATTTATTTTTATCATAATGCTTCTCTAGCGTTGGTTTTAGTGTTTCATATTCGTTCTCATCACAAGTGAGTCTACAAGAGTCAATTTCAATATTGACTTTTTCCGGTTCGTCTGCACGGTACTTTTCCGCAAACCGTGCCAATCCTTTAGCTATCCATTCTTTCATATAGGTGATAACAAACCTTTTTACGATGATATTAGTTTGGCTCAAATCCTCGTCAAATGCCCAATGCAAAAACATATCACCTAACGATTTATTCATTCCTTCATCAGCAAACATGGCGTTGTATTTTGCCTGTGCTGCGCTTACATCCCCTTTAGCCGCTACAATCGACTCATTGTATTTCATTTTTTTGACGACTTTTAACTCGTCCTCATCATAGTTACTTATGAGGGAATACAGAACATTCTCTATACGTTGCGCTAAGTCTTTTTCTTCGTCAACCTCGGTTTCGGCCAATGTATTATAATACTTTGCAATTTTGGCGTTCTTCTCTGCATCTGAGAGTAGCTTTTTCAACTCATTGTATTCAGTGCAGGCTTTACGAAGTGCGCTATGATCCTGTTCCGTGGAATGGATAAAAGACTGAGCAAATTCCAAAGCCCTATCAGTAAATTTCTTTCCAAAATCAACGGTCGTGACTTCAACTTGAGCCAGCATTTTCTTGAAGCATATTCCTATTTGTTCTTGGAACTCAGTGGCCGCTCCAAACGCGCCGGCAAGATAGGCTTGGAGAAGATATTGCCACTCATTACCTAAATTACCCATATCTGCACGGTCAAGATAGTTTATATACCATTTTCGCGCCGCGTCAATCCGGTTGAAGCGCAGGTTTATCAAGAGGAAGAACAGGCAAGTATTGAAGTAGTTTATAGACAAAGATTTACTCATGGCGCGTCCGGCGGCTTCTTTTTCATCGCTCGCCCATAACATAACCGCCGAAATAGAATATGCCAACCAGTAATCCGTATTTTGCAGATAAGTCTTCTCAACTTTTTTTCGTGCGCTCTCACTTGAAATGATATGCGTATCTAAACCTACTACATAACCCAATGTAATCCGTCTAAGTTCGTTGTAGTAGAAAAATGTGGTATTGTATTCGTCAGTAAATTGGGTCATATTCTTTGAGGCTGTTGATATATTCTTGAATGTAAAGTATTGCACAGTCAACTCATTTAGCGCATCGAAAACTTCCTTTGTGTCTACTTCAGCTTTTCCAACGGCGTTTGATAGCCCGTCCATTCTATCGTAGACAGCCTTGTCCATAGCACCACAATTGTCAATTAAAACACCAACATTTCGAATGGCCAGATCAAGTTCCTCTGCCAACATTGCGTTTTCTTCAATTGTGCGATTTATTTGATTGACAAGGCTGTATATCCGGCGTTCAAGCCCTTCGGCTTCTCTGATTTCTTCATCAGTCATGCCATAATCCCCCCTTGTGAGATTGATTAATGATAGTGCTTTAATTTCGTTTGCCTTCAACAAATGCTTTTTTATGCGCTTCAAGACTTATGGACGAACCCGCAGCAAGTTTTTCGCAATTCGAGTTGATGATAACTGCGCCACCCCCGGGTGAGGGTTTCCAAAAGTAGGTTGCGTCTAAATCAGGTAGAGGTTTTTAGTGTTTCAAGGCATCCTCTGGCGTAATTTGCAGAACATTAACAGCAACTTCTAAAATCTCGTTATTCATATCAGTTTTGCTCCTTTCTGATGCTTATATCCCAATTTGTTACATCTCCATAATCTGGCGGCCAATCCCGTACTTCACCACTTTGACCATCTATAGCTACTACCCTTTCACCATCATAGTAAGCATTGAACCAATGTCCAGGACCTTCTGCGCGGTCAATACCAACAATTCCATGCGAACCAGCTCCTTGTGAAATCAGGTATTCTTTTATCTCATCTGGACTCATAGCGACTTGTTCCATTCCAGTAAGAGCGTTCATATCATCAATCGTCCCGATATTATCTACGGATGCTACGATTTCACTATCTGCCCCATCTAACCGCTGTGAAACAGCAAAGGCACAAGAACCGCAATTATTATTATACGGCGATTCCCAGTCGAATGGGTCAAAATTTGGATTAATTTCTCCTAACCATTCTTGTGTATCATCTGCTTTCGGTATTTCTGCTGCCAACTCAGCCGCAGGAAAGTCTTGTTTAACCTCGCTTGCGCTCTCTGGAGTGAGTTCATTAAGCTCGTTCATTTCAGTAGATGAAATATCAGTTTGAACATCAGCGCTTGGTTGCTCAACGGCCTCTGTGGCTTCCTCAGTTTCGGAATCAGGCGTAACATCGGACGCAACGTACACCTCGGAGTGATTATATTCGGGGATAGATTCATCACTCGGTTTTTCGGCAACATCTGAGGCTTCCAAAGTTACAGCATCGGGCGATACATTGTTTTGATTACTCACGTCAGAGAAATCATCTGATGTCGTGTCTGTTATAGATTCGACACCCTCTATATCCTCAGCTTCAGTCATCATTTCAACAGTGTCATTGGAACCGGTATCATCTAACTTCAAATCCTCGCTTAACTGTTCAATGACCTCCACGTCTGCTGGGTTTGATGGAACGTCTGGAGGTTCATCTAATTCGGAGTTCGTTTCTGCACTATCTGAGTTCTGTTGCTCAATGACTTCTTGGGTTTCTACTGCATCTTCAAACTGAGCGAAATCATTCTCACCAGCATCCATAATTGCATTGACATCAAAAGTGCTGTCAGGAATCGTTTCCCCTGTAGTCTCAGTTAGCTCGGAGATTTGCTCATAATCAATCAATTCCTGTAAGGACTGTGAGTTGTTGATTTCGTCGATGCGGGTTTTTGCACCGTTTTCTTCAAACCCATTGAAAACGTGTGGAGCCGTATCTTGCTCTGGAAACGCATCATTAAGAAATTCGTTTTGCAACTCCCATTTGTCTTTTGCAATGAAATCCGCTATTTCATCATCCGAAAAACCTTTGTCGTGGTAATCGTCAACTTTTGCATCTAGTATGTCATTCACATTGCTGTACCCTGTTTCTAGCAAGTCAAACTCATCCCTATTGAAGATTGGGCCATCCTCAAATTGTCCAAAATCATCGCCGCCAGCATCCATAATGTTGTCAACATCTAACGATGTGTCCAAAGTGCTTGTATCGGATTCTGTGGATTCAAAAGAAGTATCAATACCACTGTCTCCGCCATCAAACTCATCACACACGGACATCACCACCTTCCGCACGTTTTAAGAATTTAGGGTTTTCAAGAATTTTCTTGTAATCGGATTTTGAAATACCAAAATCCTTCTCAAGCACCACCTTCCGAAGAAACTTTATCTTAACACAATTATATAGCCTCCAACTGAAAATTATACTTGCATTTTCAGATAAAAGCTCTTTCAAATACGTACCAAGCCCCTGTAGTGTTTTTATGAAATCCACTCTATCATGGATATTGGGAAGCAATGAGTTTTTTAGTCGGATCGCAAGAAAATCCGCATTGTTTCGCGTCTTAAAATCACAATCACAGGTACAATTACTGTTATATGCACACTCAATGTGCGGTATCAAAAGGTCAGCGTGTCCACGCCAATACGTAGAAAGCGATTCTATTTCAGAATCCGAAATAACTGGTCTTATATTGGCACGTTCAAGCACATTGTATGTCTTTATATGCAATGGTGTGTAGACACGGCCATAATGGAGCATTGCTTCACCAACACCCAGACGACCAAGCATTTCATAATCGGTCTCAGACATGTTGGTGGCTGTAGCTATTGCGTCCTTGTTTTCCTTTTCTACTAACTTGAAAATTATTTTTACGTTAGTGTTGGCTATTATGCTTCGTCCGACTTTTGTAGGGGATTGGTCTGCGATAATAATACTTGTCCCATAAGAACGTATTTCTGCAATCATATCTTCTAACGCTTCAATGGTAGAGCCTTGCGAGTCCGCGCTTTCTTCTGACTTGGTTCCGTTACCGGCTAACAAAACATGAGCTTCATCAATCAACATCACATTTTTTAGTTTTCCATCTCCAGCTACGTTGTTTTTTGTATAAACACAAATCAATATAAGCAATAATGCCATAATCAATGACTTCTGTTCTTTATTATTTATTGCGTTCAATTCAATGACCGTAGGTTTTTTCAACAAGTCATCCAATGGTATCGTATGAATAT
>Ga0099364_10012024_pt1 | contig 11734 bp, 16 predicted proteins | sample TergutTh196P3_FD_73070 | JGI IMG/M metagenome (GOLD analysis project Ga0099364, IMG submission 73070) | Microcerotermes parvus P3 segment gut microbial communities from Pointe-Noire, Republic of the Congo - Th196 P3 | ecosystem: Host-associated > Arthropoda: Insects > Digestive system > Gut ...
AGGTTTCAAACAGTACTTATTGATAACACAATTGTTCAGGATAAGTTCTCATACTCCAACCGGAAAGAGGTTAAAAGTTGGGTTACACTAGGCTCAATTCTTGGCCCTTTGCCTTTTCTTCTTTATATCAATGATTTTCCCAAGATAGTAATTATGGTTGCTAATATCATCTTGTTTGTGAATGATACAATAGTAACAAACTCTAATAATACACATCTTAGAGTTGTAATGAATGAAATATTTATGGATATAAACACAGGGTTTAATACTAACCTAATATCTTTAAACCTTAGTAAAACTCATTGCTTAGAATTCAGTACAATAAATTTTAATGATAACATTAATGTTTGCTACAATAACCATCGCATCTCATTCAATCACACAAAGTTTGGGGGGTTAATTATAGATGATACCTTGTCCTGGAAATACCATATTGATCAAATAATGTCAAAGTTGAATTCAGTTTGTTTTGCAATAAGATCAGTTAACTCTCTGTTGTCCCAAGAGACTTAAAGAATGATATAATTTTCTTACATACATTCCATTATAACTTATGGCACAATTTTTGGGGCAATTCAACATCTGGTATTAAAAAATACAGAATTAAAAAAATTATTATAATCATAACAAATTCAAGGAGAAGGGATTCCTGCAGAGATCTACTTAAAAAGATGAACATACTACTTTTATGTTCACAGTACATATACTCTATTTCATTATACATAGTGAATAACAAATATCTATACACAACGAATAAGGAAATTCATACTTTAATACTAGATAATATACCCACCTTCATCCACCTGCCTCTAATTTGACTAAATTTCAGAAGGGTGCTTATTACTCTGGTATAAGGATTTTCAGTCACCTCCCACCACATATAAATATTTTAACCTTTACAGCTCGTGCGTCCTACCGTCTAGGACGGCATTTAAATACCTCTGCGCTCCCTCAGGCTTGAGCGTCCCATACGCTAGGACAGCCACAGCCTCAGCCGTTTAAATATTTCGCTCTCAATATATTTAGGGAGATTTCACTCATTCTTAGCCCTAGAAGTTTTTCCAGCTTCATGCTCCGACTGATCTACCAGTTGAGAGAAAATAACATGTATCCATTTTTTATATGAGGCTGTTTGTACACAGCCACTAAGGTTGTAGTTCCGACTGTGCATAGCTTATTTTTTTTCTCCATTCGGTTGGCTGGTGAATGACTTACTTGATCGTCTGGAGTACGTGACCACACTCTATTTGGGTTATAGCGATATGGCGACAGGCTACAATAAACAGAACTCTATAGAATGGCCCCATGCGTTTTTTTCTCACACTTCTGGCTGAGTTTCAGACTCAGTATTGAAGAGAGAGATTGTTTCACTACCAGTAACCACTTGATCGTGCGTGAGTGTGTGTGTTATTGTAAAATGAGCCAGCCTAGCAAACGGCAAAGATTCCTACAGTCCAGCGAAATAGCTGAACTGTTTCTTGATACTGATAGTGGCGATGAAACAGTATCAAGCGACGCCAGTTCAGTTCAAGGAGTTCCTGAAGGTGTGCCAGGGGTGTCACATACTCAACCTTACCGCCAAACAGCCAGTAGTCCTAAGTCCAGCAGTTCAACTTCGTCCAGTGCCTCTGACGAAGATGAAGCCTTTGAGAGTGAACCAGGTGAACAGACGCAACAGGCAGTGACCCTACAATGGACACGCCCCTCTTGCCCTCAGAGCAGTGTAGCACACACATATACAGGGGGCCCCAGAGGAAAGAAGGACAATGAAGCGTCCCACATAAATGATGGCTCGAGTCCACTTAGCGTTTTTCTTCTGTATTTTGCAGAAATTATCACTCTGCTGGTGGTGGAGACTAACCGCTACTACCGTGACTACCTAGACAGACTTGACGATGGACCCAGTCCTGAACCTGACGTTACTGAAGCCGAAATGTTTGTGTTTCTGGCACTGACAATACAGATGGGACATGGTGTAAGAGACAAACTGACAGACTACTGGTCAACATTGGATCAGCTATACACACCTTTCTACGGCACCATGCTGAACCGAGACAGATACCTTCACATCCTTCGTTACTTACATTTTACTGACAATAGGAATGAACCTGATAGGACAGACGAAAATTTTGACAGACTATGGAAGATACGAGACCTGTTTGAAATTCTAAATGACACATTTTCCAAATTTTACAACCCTTCCGAAAATCTGGCTATTGACGAAGTTATTGTTCCCTTCAAAGGGAGGGTGATTTTCAAACAGTACATTCCAAAAAAACGCAAACGTTTCGGCATCAAAATGTTCAAACTTTGTGACTCGACTGGATACACGTATGACATGAAAGTATACCTGGGGAAGGACAGACAGCGCACAGCACAGCACGTGACAGCAACACATGCGACAGTGACAGAACTGACGAGGAAGATAGAAGGACGTGGCCACAAATTATACATGGACAATTTCTTTTCTTCCCCTGAATTATTTGATGATTTGGTGAATAAACAGATTTACTGTTGTGGTACTGTCAGGCCGAACAGGAAAGGCATGCCACAAGACCTAAAACCGAAGACGACAAAACTGAAAAGGGGAGACATTCGCGTTAGAACCAGGGCTGACTTGACGGCAATACTGTGGCGGGACAAGAGAGACGTATGCATGTTGACTAATATTCATAATGCCCCAGCGGAAGGTAATTTCTGCAATGAGAGAGGAAAAGCCATAAAGCCGCAAATTGTGATGGATTATAACCATCACATGGGCTATGTGGATAAGGGTGACAGAATGGCCAACAGTTACTCCACCAGCCGGCGCACATTCAAGTGGACGAAAAAATTGTTCTTTCATCTGTTAGACCTGGCCATTCTCAATAGCTACATCCTTCATTCCTCTTGTGGGGGTAAGAAGATTTCACATAGAGATTTTCGATTTACCCTCGTGAGGAATATGCTGGCACATGCTGGACCAGAACGGAGAGTAACAAGGCCATTAGGTAGACCACCTAAAGTTGAAAAGCGTGTCGCTAGGCTTGAAGTCTGCGGCAGCAAACATTGGCCTACCCCGTCTGAGACGCAACTGAGATGTCGTGTCTGTAAGGCTAGAGGCGTGACAAAAAAAGTGTTCTGGAAGTGCCGTAAGTGTGAAGTGGGACTGTGCCTTAAGAATAGTTGTTTTGAAGATTACCACACAAAGGCACAGTTCTAACAACATCACGTGCGACCTCCTTAAGAAAAACTGTGGAATCAAGCCAATATGTAAGTAAAGGAAACTGAAATTTTTGCATATTCCATACAATTTTTTTGTCTATTCATTAACTAAAATTATTATTGATTTCTTGAACACACGCAGAAATGGCTCTGTCTTATTTCCCAAAAAATGCCGTTTAATCCATTATTAAATCTTTTTTGGTTCCTGGAATAATAAAGTTTTTTGTAAACCATGTACTAAAATTTAAATGCCTAGCGAAAATAATGCCGTACGCGAAGGTTGACTGTAGCTATTTAAATCCCGTTGCGTAAAGGTTAAAAGTCACTTTCTGCCTCTTGCCAAGCTCAAAATTCGACTTTGGTGAGGTAGAGAAAGCGATGTTTCAAATGGGCGCCAGGCACTAGAAACTTTTATATTCCTCTTAACCAGACCAAAATTTGACTTCCGTGAAGTCGAGAAAACAATGTTTGAAGGGCTCGTAAGTAACATTGAACTCATTTTCATCATCTTGATCATTCCGAAATGTGACTTGGTTGAAATCGAGAAAGCTATGTTTGACCCGCTCGTATGGCCTCTGGACTAGCCTTAAATGCTACTTGTGTATGGTCAAAAGAGCGACTTTATTAGTGGTTGAAGGGCACTTCTGACTCATTTTCTGCCCCTTGACCAGCCCAAAATGCGATTTGGATGAAGTCGAGTAAGCGACATTTCAAGGACCGCATGACACTTTGTTCTCATTTTCGGCCACTTGACCTTCCCAAAATGCGACTTGGTTGAGGTCGAGAAAGCGATGTTTCAAGAGCTAACATGGCACTTTCATCTTATTTCTGGCCTTTGGACCAGTCCAAAAAGACTTGGCTGATGTCATAAAAGCGACTATTTTTCTAGTGGTTGCAATGTACTGTGAACTAATTTACTGCCCTTGACCAGCCCAAAATGGGATTTGGATGAAGTCGAAAAAGCGATGTTTGTAGTTGTCGAATGTCACTTTGAAGTCATCACCTTCTATTCGCACACCCGAAAATGCAAATTTCTTCAAGCCGAAAAAAGCGACGATTCAAATGGTCGAATGGCACTTGAATGTCATTGTCTGCCTCTTGAAAATTCAAAAATTCGACTTTGGTGAGGTGGAGAAAGCGATTTTTCAAGTGGTCGCCAGGCACTGGGAACACATTTTCTTTCTCTTGACCACCCCAAAATTCGACTTGGGAGAAGTCGAGAAAGAGATGTTTGAAGGGCTGGTAAGTCACTTTGAACTCACTTTCGTCCTTTAGACCATTCCAAAATTCGACTTGGGTGAAGTCGAGAAAGCAATATTTGAACTCATTTCCGGAATCTTGACGATCACAAAATGCGACTACGCTGAGTTCGAGATAGCGATGTTTCAAGAGTTCGCATGGCATTTATATCTTATTATCGGCCCCTGCTCCAGCACTAATTGCGACTTGGGTGTATTAAAAAAAGCGACTATGCTAGTGGTTGCATGGTACTGCGAACTCATTTACGGTCTTTTGACCAGCCCAAAATTGGTTTGGATGAAGTCGATAAAGAAATGCTTTAAGTTGTCGAATGTCACTTTGAAGGCATTTTCTGCTTCTTGACCAACCGAAAACACGACTTTTTTCAAGGCGATAAAGGGACGATTCAAGAGGTCGAATGGCATTTAAAAGTCACTTTCTGCATCTTGACAAGCCAAAAATTCGAGTTTGGCGATGTAGAGAAAGCGATGTTTCAAGTGGTCGTTACGAACTGGAAATTTATCTTCTTCCCCTTAACCAGCCGAAAATGCGACTTGGTTGAAGTCGAGAAAGCGATGTTTAAAGGGCTCGGCATCTTGATCATTCCAAAATGTGACTTGGTTGACGTCGAGAAAGCGATGTTTGAACAGCAGGTATGGCAATTTCAACATATTTCCGGCTTCTGGATTAGCCAGAAATGCGGCTTGTTTATGTTCAAAAGAATATTTTTAGTGGTTTCAAGGCACTGCGAAGTCATTTTCTGCTCCTTGACCAGCCCAAAATGTGATTTGGATGAAGTCGAAAAAGAGATGTTTGAAATTGTCGAATGTCACTTTGAATTCCATCTCTGGTACTTGTCCAACCGAAAATGCAAATTTTTTCAAGTCGATAAAGGACAATTCAAATGGATGATTGGCACTTGAAAGTGAAAATCTGCCTCTTGAGAAGCCAAAAATTCGCCTTTGGTGAGTTCGAGAAAGCGATTTTTGAAGTGGTCACCAGGCACTGGGAACACATTTTCTTTCTCTTGACCACCCCAAAATGCGACATGGGTGAAGTCGGGAAAGCGAAGTTTGAAGGCTCGTATGTCACTTTGACCTCATTTTCGGCCTCTTGACCATCCCTAAATGCAACTTGGGTGTATAGAGAAAGCAATACTTCAAGGGTCGCATTTCAATTTGAAATCATTTTCGGCATCTTGACCATCAGAAAATGCGACTACGCTGAGGTCGAAATAGCGATGTTTCAAGAGTTGGCAAACCATTTACAACTTATTATCGGCCCCTGCGCCAGCATTAAATTCGAATTGGGTGAAGTCAAAAAAGCGAATATGCTAGTGGTTGCAAGGCACTGCAAATTAATTTTTTTTGTGTCTTGACCAGCCCAAAATTGGATTTGGATGAAGTCGATAAAGCGAGGATACAAGTTGTCGAATGTCGATTTTACATCATATTCTGCTTCTTGACCAACGGAAAACACGACATTTTCACGGCGATAAAGGGACGATTCAAGTGGTCAAATGGCACTTAAAAGTCACTTTCTGCTTCTTGTCAACCCCAAAATTCGACTTTGGCAAGGTAGAGAAAGCGATGTTTCCATTGGTCGCTAGGCACTGGAAACTTATCTTCTTCCTCTTAACCACACCAAAATGCGACCTGGATGAAGTCGATAAAGCGATGTTTGAAGGGCTCGTAAATCACTTTGAACTCATATTCGACATCTTGATCATCCCAAATTGTGACATGGTTGAAGTCGAGAAAGCGATGTTTGAACTGCACGTTTGGCACTTTCGACATATTTTCGGCCTCTGGACTAGCCAGAAATGCGACTTGGGTATTTTCAAAAGAGCGACTTTTTTAGTGGTTGCATGGCACCGCGAACTCATTTTCTGCCTCTTGACCAGCCCAAAATGCGATTTGAATTAATTCGAAAAAGCGATGATTCAAGTTGTCAAATGTAACTTTGAAGACATTTTCTGCTTCTTGTTCAACCGAAAATGCAACTTTTTTCAATTCGATAAAGCGTCGATTCAAGTGTTCGAATGGCTATCAAAAGTCATTTTCTGCTTCCTGACAAGGTGAGTTCGATAAAGCGGCGTTTCAAGTGGTCGCCAGGCACTTGTAACTCATTTCCTTCCTCTTGAATAGACGAAAATGCGTCTTGGATGAAGTCGAGAAAGAAATGTTTCAAGGGCTCGCATGTCATTTTGAACTCATTTTCGGCATTTTGACCTTCCCAAATGCGACTTGGCTGAGGTCGAGAAAGCGATGTTTAAAGGGCTGCATGGAATTTTCAAATTATTTTCGGCCTCTAGACCAGCACAAAATGCGACTTGGGTGAATTAAAAAAAGCAACTTTTTGTGGTTGTAAGGCATTGCGAAGTCATTTTCTGCCCCTTGACCTCCCCAAAATGCGATTTTGATGAAGTCGAAAAAGCGATGATTCTTGTTGTCGAATGGCACTTCGAAGTCATTTTCTCCTTCTTGACCAACCGAAACAGGACTTTTTCAAGTCGATAAAGCGACGTTTGAAGTGGTCGAATGGCACTTAAAAGTCACATTCTGCCTCTTGCGAAGCCCAAAATTCGACTTTGGTGATTTCGAGAAAGCCATGTTTCAAGTGGTCGCCAGGCACTGGGAACTCATTATCTTCCTCTTGAGCAGCCCTAAATGCGACTTCGGTGAAGTCGAGAAAGCGATGTTTAAAGCCTCGCATGTCACTTTGAAGTCATATTTGGCCTCTTGACCATCCCTAAATTCGACTTGATTGAGGTCGAAGAAACTATGTTTCAAGGGCTCGCATTGCATTTTAAACTCATTTTCGGCCTCTGGACCAGCCCAAAATGCGTTTTGGGTGAAGTCAAAAAAGCTATTTTTCTTGTGGTTATGTCGTATATGACCAACGACTTTCATTTTAGTTGTATAAAAAGAGATATAATTGAAATATTTTCAAACTTTCAAACTATCTACAGCAACAAGTCCTGGATCATATAAGAAACGGAGATTAAGCTGGCGACCCGCTTGGCCTGTGGTGAAATAGATTAAGCTTCTAATTAAGGAGAGATTTATATTTTTAACTCTTATCCATCTCAAATGCTAATAACGAGCACGTGTAAGTTATGACGTTAATATAACGTATGGACCCAACTGTAAGATTTTCATAATAATTAGGTTTTCAACCAATAGCTCCACATGGCCACGCCCAAGACGAGTGCAACACTTTCACACGACACCTCTCTGATCCCTATATAATATAATGTAATTGTACTACGACAGGATACACCGATCAATTTTCTACATTTGTACTTCAAGACTCAACTGCTGTAATTCTGCTACAATATATTTACTTGTTAAGCCTCTACGAGTAGACTTGAAATTCATTTCTCAAGTGTCCTAACGGATCCAGTCATAAGACTCCGCTCGGTCTCCAACAAGATCCAGCCTCCAGCTCCAAGGGATACAACAAAGCCACTACTCTCTAGTTTAGTGCAAGAAGAGTGTACTGTACGACTCCTAAAATCGTGGAAAGCCTTACCAGACAGTTGTGAAGTAAATTTTGTGCAACCAACCCAAACCGTGTGGACATAAGTTGGTAACGGTCAGTGGATTTAATATACACCGGGAGTAGACAGCATGACGGTGTTATGCGCCGACTGAGACCCGGTCGACATACACCTAGAAGAGGCCGGTAAACTGCTAATCGACCGAACCTGCAAGGGTTACAGCAAGGTCACACTGTTGCAGCCCATGCGCGTAATTCATGAAAATAGTTCTAAAGGTGGGAATAACCCACTGATACAGGAGCAGTTGAATCATGAATGCTGTGAAGAACTGGGTACACGTTTAAACCTTAGCACTTTGAACTTTAATCCCAACGTTCGAGAGACTATCACATGCTGATGATTTGAAGTATGCAGGGGTGAGATTGAGGGACCTCGAAAGGCATATCCATGAGCATAAATGGAGATAGAAACACTTAACTGTCCACCATGGTTATTCTATTGTATTATATGTAGCAGTCACTTTGTTATGCTTGTATGTTGCATTTCGGTTATTGCGTTGTGTATGGACTAGGTGAACCTGCCGGAAGGTGTCGAGCGCGCTGAGAATTACCTCTCGAGTGGCAGCGAACCTAGAGTCTACGGGTTCAGGAAATGTCAATATAAACATTAAAACTAGGAATGAGTTTGAACACTACCCAGGAGGCTACACCTTTGAGCGCCTTAGCACCCCCTGATAGCAAGACCGAAGAGTCGGAGGCGCGATCCACTCGTCGTCTCCGCCCCTCCCACACGTATTTGTGGTCCTATCAATTTCAGGTGTAAAATTGGGCTTTCCCTGGGGAAGTCGTTGCATGCTGCACCCGAAACCCCTAAGGGAATTTTGTTTTTGTTATATTCTATATTATCCATTTTATTAGAACCCTACTATACTTAGTGCTGTGAACCTCGCCTTGTGTCATATGCTTGTCGAGTTGTGGCCTCGACATCTGACGCACGGGACAAGGTTCAATCTCGTGATTCTTACCCATAAGTTTCTGAGTCAGAAGCATGTGACCAATCCAGATAACTACCCTGTAAGTCTGGGGCGCGCAGCACTTCGTCCCCACGCGGACTGCGGAGCGGTTGATCTGTGTGCACTGTATCTAAGTGCCATTGTTCGGTTCGGGAACCAGCTGGTCCCCGACACTCCAAAAAAAAGACTCCACAACCTACTTTGTTGAACTCGACCACTTTACTATCCCACATAATCCTACTCACAGTTCGGCTGGGATTCGGGATACAAGAGAACTTGGAATATTCACATATTGATAGTGCCAAAAAATTAGACGCGTCAGGAAAACGGAAATATTGAATTTGGGTAAATTTTAGCAAACTGAATGACGGGACAGAGGGCGACTATTATCCACTGCCCAACATCAAAGATATCCTACATAAATTACGAAAAACCAGATACTTCTCTGCTCCAGATTAGGCAATAGGATATTTGCAAGTGTCGCTAGCAGACGAAGACAGAGGAAAAGCGGCATTTGGTACTGCAGCAGGCCATTAGTAATAATTAAGAATGTCATTCGGTTTAAAATCAGCACCTAGTACATTTCAAAGGTTAATGAACCAGGTGTTTATTCGTTTGTTAGGGACAAGATGCTTTGTGTACTTGGATAACGTGATCCTTTTAGGAGAGACCCTCCAAGAACATAATGAAAAGCTAAGTGAAATTTTGGAAAGATTAAGGCAATTTAATTTGAAAATAGAACCAGATAAATGTGGATTTTTGAAGACAGAATTTAGCTATCTAGGCCATGTTGCGACCAGTATAGGGGTGAAACCTGACCCATAGATGGTCAAGGCAATTAAGGAATTTCCCACTCCGAGAAATACAAAGGATGTCACATCTTTCTTAGGATTAGCTCGTTATTAACGGAAAATTATTCCTCAATTTAGTAAGATTGCCAAGCCATTAAACGAGATACTTAAAAGGATCAGAAATGGCGATGGGAACCGGAAAAGGTAGACAGTTTCAATCTTTTGTAAGAAGCTCTTACTCAAGAACCGGTGTTGCAATACCCTAATTTTAGTAAGCCATTATACTTACTTGAGATACTTCAGGATTTGCTGTCGGAGTCATTTTAAGTCAAGGTAAAATAGGCCACGACAGACCGATTTTATTTGCAAACAGAACTGTAAAACGAATCGAGCAAGGTTCGAGAAGGAATTAATACCTATTGTTTGGGCTTGCAGACATTTAAGACATTACTTGATAAGCAGAAACTTTACTATCGTGACCGATCACAAACCACTGACCTGGATGTTTAGTTTAAAAGATCCAAGTTCTAGACTTCTAAGATGGCGTTTCTTACTAGAGGTATTTGATTATACTGTTCAATATAAAGCAGGGAAAAAATGTAAATGCAGACGCATTGAGCCGAAATTCCGTGGTTCTGACTACGATTGCCCCAAAAGTAAAACAACGAAAGATTTTACAAGAAATGCACGAATGTCCAATTGGTGGGCATCAAGTCGTCTAACGCACATATGATAGGCTAAAACTCTATGTTAGTTGGCCTGGCATGTTTCACAACTAATTGTGAGGTATGTCAAAAGAACAAATTTACCGGTCCGTATATTAAAGATCCATTTCAGGAAAGACACAGTTCCTTCCGTGGGACAAACTGTTTCTCGTTATCGTAGGCCCCCACCCAATAACTAAAGGTCACAAGTATATACCATCTTGCTAAGATAACTTAAGTATTTATTGACTATTCCGATGATGACGCAAACAGCCGAAGAAGTGGCTTTAAATTTTATGCTTCATATTGTGTTAGAATATGGTATTCCATGTTCACAAGTGACACATCAAGGTAAACAGAGTATGGGTGATGTATTTAAACGTTTCTGCAAATTATTATGTGTGCATAAATTAAACACAAGTCCGTACAGACCGTCAATGTAATGGTTCTCTGGAAAGAGCTCATAAGACAATGATAGAATATATGCGTTGTTTTTGCGATCCCAGAGGGAGTAATTGAAAAAATGGCTACCTTTGCATGCTTCATATACAATACTACACCACATACAATGACTAAGTATACACCTCATGAAATATTGTTTGGCAGGAATGCCAATGTTCCAGGAAAATTACAGCAACAAGCTACCCCAGTGTATAATTACGACGATTTGGTACATGATATTAAGAGAAAACTACAGGAATATCATAAATTGGCAAAGCAAACTTAATACAAAGTAAGCAACATAGAGTTGCACAAAAAGCTTCTAAAGTTAACATGTCAATATTTTACGTTGGAGATAAAGTGCCACGGCGTAACGAGAAGGCAGGTAAACTAGATTCAATCTTGACAAGTCCGTATGTTATTGTTGAGACAGATCCCAGTGAACCTAATGTTGTAATTAAACGTACCAGGAATAAAAGGATCAGGGTGTATGTAAATAGATTGAAAGATGTAAATCTAAGGATTAATAGTATTAGGCAAATACAGGAAACCCATACTTGATAAGCAACATGTGTCCACTGTGCTGTTGTGTCACATGTAGTTGTCTATTCTGTACCATCCGGGGCTTTTGACGGCCCGCGGACCACAAGTTGTGCTCCCCAGACGAGACGGTCAGGAATGTATATTATGACTGTTTGGGCTGCAGCAACTTGGGGGGTGGGGGGGGAAATTCATAACCCTTGTGTTTATGTGTTTATGTTTTTTGTAATGGGCAAGAGTAGGAGAAGGGTAACAAGGCAGACCCTTTGGTATTTTAGACCAGACGTTTTAACATTCGGGG
>Ga0099364_10012025_pt1 | contig 11732 bp, 9 predicted proteins | sample TergutTh196P3_FD_73070 | JGI IMG/M metagenome (GOLD analysis project Ga0099364, IMG submission 73070) | Microcerotermes parvus P3 segment gut microbial communities from Pointe-Noire, Republic of the Congo - Th196 P3 | ecosystem: Host-associated > Arthropoda: Insects > Digestive system > Gut ...
GAGACAGTTCGGTCCCTATCTGTTGCGGGCGTAGGAGAATTGAAGGGAGCTGTCCTTAGTACGAGAGGACCGGGATGGACGTACCTCTGGTGCACCAGTTGTCGTGCCAACGGCATAGCTGGGTAGCCATGTACGGACGAGATAAACGCTGAAAGCATCTAAGCGTGAAACTCTCCCTAAGATAAGTTCTCCCATCCTTTATGGAGTAAGGGTCGATGGAGACTACATCGTTGATAGGTCGGAGGTGTACGCACAGTAATGTGTTTAGCTGACCGATACTAATCACCCGAGGGCTTGATCTTAAAAGATTACGCAGGCAATAAACAGCTTTGCTCAAGACATACGTACCAGTGGTGCGTACAAGATCGTCATTGTTTGGTTTTCAGGGTATTATATATCCTAAACCATTGTTGGTGTTTATTACGGTGAGGATCCACCCGTTCCCATTCCGAACACGGAAGTTAAGCTCATCAGTGCCGACGATACTTGGCTGGAGACGGCCCGGGAAAATAGGTCTACGCCAACATTATAAGACTGACAGGGGAAATCCCCTGCCAGTCTTTTTCTGCTATGCAACGCTATCCTGAAACTTTCTCAAACTCTTTTTCATGTTCGAGGAAAAGCTCCACAATATGCGGGTCAAAGTGCGTCCCTGTGCCGTTTTTGATCAAAAGCACCGCTTCCTTATGCGTTTTCTTGCTCCGATGAGTGCGGTCGGTAGTCAGGGCATCGTACACATCGGCGATTGCCATGAGCCTGCCCTCCGTGGGTATATCTTTCTCTTTAAGGCCAAGCGGATAGCCTGTGCCGTCCCATTTTTCGTGATTGCTGCTGCTTGCCGTCTCTGCGTGGAGCAGCAAACGCTTCAAATCATCGCCCACGACATCATTGACTTTATTGTTGTCGGTAAAGTCGGTGACATCGTGAAGCAGAACCGATTTTATGAATAATTCTTTGTCCCAGGATGCTACTTCGTGTTTAAGTTTTCTATGCTTTAGCATGGCGTCAAACAATATTTCGATGTAACGCTGCATTTTCTCTATCCTGTTGCGTTCGATACCGCCAATCGTGGTGTTGTCAATGGCGGATGCGGCCACTTGCTGCAAATCTTGAAGATTCTCGGCAATTGATTTTTGTGTGCTTACATTTCGAAACAGTGAATGGTTATCTACGAATACCCTGCAAATATGAGGGTCAAACTGTGTGCCCAAGCCGTCTTTGATAATATTTATCGCCGTTTCGTGCGAAAACGCGTCTTTATACGGACGGCTGCTTACAAGCGCGTCATAGACGTCAACTATTGCCATAAGCCTGCCTTGCAACGGGATTTCTTCGCCTTTAAGCCCGTTCGGATAGCCGGTGCCGTCCCATCTCTCGTGATGCGTTTCGGCAAAAACCTCCGCATACAGCAAAAACTCATTTTCGGTAGTGCTGCTCTCGATTCTGCGAATGATATCGGCGCCATAGCCCGTGTGGTTTTTCATTTCCTCAAATTCGTCTTTAGTGAGTTTGCCTTTTTTCATCAGGATATTGTCTCTGATGGAAATCTTTCCGACGTCATGAAGCTGTGACGACATAATAAGCAAGGGGATATCAAGAGCGGATAATTCTTCGGCATAAACCTTGTTTTCTATGAGCAAGCTGATAAGTAAACGCAAAGAGTATTGGGTTCTGCCGATGTGGTCGCCGGTAACGTCATCACGGCACTCAACCAGCTCGGCAATGGTCTTCAAAATCGCCGACTGCAGCTCCATAACGGTCTTTGATTTCTTGTCAATTTCGCTTTCAAGCGAGAGATTATGCTTTAAAAGCTCGTGTTTTTGACGTTCCATCAGCACATGGAGGTCAATGCGCTTAGAGAGCAGCTCACGGGAGAATGGCTTTGTGATATAGTCTACCGCGCCCAAATTAAGACCCATGATCTCGTGTTCCGGGTCAATTTTTCCGGTGAGGAAAATCACGGGGATATGCATGGTTTTCTCGGCCTTTTTGAGCCGTTTGATGATATCATATCCGTCCATTTCCGGCATTTCAATATCAAGCAAAATCAAATCCGGGGTCAGCTTGCTGAGGAGCAAAAACAGCTTATCGCCGGATGGCGCGGTAAAAACATCATACTTATCGGACAAAGCGCTCTTAGCAATGCTAAGGTTTGTCGCTATGTCGTCAACGATGATGATCTTCTCTCTTGAACTGTTCATAAGCCTATAATACCATAATTAATTAAAAACGCAAAGTATTCTTTTAAAATTATGTTCAATGCCAAAGCGAAACTTGACAAATCCACAGATTAATTTTACAATACACTTCGTATTTTATATAACGGATAAGGAGAGCTGCAATTAACATACTATATGTATTTGACGATAAGTTTGCCGAGGTTGCGGGGGTGTCAATCCTGTCTTTGTTTGAAAACAACAAGGATGCCGATGAAATCAACGTATATGCCGTTTGCAAAAGCGTATCGGACGCAAACAAGCAAAAGCTGCTTAAACTGCAAGAAGATTACGGGCGGAAAATTATATTACTCGACGCGCCCGATGTGGAGAAAATAGCAGGCACGGCAATTGAGATACAAAATAAACGCTTCTCACTTGCAAAGTACAACGCAATATTCATTTCATCTATTTTGCCCCCGGATATGAAAAAAATATTATATCTTGACTGCGATACGATAATCCGAAGCTCTATCGCCGGGTTATGGGACATGAAGCAAGGGAAAAATATCTGTAGCGGTCTTTGCCCCAAAATGAAACAAGCCCTGTATCGACGGCTAAAACAACAGGTTTTTCTTAAAACAAAAGACATATGGATAATATCAGGAGTGTTCCTCATAAACCTTGATTTGTGGCGGCTCTATGACGTTGAAAAAAAGTTTGTAAAGTTCATAAAGTTGATGGGCGGCATATTTTCGGCAGAATCAAATGAGGAATGCGTGTTAAACAGCGTGCTAAAGGGCTATATCGGAGCTATTGATCCGACATATAACTTCTGTCACACGAATTTCAATGACAAAATGAGCATAGATGAAAAAAGTCTAACCATCAAAGATAAAAAACGTGTACGTGAAATAGCGCTGCATAATAATCCGGCAATCGCGCATTACCCTAATATCATGCGAAAAATTGACAAGGCGGAAAGCGGTTGGGATAGCCCTCTAATTGATGCTTTTCGCGGCGATTGGTATAAATGGAGGGAAATGTCTCCCTGGAAAGGCTTGCCGCTCGATCATCTGCGGATGCCCAGTCAAAAACCGGCGTCACAGCCATCGCCCCCTGTCTGCAAAAAGCACAAGCCAATACGTAGCTCAATCCTCCGCTGTGCCGAGAAAAACTGCAAGCCGTGTTTTGTTTTACTCAACAGTCTTGGCATATATTTTGCGGCTTTTTTGAGAAGCTCAAAAAATTTTTTTACCGCCAAACTCTTCGCATTTTCCGAATCGGCACGCATACGCAGACACAATAAGCACAGACAAAAAGTGACAGGGATAAACATCAAAGACTGCCGGATAAGATGAAAGAAACCAAGCACTATGAGAAAAGACCACAGTCTCTTTTTGGCAAAGAGATAAAAATTACGGTGCAATCATTTTCTTTTCATACTTACCTTGAGTCTGCGAATGATCTCATTTTTGATTTTTTGGGTTCTCTTGTATAATCGCCAGGTATATCGGTTTGCGTACATTCGGGCAGCCAGGCTTTTTAAATAGCGCAGTTTCTTCACGCTTTGACATAGCGCTGTTTTATCGCGGGCTGTTTTTTCTTGCTCTGCGGCGGCGAGCCGATGGTATGAGTTCATGGCGTTTTTAAAGCTGCGCAGGGCCTGTATACGTATGGCGGCTCGTGTGTCAAGTTCAAACCCGCCGGTTTCATACGCTTTTAGCATATCGAGACAGCCGTAAAAATAGCCGTAGAAAGTTTGAGGAGAGTTGGCATATGTCGAACAAGCCTTCGAGTGCCGCCGGTGGTAATGAAGCGGCTTGCGGCTTAAATAAGCTACCCTTTCGGCTTGTATGTATAAGCTGAAAGAATGAGGTGTATCCTCACTTTGCATAGTATCTTTTATAAATCTGATGTCATTTTTCCGCAAATAGTCCGCCCGAATGAAATTCATCCAAACAGCCCAGTAGTATTCACCATACTTTACAAGCTCGGTCAGCACCCTATGACCCTTGTCCGTTTTGTATTCGCGACTCCGCGCGAGCCAGGTGAGAAATTCGCGCTCATTAGCGTCTTCAAAAAATATCAAAGTATCAAAGAACACAAAATCAGCCTGCTCTTTTTCAATAACGGCAAGGCACATCTCTACCAAAATATCTTCGATATAGTCATCGTTGTCCAAAAAATATATGTACTCGCCTCGTGCCATATCAAGCCCTACGTTGCGAGCGTCAGATTGCCCGCCGTTAGGTTTGTGGATGACCCGTACACGGCTGTCCTCTTTTGCGTACTCATCGCATATGATGGGGCAATTATCCGGCGACTGGTCGTCTACCAGGATTATTTCCAGATTGCGGTAGGTTTGCCGCAAAACGCTGTCTACGCACTCGCGCAAATAATCTTCCGCGTTATAGACGGGTATTATGATTGATACAAGCGGCATGCCCATTGTTTTATGTTTCCTATATTTATGCAAAATTTATGCAGAGATTATGACACGAGAATACTATCATATCGGCCGATTAAAAGCAAGTCCTCCCGCCAAACACTTGACACATACCCGGCACTGCCGTAAAATGAACATTGCGATTATAATTTTTCTCATAGCAACAGATTTTCCGAAAGAAAAATCACGGATAGGAAAACTCATATGAATATACTATATGCATTTGACGATAAGTTTGCCGAGGTTGCGGGGGTGTCAATCCTTTCTTTGTTTGAAAACAACAAGGATGCCGATGAGATCAACGTATATGCCGTTTGCAAAAACGTGTCGGACTCAAACAAGCAAAAGCTGCTTAAACTGCAAGAAGATTATGGGCGGAAAATTATATTACTTGACGCGCCAGATGTGGAAAAAATAGCAGGCACGGCAATTGAGATAACTGGATACTGGTCACTTGCAGCTTTTAGCAGATTATTCATATCATCTTCGCTGCCCGAGGATGTGGATAAAATCATATATATTGACTGCGATACGACAATCCAAAGCTCACTCGCGGGGCTATATAATACGGTGCAAGGCGGCAATGTAATCAGCGGCGTCAGGATGGATAAATCCCCTAACTTTGCCATGCAAATTTTCCTCAAGAGAAAAGACATATGTATAAATTCCGGTGTGATGCTTATCAATCTTGCTTTATGGAGACTATATGCTGTTGAGGAAAAATTTATCAAATTTATAAGGCTGATGGAGGGCAAGATTCCGTTAGTGGATCAAGGCGTGCTCAACAGCGTGTTAAAGTGCTATATCGGCACGGTAGACCCTGCATATAATTTCTATCACATGAGCATAAACGAGAAAGATGTACACCCCAAAGATAAAAAGCGTGTACGTGAAATAACGCAAAATAATAATCCGGCAATCGTTCATTACCTTGTTATCAGGAGGAAAATAGACAAAGCGGAAAGCGGCTGGGAGACCCCCCTTATTTCATATTTTCGCGATGATTGGTATAAATGGCGGGAAATGTCGCCCTGGAAAGGCTTGACACTCGATCACCTGCGAATTCAAAAACCTTCGCCCCCGCCTCTCCCAGCAAAACGCAAGACAATAAGACGCTCGATTCTCCGCTTTGCCGAAAAAAAATGCAAGCCCGCGTACAATTTGCTAAACAAACTCGGCATATGTCTTGCGGCTCTTTTGAGAAGCGTTAAGGGATTTTCTAACAATGCAATCATCGAACCGATATGCATACGCAAGCATAATAAGCACCGTCAAAAATTGACCGGGATAAACATCAAAGACTGCCGGATTAGCAAGCGGCGAACATAAAGGAAAACTCATATGAACATATTATATACCTTTGATGATCTATTTGCGGAAGTTGCCGGGATTTCTATTCTGTCTTTGTTTGAAAACAACAAAGACGCCGACGAAATCAACGTATATGCCATATGCGACGACGTATCGGACGTAAATAAGCAAAGGCTGATCGGGATTTCGGAAAGCTATGAGCGGAAAATCATATTCCTCGACGCGCCCGATGTGGAAAAAATAGCGAGTACGGCAATTGCGACAACTGAATACTGGACACTTGCTGCTTTTTATAGATTGTTGATCTCTTCTATTCTACCCACGGATATGACAAAGATAATTTACATTGATAGTGACACGACGGTGCAAAGCTCGCTCTCCGGGCTATGGGAGATGGCGCGAGGCGGAAGCGTCATCAGCGGCGTCAGGACGGAGCATTTCTCTTGGCCTTGGTACAACACCTATGTCAGACGGGTTTTCCTCAAGAGAAAAGACATATATATAAATTCCGGTGTGATGCTTATCAATCTTGCTTCATGGAGACTATATGATGTTGAGGAAAAATTTATCAAATTCATAAGGCTGATGGAGGGTAAGATTCCGGCAGTGGATCAAGACGTGCTCAATAGCGTGTTAAAGGGCTATATCGGCACGGTAGACCCTGCATATAATTTCTATCACATGAGCATAAGCGAAAAAGATGTACACCCCAAAGATAAAAAGCGTGTACGTGAAATAACTCAAAATAATAATCCGGTAATCGTTCATCACCTAATTATCAGGCGAAAAATAGATAAAGCGGAAAGCGGCTGGGATAACCCCCGCATTTCGTATTTTCGCGATGATTGGTATAAGTGGCGGGAAATGTCGCCATGGAAAGGCTTGCCGCTTGATCACCTGCGAGCGGCGAGTAAAAAACCTGCGCCCCCACCTATAAAAATCAAACGCAAAACAATAAGAAGCTCAATTCTCCGCTTTACCGAAAGAAAATTCAAGCCTGCGTATAATTTGCTAAATAACCTTGGCATATGTTATGCTGCCTTTTCGAGAAGCATGGGGAAGCTCTTTGACGAGGCGGTCATCGAGCCGGCACGCATACGCAAATACAACAAGCACCGTCAAAAAGTAACCGGAATCAATATCAAAGACTGCCGGATTAGCAAGCGGCGAACATAAAGGAAAACTCATATGAACATATTATATACCTTTGACGATAAATTTGCCCCGGTTGCCGGGGTGTCAATCTTGTCTTTGTTTGAAAACAATAAGGATGCCGATGAGATAAATGTATATATTGTTGAAAACGACGTCTCGGACGCAAACAAGCAAAGACTGATAAAATTACAAAATGACTACGAGAGAAAGATCATATTCAAAGACGCGCCCGATGTGGAAAAAATAGCCGGCACGACAATTGGTTTAATAAATAACCGCTGGCCGCTTGCAAACTTTTTTAGGTTGTTTATATCTTCCATACTGCCTGCGGATATGGAAAAAATCATATATCTTGACTGCGATACGATAATCCGAAGCTCTATCGCCGGGCTGTGGAATATGGAGCAAGGCAAAAGCGTCATCAGCGGCGTCAGGGTTTATAGAAAATTATTTGATGATACAGGCAAATATATTTACTTAAAAAAAAGAGATACATACATAAACGCCGGTGTGATGCTCATAAATCTTGATTTGTGGAGATTATATAATGTCGAAGAAAAATTTATTAAGTTCATAAGGTTGATAGACGGCAAAACTCTACACGGCAAAAATCAAGGCATTATAAACAGCGTACTAAAGGGTTTTATCGGCACGATAGACCCCACATATAACTATCGCATAACCGAAAATAAAAATTTTTCACACCCAAAAGACAGGAAGCGAATTTCACAAATACAGCGGGATAACAACCCGGTAATCGCGCATTACATTGCTATCGGCGAGCGAATAGATAAATATAAAAGCGCTTTTAATATAGCTCTTAGCGACGATTGGTATAAGTGGAAGGAAATGTCCCCGTGGAAAGACCTGCCGCTTGATTACCTGCGAGCACAGGACGAAGTGCCGCAGTCTCTACCCAACAAAAATCAAACCAAAGATAAAAAGACACTAAGAAGCTCGCTGCTGTCATTTACCGAGAGAAAATGCAAACCTGTGTTTAATTTGCTCAATAGCTTCGGCTCATATCGCAAGTTTTTTTTAAAGAACGCCCAAATAATTTTTATCCAGCCACTGCATATACGCAAATACAATAAGCACCGTCAAAAAATAACAGGTATCAACATCAAAGACTGCCGGATAGGAAAACGAACATGAACATATTATATGCTTTCGATGATAAGTATGCCGAGCTTGCCGGAGTGTCACTCGTTTCTTTGTTTGAAAACAATAAGGATGCCGAAGAGCTCAACGTTTATGCCGTCTGCGGCGGCGTTTCGGAAATTAATAAACAAAGGCTGGTGAAGATACAAAATGATTACAGCCGGAAGATTATGTTCGCAGACGCGCCCGATGTAGAAAAAATAGTGGGCAGGCAAATTGAAATAGAACATAAGCAATGGTCGCTGGCAGCTTTCAACAGGCTTTTTATTTCTTCAATTTTACCGCAGGATATGAAGAAAATAATATATCTCGACTGTGATACGATAATACGAGGCTCGCTGGCAAAATTGTGGGCCATAAATCAGGATAATAATATCGTCAGCGGTGTCAGAGGAATAAATACGATATGGCAGAACCTATTTAACAAACGGATATTTCTCAAAAGAAACGACATATACATAAGCAGCGGAGTGATGCTCATAAATCTTGATTTGTGGAGGCATTACAACGTCGAGGAAAAGTTTATAAAATTTATAAAGCTCATGGACGGCAAGATTCCGTCCGTGGATCAGGGCGTGATCAACAGCGTCTTAAAGGGCTATATCGGGGCATTGGACCCGGAGTATAACTACCCCGTGACCGAAATGAAGAAATTTTCACACTCTAAGGATAAAAAACGAGTTTTCAAAATACAAAGGCATAATAACCCGACAGTCGTTCATTACATAGATATCTGGGGGAAACTTCATAAATATAAAAGTGCTTTTAACATAGCTCTTCGTGACGATTGGTATAAGTGGAGGGATGCATCCCCATGGCATGGTTTGCCGCTTGAGCATCTTCGAGTCAAAGTGCCTTCGCAATTGCCGCCCATCCCCAAAAAGACAGAAAATAAGACGCTAAAGGGGGCGCTCCTTTCCTTTTTCGAGAGAAATTGCAAGCCCGTGTTTATTTTGTTAAATAAGCTCGGCTCTTACCGCAAGGCTTTTTTGAAATTTTTTACCGAGTCGGCACGAATACGCAAGCATAATAAGCACCGTCAAAAAGTGACCGGGATAAACATCAAAGACTGCCGGATAGGAAAACGAACATGAACATATTATATGCTTTCGATGATAAATTTGCCGAAATCGCCGGGATTTCGATCCTGTCTTTGTTTGAAAACAACAAGGACGCCGATGAGATAAATGTATATGCCATCTGCGACGGTGTTTCGGATATAAACAAACAAAGGCTGATAACGCTTTCGGAAGATTATGGGCGGATACTCATATTTCTTGACGCGCCCGACGTGGAAAAAATAGCGGGCACGTCGCTTAGAGTAACGCTTTGGTCACTTGCCACTTTTTATAGAATATTCATCTCATCCGTGCTGCCATCGGATATGAAAAAAATAATTTACATTGACAGCGATACGACAGTGCAAAGCTCCCTCTTCGAACTATGGAATACGGAGCAAGGAGATAACATCATCAGCGGCGTCATGGATATCAAACTGCCTCATCTGAGAAATCAGCGGGTTTTTCTCAAAAGAAAAGACATATACATAAACGCCGGAGTGATGCTTATTAACCTTGCTTTATGGAGACATTACGATGTCGAATCAAAATTTATCAAGTTCATAAGGTTGATGGACGGCAAGCTGCCGTTTGTGGATCAAGACGTAATCAACAGCGTGCTAAAGGGTTTTATCGGCACGGTAGACCCAAAATTTAACTATCTGCACATGATCAAAAATAAAAATGCGGCACACCCCAAAGACAGAGTACGCGTGCGCGAAATAGTCCGGCATAATAATCCTGTGATCCGCCATTACATCGGTATCGGTCAAAGAATAGATAAAGCGGAAAGCGGTTTCGATATCCCTATTATTTCCTCCTTTCGCGACGATTGGTATAAGTGGAAGGAAATGTCCCCGTGGCGAGGATTGCCGCTCGATTACCTTCGGGCTTCGCCCCGTCAAATACCAAAGCCCATTAAAACTAAACACAAGGCACTGAGAAGCCGTATTCTGAGGTTTACCGAAAAAAACTGCAAGCCGCTGTATGGTTTACTAAATAAGCTCGGCTCTTACCGCAAGGCTTTTTTGAGGTTTTTTGCTGAATATTTGCATATACGCAAATACAATAAGCACCGTCAAAAAATAACAGGTATCAACATCAAAGACTGCCGGATAGCCCCCCGCGAGCGAAAACTTTAAATATAAGCCCCCATCGGCTCGTAGCGACTCTCACACTCTTGGCTGCTGCTTTGATATTGCTGCGGCTTTTAGCACTTCTTCTATGGATTTGGCCACATGCTCTATCGAAAGCATGTCTTTATTTTTTTGCTTCGCTATCGGCAGTGCCATAAGCTCTTTTAATTTTTGCGCGAGCCGGCCTATATCATTTTGCGGAAAATAATACGCGCCAAAGTCTTTGAAAAACTCATGCGCCGGAATATCGCTGAGGATCACGCGGCAGTCGGACGCAATCGCTTCCGAAACAGACACCGGAAAGTTTTCAAACTCACTTGCGAGCACAAAGATTTTAGCACCGGCCAGCAAGAGCATATGCTCTTCGCTCTTGTTTTCGAGCCATCCGTGAAACACCGCCTTATCGCTCAAATCAAGCCTTTGCGACAAGGCTTCAAGCTCGCCTCGATACGGTCCGTCTCCCGCGATATGTACCTCCCACCCTTCGTTCGGTATCCGAGCAAAGGCGGTGAGAAGATTCTGTATGCCCTTATGCGGCTGCAAACGTGACATTGTGAGTATTATGTTTTTCTTAGACCCGCTTTTGTAAGCGTTTATATCTATCCCATTTGGTATGATTTGACAATTTGCCGACTGATCGCTTTTTTTAATAAGAGAGCGCAAAAATTCCGACGGCGATATGAGCGTATACGCGTTTTTGCATATTTTCTTCCACGGACTTTTGAGCAGCTTGTGAAGCAGTTTAAAGCGTCTGTTATTATATCCCGCGACATCGCTGCCGTGAGCGGTTATTACATAAGATATTCCGGCATATCGTTTCAACCATTTGGCAACCCAGCCCGACGGTATTATAAAATGAGCATGGCACACATCATATTTGTGCTCTTTTTGGTGTTTTTTTAAAAACCTCTTTGCCGATATTATAAAGGTGAGCTGCTCCCACGGATAACATACCGCTTTTTTCGCGCGCAAACACGGCAGGCGGTATATCTGCACGCCGCCGATAACTTCATAGGCGGGCAGGTTTTTATATTTCATAGTGACGACCGTGACGCTGTGCCCCTGCTTTATTTGCATCTCGGCTATCTCCTTTGATGCAAGGCCGCCGCCGCCGCCAATAGGTGGGTATTCATAATTTATACATAGAATATTCATAGTGTGCTGCTCCAAATATATTAGGGCGCGAAATAGCGGTTTACCTCTATCATCTTTTTATATCTCGCACAGCCGAAACATGGTGTGCTTCTTGCTTTTCGTCCGCGCCCTTTTACCTTGCCTTGCACCATTAGCTTCGCATATCGTAAAT
>Ga0099364_10012026_pt1 | contig 11731 bp, 5 predicted proteins | sample TergutTh196P3_FD_73070 | JGI IMG/M metagenome (GOLD analysis project Ga0099364, IMG submission 73070) | Microcerotermes parvus P3 segment gut microbial communities from Pointe-Noire, Republic of the Congo - Th196 P3 | ecosystem: Host-associated > Arthropoda: Insects > Digestive system > Gut ...
TATGATATCGGCAAACACATCCCCGCTGCCGGAAATCTCAAAATATTTACATCCGGTTTCCGATGCAATCTTTTGTAAAAGAGTTGAATCCAGCCTGCTTATGACAGTTTTACCGTTATCGCCGGTTATGTACCTTATCAATGCTCCGGAGGAATTTTTTTCCGGTACAGGAGCGCCCTGAGCCGTCCCTATGCCGATGGTTATAATTCTTAAACCTGCTTTCTTTGCCGACTCTATTGCCTCTTTTGTTTTTTCGTCGTGATCTTCCCCGTCAGTAATTAAAATCATTACTCTTGAATTTGACGGTTTGCCGCTTAAAGCTTTAACGGCAAGGTTTATCGGAGCGCTGAATTCCGTACCGCCGAACGGAAGAGCTCCCGTGTTCACTTTCTGCAAAAACATTTTAACGGCTTCAATGTCATAAGTCATAGGACATTGCCACATTGCCACAGAGGAAAAAACAATAACTCCGATTTTATCGCCTTCACGCTCTGATATTATCCGTGACATAAGCATTTTTGCTCTTTCAAGCCTGTTCGGTTTTACATCTTCGGCAAGCATGCTTTTTGAAACGTCCAAAGCCAGCACGATTTCAGAGCTTGTTCTTTCTATCTCAGTATCTTTATGACCGTATTGCGGACGGGCTAAAGCAAGTATGAGAAAAATAAATCCCGCAAACAAAGCGATATTTTTCACTTTATACGCGTTAAAGTTGATATTGCTCAACACCGGAAGGTTTGCTTTGCTTATCAAAAGGCTTAAAGCTTTTTTTCTTTTTTTAAGAAAAAAAACAAGCAGAAACGCAAGAAGTGGAACAAATAATAGCAATAACAGATATTTTTCGTTTGCGAACATTTTATTAAACCCTAAAAATAATTAACAATTAACAAATTACAATTTACAATTAAAGTGTTTCGCAAAGCGAAACTTATCAATAGGTTTCGGCAGAGCCGAAACTCAGATATTGTTATTTGTTAATTGTAAATTGTTACTTGTCGTTACGGTAGTTTTCTCAGCCACGTATTTTCAAGCATAACAACAATAAACAGCAATGCCAGCGCTGCCAGAGCAAAATTTTTATAAAGCTCGTCATAATTTGTAAATTTTCTTATTTTTATGTCTTCTTTCTCAAGATTGTCTATCTGTTTCATAGCGTCTTTAAACGATTGAGTATCCGTAACCCTGAAATACATTCCTCCGGTGTTGGCGGCAATTTGTCTAGGGATATCTTCATTGAGCTTTTCCCTGTTGTCTCTTACAAGCCTTTTTCCGAAAAATGCATCATTAACCTCATATACGGCTCCCTCAACGCTTCCCACGCCTATAGTGTAGATTTTGACTCCGTAATTCGCGGCGATTTTTGACGCCGTAACCGGATCTACTTCCCCCATATTATTATTGCCGTCCGTAATAAGTATTAAAACTTTTTCTTTTGTCCTGCTTTCTTTCAGTCTGTTTACGGAAGTAACTATAGCCGAGCCGATAGCTGTTCCGTCAATTTTAATATCTTCCACGCTTACTTTTTTCACAAACTCCAAAAGCGATTCTTTGTCGGTCGTAAGCGGAGATTGCGTAAACGCCATTCCGGCAAAAAGAACAATCCCTATCCTGTCATATCTTCTTTCACTTATAAATTCGACGGCGGCATTTTTTGCAACCTCAAGCCTGTTTAAAGGACTGAAATCTAAGGAAAGCATGCTTCTTGAAATATCCAAAGCTATCATTATATCTATTCCGCGCTCGCTGTTTTCTTCAAAATTCCTGCCTTCCTGCGGACGCGCAAGCGCTATGATTATTAACGCTAAAACAAGGTATTTTAAAATTCTCAAAATTTTATGCAAATACGCTCTCGGCGAACGCCTTTCTTTTTCAAAAACCACTCCGCGCGGAAAAACAACGAAAGCGCCGCGCGCATTTCTGCCTTTACTTTTCAGCAGCGGCAGAAAAAACAATAAAAATAAAAGCAAGAATTCCGGATTGGCAAATCTCATAACTTTCTTATAAATTCCTTTGTCTTTTCGAGGCTTTCAATCATATCGTCCTCGGATGGTCTGAAACCAGCGTACCGTGCAAGGTCAAAAATTTTAAAATATCCTTTCATATCTTTCCTTGTCAGAGAAGCGGGAACGATATTTTCAAGTTTTTTCAACAGCTCCGTAGATGTCATTTCCATGGCGTTGAAATTATATTTTTTCGATATGTATATTCTAAGTATTTCCGCGGCGCGGTAATAAAAAATGCGCGCATCGCCGTTTTTAATTGCTCCGGATTCAAGCAAGCTGTCAAGTTCAGCCAAAGCTTCTGTCTGAGGGTCAACGACAACCGCAGCTTTTTTAGTGTTTTTAAGGACATCCTTTACGGATAAGACAATGAAAATAACTAAAATTATGAAAATCAGCCCGAGCCCTGCGGCATACTCAGGCTTAATACTTATTTTCTTTAACGGTTTGACATCTTTTATATCTTCGGGATTTGTGTTAAGTATGCTGTTGATTATTGTTTCTGCCGGAGGAGTAAAAAACATTTTTCTGTTTCCGGAAGCGTTTACGTACGCGATTCCGACAGATTCAAGTTTTAAGATACCTGTCTTATAAGCCGCAAGCTCAAAAATTATTTCATAAACATTCGGTTCGCCTGAAACGCGCCCGGCTGAAATATTAATTGTTTCAAAATTTTCAAATATAATATTTTTATTTACCGCAAGATATGCCGCTTCCGGAAGTTCGGCTTTGACGGTATATTTAATAATGTCGCCGATATAGGCATTATCCCTGTCCAAAGACGCCGTAACAGCCGGATTTTTTGCAGCGGCAAAAACGTTCAGTAAAGATAAGCTTATTATTAATGAAGCTATAGCGTATTCACACAAAGTACGCGCATGCGTTTGGCCAAACCCCAAAGGGGCTGCGGCAGCTGCGGAACTTTGTTCCTTTTTGGTAAATTTTCCTTTTTTTGCTTCGCAGATACGTCCGTGTATCTTTGGCGCAAAAAACCAAAATTTCCTCAAAAGTCCTAGCAGCGCATGTGCGTAATTTGTGTGAACACGCTCTAATATTATTTTTTTCATCTACCCCAGCATTGTCCTTCTTTCTCTTTCTTTAAAAAACCTTATTAGCGGTTTTATGTAGGATTCTTTCGTATTAAGTCTTATAACGTCAACTTTTGCCGTTTTGAAAACGGAATCATCAGCTTTATCTAAAGCCGAGCTTCTTTCTTTCAAAAAATCGTTATCGTAAAAAGTGTCAATTGTAAGGCTCTTGCCCGTTTCGGGATCAAACATTTCCACAAGCCCTATATCAGGCAGTTCTCTTTCTTTCTCGTCGTTAATTTTTACGCATATTAAATCGTGCCTTTTTGCGGTTACGGCCAAATCTCTTTCATATCCGGTATCCTGAAAATCCGATATGAGGAAAACCACGGCTTTTTTTCTCCATATTTCATTTATAGCTTTTAGTGCCGTTGAAATTGAAGTCTTTTGTCCTGACGGTTTAAAATCCAGAATTTCTTTTATTATTCTTAAAATATTATTTTTGCCTTTTTTCGGGGTAACGATTTTTTCAACTTTATCGGTAAAAGAAAGCATTCCCGCCCTGTCGTTATTTCTCAAAGCGGCAAACGCCAAAATAGCCGCGATTTCGGCGGCAATTTCAGATTTCAGTTTATCCGTGCTGCCGAAATGCTGCGAAGCGGACGCGTCGATAAGAAAAATTACGGTAAGCTCTCTTTCTTCGGTAAAAAGTTTTATGAGCGGTTTTCCGTAGCGAGCCGTAACATTGCGGTCAATGGTTCTTATGTCGTCGCCGATCTGATACTCTCTCACTTCGGCAAACTCTATGCCGCGCCCTTTGAACACGCTTTGATACTGCCCGGCAAAAACCTCGCTGACAAGCTTATTAGAACGTATTTCAAGGTTCCGTATTTGTTTTTTCAGCACATCTTTATCTAACATAACAGCTCCAAAGACAGATAAAAAGTAACAAGATGTTATAATAAAAAGTTAAAAGTTCAGAGTTCAAAGTTCAAATGTTGTGTTTCGCCAAAGGCGAAACTAATAATAGGTTTTCGCTTCGCGAAAACTCCTAATTTGAACTTTAAACTTTGCACTTTGAACTTTGCCGTTATATAAGTCCTGTTGTTTCCGGCATACCGAACATAATATTCATATTCTGCACAGCCTGTCCGCTTGCGCCTTTAACCAGATTATCTATAACGGAAACTATAATAAGAATATTTGTCCTTTCGTCAACTTTTAAAGATATTTCACAGAAATTTGTATTGTTAACGTCTTTTATTCCAGGCATTACGTCTTCATCCAATATTTTTATAAAAGATTTATCTTTGTAAAACTCTTTGTACATAGCCGTAACTTCTGAAGTTGTAATATTTTTGCTGAGTTTAATGTAAATGGTTGAAAGCATTCCGCGTTCCACCGGAATAATGTGCGGCGTAAAAGTCAGGGTAACGCTTTCGCCTGAAAGGCTGGCAAGCTCCTGCTCGATTTCAGGTATATGCCTGTGTCCGCCTGCAATTTTATACGCGCGGAAATTAGGATGCTCCTTAGAAAAATATTCCTGCGTGGGTTTTCTGCCTGCGCCGGATATGCCGCTTTTAGCGTCAACAATTATGCCTTGCATGTTTACCAACCCGTTTTTAATCGCAGGTGCGCAGCCCAAAAGAACCGTAGTCGGATAACATCCGGGATTAGCCACAAGATTCGCTTGTTTTATTGATGGTTCGTTAAGCTCTGACAGACCATATACTGCCTTAGTTATATAATCTTTCGCCGTATGCTCCACATTATACCACTTTTCATAAATTTCAGCGCTTTTTATCCTGAAATCCGCCGACAAATCTATAACCTTAACTCCCGCGTCTAAAAGCTGCGGCACGACTTCAAATGCCACTGCGTGCGGCAATGCAAGAAACACGATATCGCAGGCTGCTTTTATTTTATTCACGTCCAAAGCTTCAACTTTTAAATTTAAAGAATCAAAATGAGGATAAACTTCTTTCAAATCTTTAGTTTCCGCAGCGCTTCTGCCGTAAAGTCCGGTTATTGCCGCTTCAGGATGTTTTGAAAGAATTTTCAAAAGCTCTTCTCCAGTGTACCCGGTTATGCCTACTATTCCGACTTTAATCATTGCAAACCCCTTTAAAGGCATGTAAGAAGCAGGAGGCAGAAAGGAGAAAGTACTGTGTTTTCGCAAAGCGAAAACCTAAAATAGGTCTCGGCTTTGCCGAAACTCAATACATCCTCACGACAAACGCATGAAAGCTATAATAAAATATTACTCTCGTCGCTGTCGTCTCAGGCAAAACGCATGAAAAAAATGTCTCGACGACCGCTTTCACCCTGTGTCACCCTGAACTCGTTTCAGGGGTCGCAGCGCGACGAATAAGGAGCACATGCCTGCGACGGGCGCGAGATGTGAGCGCCCCGGAAGCAGCTTGACTACTTGGGCTGGGGTGAGGGGTTGTCTCGTCGAGGCATTTTTTTCATGCGTTTATCGTGAATACATCCTCCCTTCTCCTTCCTCCTTACTGCTTTCATTGTTTATCAAAACTGCAAATTCTCCTAAAATTTCTTTTCTATTGTTACGTCCCCGCGACCATACTCTTACAAATTTTACATTATTGTTTTCTCCGTTTCAATGCGCATAATTGTAAATATCAGGCAAAACGCATGAAAGAAAAAAATGGTTCATAAAAGGTTGGGATATTTTTCAAAAAATCCGTCCCCGGAGAAAAACTGCACAGAAAAAATTATAAATAAGCTTGCCTATAACCGTTAGAAAAAGACTGTTGTTTTAAATCAGGGGCTGTTGGCGCATATTATATGCGCCAACAGCCCCTGATTGTTCCGTATATTAATTTTTCTCTTTTATTGCAAAACTGTTATTTCAACTCTTCTGTTTTCCGTATCGGCTTCCTGCGTTTTATCAATGTTTACGGGATGCGTAAAACTGAAGCCTTCATATGTCAGTTTTTCGGCAGGCGCTCCATATTCTATAAGTTTATCATAAACCGCTTTCGCGCGGCGCTCGGACAAAACTTTGTTATACTCAAAATTTCCGGTGTGGTCAGTATACCCGTTAATTTTATATTTCTTTCCGGACTTCTTTAACTTCCCGGCAACAGCTTTGAGATACTCTTCTTCTTCGGGCGTTATTTCATATTTGTCAAACGCGAAATGAACGGGATGCGAAGAAACCGCGTCCTCAATCTTGGCATTGACAGCAATCCCTTCTTCCAAGTCTGCATCGCTTTCTTTTGAGGAGTCCTGCGATGCGATACTGCCGTTATTTACGATCAAAGCGGTTTTTGAATCATCAGTCTTATTATTTCCGGAAACGGATTTTGCCGCAGATGTTTCGCCTGCTGTTCCGGCAGAAGCTCCTTCGGCTGATTTTATCTCCGGCGTTTCAGTATTCGGTTCGGCAGATGCTGTACCTGAAGAAGCCGTTTCCATTTCTTCCGTATTACTGTATTTCACATCTTTCTTAAAGCCTGACAATGCTATTCTTACTCCCGCGTTGACAGACAAGTTTTGAATTTTATCGCCTTTTTCATAGCCCGCGTAAGTATAAATTGAAATAATCTTTGTGACGACAGCATTAAATCCGCCGCCTATGTCGAAACTTCCGCCCGAAATACTGCTGGAATCATATCCGCTTATTTTCATATCGGATGAAAAATCCTGATTATATCCGCCTTCAACATAAGGCTCTACTATAGCGCCGTTGTTTAGCGTCGCCGAATATCCGGCAAAAACCGCGGGACGGACGATTAAAGTATGCGCCGCGCCATATTTGACAGAATTTAAAGCCGCGCTCTGAATATGCCCGAACACTCCTTTAATTTTCGGTTCAACTATAAAAAAGTCAGACGTATTGGCCGGAATTTTGAATTCTTTTCCCCCTTCAATGCTTGCGGCAAACATGCCGAATTCCTTTTCCTGCCTTGATGAAACGTCTTGCGCGCTATAGAAAAAGTATCTTGCGGCAGCGTCAATAAACCAGCCGGACGGATTAAGCCATGTTTCGTATATACCGATTAAGGGCGCGCCGGATTTAATATTATTTACAGGCTGAAAATTTTCCGTGCCGATATAGCCCGCCAAAATACCCGCGTAAATTCTGCTCGGGCTGTCTTTTAAAACGCGGAAATCAACGCCCGCTTCAACGCCCGATATTGCCGCATCCAAATCTATGCCGCCGTAACGCGGCAAATCGTTATAATACCCTCTTATCCATAAAGCGCTGTTTACTTCCTCTTTTGTTCTTCTTAAATCGCCCAGCCTCTTATTAAGAGAGTTAGTCCCCGCTTTAAGCACTGCTGAATTTAAAGCAGAAACCGCAAACGGATTATTAACCGCCTGCGCCGACACTGAAAACAAAAATAAACTTGCTGTAAAAATAGCCGCTAAACGAATTTTTTTCATTCTAGAACCTCCACCCTGCGCCAGCTCTTATGCCGACGTCCGTATTGCGGCTGGTTTTGCAAACTCCCTTAACCCAGACATTTAATCTTTTGGAAAATATTTTTGACGCGCCTGCCGTATATTCAAAATAGCCGATTTCGGATTCCAAATCAGGAAGTTCTATATCTCCGATTTTTCCGGAAACTTTGCCGAGATTATATACATAAGCGCCGCCAAGCAAAAAGTTCCATGTGTCCAGCCCGTAAATAACGTTAAGTCCCGGCGAGGCGTTAAAACCGTCAGGGCTTTCGGTCTCCATTTCAATATTACCGTAAGAAGAGTTCCATTTCTGTTTGCCTAAAAGGTTATAAGATACAAGCGCGAAAGGCTGTAAAATGAAATTATCAAGATACATATTGTAAGCGTTTTTGGCTGCCGCGCCGACAAACCAGTTGTAAATATCTTCGCTGGTTCCGGCGACTTCCATATTGTTTTTATATCCTCCGCCGTAAACTAAAGCCGAAACGGTATAAACATCGTCAATCATCGCCGAAGCCATAAAACCGGCCTTCACGGCATTTTGGCTCATGCTTGCGGGAGCAAGCGTCTGCGACACGCCTGTATATCCCACAAACAAAGAAGGCAAAAAGTGTGAATTTTCGCCAATGTCTCCGGCGCTGAAATCGATCCCTAAAACAGCGCCGTAAAGGTCATTCTTGAGGTCCGCATTATAAGCTGTCGGCAAAGTTTCGTATTCGTAATAAGTTTTTACCCAGTAAGTCTTTTCCCTGTTTTCTTTGAGAAACTGCGAAGGCAAAAAGCGGTAATCGCTTTTATCCGAGTTTACAAGCATTTGGTTGCTGTCAAAAAACACATGGTCAAACAAGACATTGTTTGCAAGAAGCTGCGCCTCAAGCATCGCCCAAACAGCGGCTTGCCCTCTTCCTGTTTCCGGGGCAAACGATTGAAGACTTAACCCGTACCAGCCGTTGCCCAGCGACTCCATGACATACTGTCCGAAAATCGTGTTTACCGCGGGAGCATCCGTCGTGAAATTCGCGCTGCTCACATCAGGGCTGTCAAACACCTGAACTTCAAAACTTTTTGTTTTCGGTAAAGTTATGAAATCAAAGTAAGAAATATTGACACTGCCTGAAACCGCTCCCCCAAACGTGTAAGAATCGGATGCTTGGTCTGCGGCGTTAACGTCTATGGCGAAGTTATTGTCTCCCGTTGCCGTGAGCGAGCCGTCAAACGTATTATGCGTAAGCTTCCCGAACGAGGCGTTTATAAACGCATTGTTTAAGACTAAATTTCCTTGTGTTCCCGTGCCTGAAGACATATTAATCTGAAATCCGTTCTGGCTTAACGTTGAATTGATAAGTTCTAAGTTGCCGCCCGTAATAGAAGTATTCGGCCCGAGATTAAGAACGGATCCGTTAGCCGCATAAAGAGTTCCGTTTGACTGCTTGTATATGCTGCCGGCCCCGGTCACAAGACCGTCAATTGTCAGAGAGCCTGTTCCGTCAATACTGTCTAAAAGCACGGTCCCGCTCCACGTATCAGAAGCATCAAGAACGACATTGCCGTTCTTATCGTTTCTGATATCAAACGTAGCCCCGTAGGCAATATTAACTATCGTATTGGGCGTAATAATATCGTCTTCATTATTGAAAAACAAGTAGCTGTTTATATTTAAAGTCCCGCCCGTAAACTGTACTAAGCGGTTTACCGGCCTGTTTAGCTCATTTGCCTCGGATGAGTTCCAATTTACGATACCGCCTGAGACAAGAATATCTCCGCCGAATGTCGTGCCGTCAAAGTTTGTCGTTCCCGCGCTTTGATTGAAAGTTCCGGTAAAGCCGTAGCTGTTACTGAGCGCCTCCAACGTTAAAGTTCCGGCGCCGGTTTTGTTAATGATTCCCGTGCCGGAGATGCCGCCGCCGACAGACACTGTTCCTGCAGCGCCGTTTATGTTCATAATGCCGTCATTGTAAATATCGTTTGCGCCGCTGCTGTCGGAGTTGCCTGAAAAGTCTATGCCGATATCTTGCGATTCCGATGTCAGGCTTAGATTACCGGCATTATAAATTGCTCCGCCTAAGACGGCAGCCGTGTTGCCGCTGAAACTGCCGCCGCCGACTATAAAAGTGCCGGTGCTGTTGCCGGATGCTATGTATATGGCGCCGCCGTCGCTGCCCGCAGTATTGCTTGAGAAAGAAACATAGAACATGTCCGCCTGCGTGTTAGCCGTAGTACCGTCGAAATAAATCGCGCCGCCCGAGCCGCCCGCCGCATTGCCGTCCCATGATACGAGCAAAGAGCTGAACTTCCCGCCTGTCTGATATACGGCGCCGCCGCTGCCTTCAGACGTATTTCCCGTAACGGCAAGATTGCCTAACATCGCGGAGGAAAGCTCCGTCTGGTCTGTCAGGTTTAAAACCGAACCGTTGCCGTCCGAACCGGGAACGTAAGAATCCGCTTTGGCGTTCGTGACAGTCACATCCCGGAGCGAAAATACGACAGTACCTGTACTGCTTTGCGCGTTTTCTCCGGTTATATTGAACAGCGAATGCTGGTTGGCGTCCAAAATTTGCGAGCTTTTATCAGCAGTCTGCCCGTATACGGCAAAAATACCGGCCTGCATGGCATGCAGATTATAATTTGTTCCTCCGCTGCTGGTGCTGGTTCCGATAGTGTAAGTGCCTGCGTTGATTTGGAAAGATCTGTTCACGTTTCCGTCGGCAAGTGTGTAAGTGCCGGGCGGATTTGAATAAGCGATTACGCCCGGGTCGCTGTCTATTCCCATATTCGCCGCGTCCAACCGGAGTGAATTGTCCAAAGCCGGCATATGCTGGGCAAAGTTTATCCATTGCATAGCTCCGCCGCCCGTGCCGGATGAAGTTGTAACAGTATACAAGTTACTCGATGTGGCGGCATACTGGGTGCGCGGATAGTTGCCGTCAAACGCCGCGCTGCCGTACAGAATTTGATAATCCCCGGAAAGATACAGAGTTTCCGTATCGTATATATAAATTCTGCTGATACCGAGCGATACAGCGGAATCAACCGTCAGCATATCGCGCGAGCCGCCGCTGCTGATTTTAAAAGATATCGTACTCTGACCGTCCAAATTCATCATATCTGAAAAATCATAATTTTGGTATTGCGCAGAAGAATTCGCCAAATCAAGAACGCTGCTTTCCAGCAGGTATGCCGTGCCGCCCGTATAATCCGTACTGCCAAGCGTCACGTTGCTTCTTGAAAAAAGAACGCTGTTCGCCTCACCGTTATCCAGCTTTGACGCAAGGTTAAAGCCGGCTGACGCAGTGCCGGGAAGGCCGTTTTGAAATGTCATGCTCACGCCGCTAGCGTCGGGACGGAGGTATATGCCTTGCGCAGACGCGCTTGATGCGGAAACAATTGCCAACTGTCCCGCGGACGTGTTTCCGTGAATCAACATTGCCGATGAGCCAAGATCTGCGTTGTAATAGATACTGCTGCCGTAAACCATAACGGCGCCGCCGTCAATAACGTTGTGACCGCCGAACATCGTCCCGTCACGCGCATCCAGCCGTCCGGACGCAGACGTTTGAGCGTATGTCCCCTCAAAGCCGCTTGCGTCTCCCTTAAGGAACAAAGTTCCCGTGCTGTTATTAACCAAATTGCCGGCGCTTGAGCCGGTCAAATACATACCTGTCGACACGCCGTCTCCCAGCGTAAAATCATCATTTGAGTTGATATAAGCCGTCCCGTCGAGGATATTCAATACCCCTGTCTGCTCAAAAGAACTGCCTGCATTGAAGTTCAATGTGCCGGAGTAAAGCGTGTTTATCCCGCCGAAGAATGAGCCTGTAACGTTAGTGATGCCGTCGGTTTGGTTGTATGCGCCCAGATAAAGATTATTGGTCCCTCCCAGATTGAAGCCAAATCCCAAGCTGTCGCCCGCACTGTTAATTGTCCCGAGGCCTGCTATACCGCCTGTTATTTCAACACTTCCGTCAGGGCCGGTTACGTTTATATTCGTGACTCCGGCGGCTGTCTGGTAAATATCATTTGAATCGCCGGTTATACTGTTTGTACTGTTTGATAAGTTACCGTAAAACCCTATTCCCGCTCTGGCGGAGCCGTCCGAGTTAATATTGAGCGTACCGCTGTTATAAACCGCGCCGCCGGACTTTCCCGCGGAATTGCCGTCAAACCGGATGCCGTCGTACATATTCAGCGTGCCGGCATTAAAAACCGCGCCGCCGGAAGCGTCAGCGGCATTACCAGAAAAAGAGCCGCCGGTTACCGCCAGCTGCGCGCCTG
>Ga0099364_10012027_pt1 | contig 11731 bp, 10 predicted proteins | sample TergutTh196P3_FD_73070 | JGI IMG/M metagenome (GOLD analysis project Ga0099364, IMG submission 73070) | Microcerotermes parvus P3 segment gut microbial communities from Pointe-Noire, Republic of the Congo - Th196 P3 | ecosystem: Host-associated > Arthropoda: Insects > Digestive system > Gut ...
TAAACATTGTTAGCGAGGCGGCGCAAAGATGGTGGCGGGAGTTCTTGCAGCAGAATCAATTTTGGAAAAATGAGTGCAAAAATGGTAGGGTTGTTCCCTGACGACTCCTAATGCTTCCTCTCGGCAAGCATATGAGCAAGGCACTCCAAAAACGCAGTGTTGTCGAAAGCGCCTCTCAGTGCCTTTATTGCCTTACCTGTTTCCGCTTGGATGATATCTTCGCAAGCGTGGATTCCCATGAGATTTGCGTAAGTCGTTTTACTGTTCTTCATATCTGAACCGGTCGGCTTGCCAAGAAGTTCCGGATTTGCAGTCATGTCGAGTAAATCATCCCGCACCTGAAAAGCAAGGCCGATTGAATTAGCATAATCCGTAGCGGCTTTTATTTGCTCCTGCGTTCCACCCGCCGCGACAACGCCGATACAGGCCGATGCCGATATCAACGCCGCTGTTTTTAAGCTGTGCATTTCAGTAAGCTCATTAACAGATAGTTGCTTGTTTTCGTTGTGCAAATCGAGGAACTGCCCGCCGCAAACCCCATGCGCACCCGCTGCTTTAGCTAATATACTTGCCATTTCCGTGACGGTAGCGGGTGGGAGAGCGGAGCCTAGTATTGTTTCAAACGCAGCGGCTTGCAAAGCGTCCCCAGCCAGCATGGCCGTGAACTCCCCGAATTTGATGTGGTTCGATGGCTTTCCCCGACGTATTTCGCTATCGTCCATGCAGGGTAAATCATCGTGGATGAGCGTGTAGGCATGCAGCATCTCTATCGCGCACGCAGCATCTAGCGCAGCCTCCGCTTTCCCTCCGGCGGCTTCGCAGAGCTTTATGCAAATGACCGCCCTAATCCGCTTCCCACCGGCAAGCAGGCTATAGCGCATCGACTCCAAGAGTTCCGAATACCCTTCATTGTTTGCATTGAAGTACCCGTTTAGCTTTTCCTCCACCAGAGCGCAGCACTGCTCCAGTTCACGCGCTATTTTGTGATTATCGCTATTCTTCATCGAACGGAATCTCCTCAGTATCGCCTCCGCTGCTTTTTTGCAGGCGAACAACCGTCTGCTCTGCCTCATCGAGCATTTTGCCGCAGCTTTTAATAAGACGCGCACCTTCTTCAAAAAGCGCAAGCGACTTATCAAGCGGCGCATCGCCCCTCTCAAGCAATCTCACAATTTCATCGATCCTAGCAGCAGCCTGCTCGAAATTTAGTTTCTTATCCATTGTACTACTCCCTGTCCTAAATATATTTGACAAGATACCTTTGGTTTTCGCGTCCAAGGTGCGTAGAGGAAGCCGCATTATCGGGATGTCGAGGACGCCATCCCCTAGCGAGGCGGCGCGAATTTCCGAAATTGCGAATTAGTCACCGACTACGCATCTAATCTCGTCTTTTTGCAGCCGTACCGTCATTTGCTCCCCTGCCTTGATGTCGGAGGCTTTTTTTATGACTTGTCCATCGGCGCGGCGGGCTATCGCATAACCTCGGCCAAGGACTTTGAGCGGACTCATGGCGTCCAAGGCGGCGGCGAGCCTTGCGTATCTTTCGCGATTTTCGGAAATCCTCATCCGCAACGCAGAAAAAAGCCTGTCATGCGAGCGATCGAGCATTAGCCGCTTATCGTCAACATAATGTTTGGGGCTCTGCATAACACGCTTGTTTGATAGATTATCCAAACGCTGACGGCGCGACTTGAGCTCCCTTTCCACTGCCCGCCTAATGCGTATTTCCATGCCCAGTAGTACTTCTCGCATCTCGCTCTGATCGGGTGTTGCAAGTTCCGCCGCATTGGATGGTGTCGAAGCCCGAGCATCCGCAACGAAATCAGCTATTGTGACATCCGGTTCATGCCCAACGGCGGAGATAGTCGGTATGTCCGAATCAAATATAGCTCGTGCGACCCGTTCGTCATTGAACGCCCATAAATCCTCGAGCGAACCTCCCCCGCGCCCTGTTATTATCAAGTCGGCGACATTGCGGTAGTTAGCCAGTTCTATAGCTTCGATTATCTCAGGCGGAGCCTCAACCCCCTGCACCCTCACCGGCATTATTATAACTTTTGACATCGGCCATCGGACTTTCAGAATCCTGATGATATCGCGCACCGCTGCTCCCGCAGGTGAGGTGACGACTGCAATTGCCTTAGGGAAACGCGGCAAGGGCTTCTTATGCCGATCGTCGAATAACCCTTCTTTGCGCAGTTTTTCATATAACTGCTCATATGCGACATGCAAATCGCCAACACCATCGGGCGTAAGGTCGCTGACATACAGTTGATAGGCCCCATCCCTGGGATAAACCGCGACGCGTCCGAATGCGACAACACTCATTCCGTTCTCAGGTTTATACCGCAGCTTCGACGCGCTGCCCCTGAACATGACGCAGCGCAATGAGCACTCGGCATCTTTCATAGTGAAATAATGATGCCCCGATGGGTACATCTTGTAATTCGACAGTTCCCCCCGCACACGCACGCCGGCAAGGAGCATGTCTGAGTCAAGCAAGTCCTTTACATAATTATTAAGCTCACTGACCGAAATAGTCCTATCTGTCATTATAATTACTAATTCCTCATTCCTCATTCCTAATTACCCTCGGGGTTTTCGGCTCTGGAGAAGCTGCCTAGTACGCCGTTTACGAACGAAACCGTTTCAGGGGTTTCGTATCGTTTCGCCAGTTCGATGGCCTCGTTGATTGCAGCGCTATCAGGCACATCGGGCATGTACAGGACTTCGAACATAGCCGCCCTCATAATTGCAACGGCCGTTCTGGATATCCTGCCAAACCTCCATCCAACGGAATACTTGTCAATATAGCCATCAAGCTCCGCAGCATGTTCAACCACCCCTGTGACGAGGCGGGTGATGTAATTTAACTGCTTATCATCAGGGGTTTTGCCATATAGCTTGTCTTCGTCTTTCAAAGTGGAATAATACTCTTCCTCAAACAAGCGGGACAAGAGCTCCTGCGGGTCTGACGGGTTTTCAGAAATGCAGAAGCACAACCTGACTGCTATCTCTCTGGCCGCTTTCCTAATCATGCTTCATCCGCCGGTGAAGCTGTCTTGCGCTTTAGTGCAATACCGCAAACATGTACGTTCACAGCGCTGACAATAATGCCAACCATATCTCCAACAGCCGACATCACCGCTTTTTGCACCTCCAGGGCAACCTCAGTAACGGAATGGTTTTTGTCTACCAAGATATACACATCAATGGTGATGTTCTCTCCGTCAATATCCAGCTTCACACTTTTTGCAATTCCCTTGCTGTTTGCTTTCTGCGACAACTCCTTGCTTGGTGAGTAATAAAGCCCATGAACGCCTTCGACCTCTGATGCCGCCATACCCACGATAACGGCAACAACGTCCTCTGCAATATTAATGCTGCCTTTTTCGTCAACAGTCTTTATATATCCTCTGCTTTCTCCCATTTTATTTAATCCACCTTTCTGCTTATGTCACCAACTGATTTTGAAATTCTGCTGTGCTTCGTGCCTTCGCCTACTGACCACTAAACACTGACCACTGTTTGAACGGTATTGTACCACATCGCTATCAGAAAAGAAAGAGATAAGTTTTGCTCCTGATTGCTTTATTCTCTGTAATATGATAGTATTTCCTTAAAGAAAAGGGGGCTGGCTTCACATGAACAAAAAGTATTACCTAGCTATCGACATCGGCGCGTCAAGCGGGCGCCATATTTTAGGCAGTCTGGAGAACGGTAGTATACAACTAGAGGAAGTCCATCGTTTTCCAAATGGAATGGAAAATAGCGAAGGCGGACTTTGCTGGGATGTTGACGCGCTTTTCTCGGAAATTATAAAAGGCATGAGGAAATGTGCAGAAGTAGGGCAGGGGAGTCCCGTCAGCGTAGGTATTGACACATGGGGCGTGGATTTCGTGCTGCTCGATCAGGCAGGCAACCCCGCCGCTCCCGCCATAGCTTACCGTGATAGCAGAACCGAAGGCATGGATGCGGAAGTTTTTAAACGTATCTCGAAACCGGATCTGTACAAACACACCGGCATACAGAGCCTGATATTCAACACGATTTACCAACTTATGGCAATCAAAACTAAGACCCCGCAGTACTTTGATAAAGCCGCGCATCTATTGTTTATGCCCGACTATCTCCACTATCGGCTCTGCGGCGAGAAAAAAACCGAGTATACCATCGCTTCTACGTCAGGGCTTGTTAACGCAATTACAAAGACTTGGGATGATGAAGTCATAGCAGCATGTGGGTTCCCGCGTGATATTTTCTGCGAAATAGCTCCTCCCGGTACGCGACTTGGCAATCTGTCCTCTGATATCAAAAGCGCGGTCGGCTATGACTGCACAGTGACTCTGCCACCATCCCACGACACAGGCAGCGCGTTTTTGGCTGTGCCCAGCAAGTCTGAAAACTCCGTCTATATCTCCAGCGGAACATGGAGCTTGATGGGCGTGGAACTCTTGAAGCCCATCACTACGGAGACAAGTATGGATGCGGGCTTCACAAACGAAGGCGGGTTCGAGTATCGCTACCGATATTTGAAAAACATCATGGGTCTTTGGATGGTCCAGTCAGTCCACAAGGAACACGGCGAAGGCATCGACTATGGTACACTTGTAGAACTCGCCAAGGCTTCCGAGTATTCGGGCATTGTCGATGTTGGAGACAACCGTTTCTTCGCGCCGAAAAGCATGTCAGCAGAAATCCGCGCCGCATGTCGTGAGGGTGGACTTGCAGAACCTGAAACACTCGGTGATTTAGCAAGATGCATATGCTACAGCCTAGCGCAGTCCTATGCGTTGACTATCAAGGATTTAGAGGGTCTCACCGGCAAGTTATATGACTGCGTAAACATCATCGGCGGCGGCAGCAAAAACACATTCCTGAATGAACTAACATCCGAGGCTTGCGGTCTGCCAGTCTATGCAGGCCCAGCCGAAGGAACCGCGCTGGGCAACATTGTCTCACAAATGATAACATTCGGCGAACTGGAAAACATAAACGAAGCAAGGGAAGCAATCAGACGCAGCTTCGATATAACAAAGTACAGTAGCTAATGCGGTCTGCGGACCGGAAATGAGGAGTTAGGAATGAGGAATTATAAGACGCTTACAACTTTAAATAACCTGTTTTTGGAAGATGTTGCGGAGTAGTGGGGAAAAGCATTATCCACAACCTGAACTCGTTCCCCGTCTTAATTCCTCAATTCTCATTCCTAATTCCTAATTGTAACTTAGCGACCGCAAACAGTCTGTTATTATTCGCACCAAGGTCGCTAAGTTACTAAAGTCTGTTCGGTTCTGGCAATGTGATGTTGCTGTATATCGTTATTGAACTGATAACAGGCATGTTTTCAGGAGCTACCGCGCCGTTGGAACCGGAATTGGGTGTGGCGGCAATTCTGTCGACCACTTCCATACCTTCCGCGACCCGACCGAAAGCCGCATATTGACCGTCAAGAGAATCCACATCATCATGCATTATGAAAAACTGCGAGCCTGCGGAGTCAAATGCGTTTGACCGCGCCATGGAGATGACGCCGCGCTCATGCTTTAGGTCGTTCTCAATTCCGTTCAACGCAAACTCGCCTTTGATGGTGTACCCCGGACCGCCTGTGCCCGTACCAAATGGGCATCCGCCTTGAACCATGAACCCGCTTATTATCCTATGAAACTTGAGCCCATCGTAAAAACCCTCCTGCGCCAGATACACAAAGTTGCTCACGGATTGCGGAGCCAAGTGCGGGTAGAGTTCCAAGACAATAATGCCACCATCTTCCATAACAATCGTCGCACGGACTGTGTCGTGAGTTTCCTGCCCCTGGGCGATTTCGCTTGTGGTTATAAAAACTGTTTGCGCCTCCTGGTTCCACTGCACATCCGCGCCGAAGCTTTCGGCAACCGCGCGCGCGGGTACCAGCGTCCTGTTATTAACGACCCGTGCAGGGACATCTAGCGTGAACTCCTGCCCGTTTCTGTAAAAGACGCTGCTACCTATTTTCATCGTAACGGTTACGCCGTCCCTTACAGCGGTAACAGTCTGCGTGGACTGCTCCCAATCCACAGTTGCGCCGAGGGCTTCGAAGATTACCCTAAGCGGCACAAGCGTCCGCCCTTCCTGAATTATAGGAGGTTGGTCGAACGTGAGCGTTTCCCCGTTAAGCCGGACGGTTATACCGGATGCAAGCCCCGATATGCCAATACTTGCCAAGATAATGATGCAAAGCGATGCCAATAGTATTTTCCTTGTAATTTTCATTTTGATACCGTACCTTTCTTTAACCAACGCCAACAATATAGGGCGTTTATTTATCGTTTCTGTGTAGGGGCGATTAATAATCGCCCGCGTTCCCACATGGCATAGCATTTCGGGCGATTAATAATCGCCCCTACATGAGAATCCTTAAAATGTTTAACCATAACTCAACGCAGGACTATCAGAATTTATATAATAAAGCCTGACACCGTGTGAATTTTCCGAGAACATTTGGAAAATCTTATCATTGAGCAGAAAATAGTAGGTCAAATCCCCTGCACTCTGAATATTTATGGTCGTAACTCCCCCGTTACTATTGTCGAATAACATCGATTCTTCGCTTTCAAGATTAGTATAGAATAAAAATGGCTCAGGCTCAGAAATATTGTAGTAGATTATCCCATCAAATATGTTAAAATTAGTCGCCCACACATCGATAAAGACATCAGTTATAATACCAAAATCATCATAGAACAAAACGTCAGCATTTTCGAAAAAACCCATTTCGTCTTCATAAATCCTCCAATCATCGTTGCGAGTAAAATTCGTATAATAGAACTTGCCATTTTCAACGATGAAGTTGGATATTTCTCCAAGACCATGTTCCGCATAAGGTAAGCTGAAAGCATCATTATCATCTGTGTCATAAATCCATATAGTCGAACCCTCCCAGTCTGTAAAGAGGACTAATCCTTCAAGGACATTGATATTTGTAGCACTTGCGTCGCTTAACCTTGTTGCATCAGTGCCATCGGTTTTTATTCTATATAATCTCATCCCATCATCTTCGTTCGAGTAATAGATGTAATCCCCGAAAACAATAATATCCCATGATCTATCATTGTTAAGCCGCCTGTTGTTTGAGCCGTCCGCGTCAATTGCATAAATATTCGCATTGTCATCAATATTTATGTAGTAGATAACCCCGTCTAGGACATTCAACTTATAAGCTTGGTGGTCAGTCAGTTTCTTTTCGTCACCCCCGTAAATGCTCATCGAATATAGGCTATGTCCATCATTTAGGTTGATAAAATAAACGCGCTCCCCATATACCACCATATAACCGCCATTCATTATGTTCCCGGCTGTGTTTCCGGCAACAGGGATGCCTTTGCTGACGATAATTTCCACAGTTTCGCCAACAATCTGTCTGTTTCCAAACTCCGGCTCTTGCGATATCACTAAACCAGCTTCAACGCTGCTGTCGTAAGTGTAAGTCACGTCCACCGTAAACCCTAGATCCGTTAAAGCGTCTATGGCTTTTGATTCGCTCATTCCAACAACATTGTCTACCGGTCTATAATCAGCAGGAGTGTCATGTTGAGGCGTATCCGTAGTTTGAGCGGGTGGGGGGCTGGGGGGCGGCTCCACAGGCTGCTCGTTTTGGCCTGGAGTAACAGGGTTTTCGTTATCGCCGCTATTACCCGCAGTGATGGCAATTATAGCAATAGCTACAGCCACCAAAAGCAAGGCGGCGGCTGAAACAATCGAAACAATAGGTACTTTGCGCTTCTTTTTTGTTGTGGCTCCGTCTTGTCTGGGTAGCGTTTCGTAATATGAGTTTGCGCTGTTTTCCAAACCGGCAGTAGCAAATGGACCCACGGGTACGCCTGTTGCAGTTCCACTTGTGGGTACGCCGGTTATTGTTCCACTTGTGGGTACGCCGGTTATTGTTCCACTTACGGGTACGCCTGTTGCTGTTCCACTTACGGGTACCCCTGTTACGCCAATGCCGACGTGTCCGTACACCGCCGCAGATGATGCGTTTGTGCTGAAAACGTCTGCGGATGCATTCGATATCGGCGTCGTTTGCTGCGGAGTTCCACCGCTGACATACTCCACAGACCTAATAGGCGCTACGTTGCTACTAGGGTAAACCAACGGAGCTTCCACGCGGCTATAGAGAATGGATTGCAGCTCGTCCCTCATTTGCACGGGTGATGTGTAGCGTTCATACGGGTTATAGGCGCAGGCTTTCAGCACGATATCCGCCAGCCTACCATCGGCGTTTTTCGGCTTTTGCATCTGCACCCCGCTCAATCGTTTTGCCAACGATGCCTCACGGTCGTTGTGGGATATTGGTGCGGGGTATTCCGGCATGAACGGTGTGCGGTTATCATTAAGCATGCGGTAAAGCACGATACCCAATGAATACACATCGACGCTTGAGCCATAAGCGTCGCCTCGATAGATTTCCGGGGCCATATATGTGTATGTCCCTTTTTTAGAGAGACCGCTTGTGGTTTTCTCGACGGTACGCGCAATCCCGAAGTCGCCAAGCTTGAAATCGCCCACATCAGAAACAAAGATATTCTCGGGCTTGATGTCCCTATGGATGATGTTGTACTTTTGGCATAACTCCAATGCTTTGCACATGTCGATGCCGAGCTGCATTATGTCTTTTCTTGTAAGCTTCTTGGTTTGGATGTAATCGATGAGGGGTGTAAGCAACTCCATCCGTATGATAATATCCCATCCGATGCTTTCTGTGTGCTCAATAACAGAGTGGTCACCATAACTGACCACGTTGCTGTTGCCTTTTAGGTTCGACATCAAGGAAAACTCTTCGACCATTTCCTCGACGAAGCCCCTGAAATACGCGGAAACGCTGTTCTTGTCCATGCCGTCAGCCATTACGCTTTTTATTTCGCTCTGACTCTGAGGTATTGTGATGATTTTGATCGCTGCTTTATAGGTGCGTCCGAAGTCCGCCCTCTCGGCCTCGAACACGCGTCCATAAGCGCCCTCGCCAAGCTGCCGTGTCAATGTCCAATTCCCAAGCACGACTTCCCCTGCACTATATTGCCCGTTCATCTGAGGCCTCCCTGGTTAATAATGCATAATTCATAATGCATTATTATCTGACGGTTGGTTTTCACATCACTATCCTATCGACTGCTAGTGCCTTATCAGGTTAGGTTTTGAACATATTCGTCTAGGGGTTTTGTTGGCTGGCAAGGCGAAAGACCACAGTAATGCCACTGGCCTTTCAAGGGCTTTTAACGCAGCCAGGCGACAAAAGACCCGGCGAATATGTTTAAGTTCTAGCCTGTTGAGGTACTAATATAATATACATTTAACACCCGCAAATGTCAAGCGGGAGAATGATATTGAGTTTCCGTAGAAACTATTCAGTGCCGGTGAGGAACGGCTGTTTCTGCGACTCGTAAGCGAAACCATGGACGGTGGCGCGGTCGCGAATTGGCGCATGGATGCGCCACTGAGCGATAGAGTCACAGAAATAGCCTTCCGAACGCAAGGCACTGAATAGTTTCTTTCCGTAAAAGCGATGTGCCATGAGTGTGCCCTAGGGCGTGCTCATGTCCTGTTTTTAGCCCTCTATATCAGCCACACAGGCACATAGTAATTTTTGCTATCAATGGGATATACGCTATCGGTCATACAAATGACACCACCCGTACCGATTTCCTTTTTCGTCTTTTTAAGTGTTTCGAAATGCCTCGCAGCACTCCTGTCCGGCGACGCGGTTTTCTTTATTTCAAATGGATAAAGCGTGTTATTCGCTTCCAGCACCAAATCTATTTCTTTCTGGTCAGTGTCCCGATAGTAGAACACTGGAGGGCGCTTACCTGAGTTACAGTAACTCTTGATTACCTCGCTGACAGCATAAGTCTCGAAAAAATGCCCTGTCATCGCGGAAACCTCAAGCGTCTCAGGAGTATCCCATCTTGTCAGGTATGCACACAGGCCTGTATCCATAAAATATATTTTTGGTGACTTGACAATCCTTTTGAGCGCGTTGTTGAAGTATGGCTCAAGCAGTACAACAACGCCGGATGTAAGCAGAATCGACAGCCATTGCTTTGCGGTGGGCGGGCTGACTCCTGCGTCCTTTGCAAGCTCCGCATAATTTAACTGCCTTCCGGTACGCGCCGCGCAGGCAGTCATAAAGCGCATGAAAGCCATCTCATTGCCAACTTGCGTCAAATCCCTGATATCCCTCTGTAAATAGGTATCCACGAAAGAACCGTAGAACAAATCGCGGTCAAAAGCGCCGCTGTAGGCACGCGGCATGGACCCTGTAAATATCCGCGCATAGACCTCTTTAAGATTTTGTGGTTTTCGCGCCTTAGCCTTCTCAAGCCAATCTGCAGGATCACCAATGAACGCGCCACCCTCAGTCTTCATTATCTCACTGTTTGAAAGACCCTGCATCGGTAATACGGCTACCCTGCCGGCAAGGCTCTCGCTTACCTGTTTCATCATGTGAAAATTCTGCGAGCCTGTCAGCCAATAGTCTCCATTCTTTTTGCTCTTGTCAACATAGTACTTTATATAGGGTAGCAAATCTTTTGCGTATTGAAACTCATCGATTAAAACGGGGGCAGGATGGCGCTGAAGGAACAGTTCCGGCTCGTTTATGGCCATCTCTCGATTAATCCGCAAGTCAAGGGAAACATAATTGCGATTTCCGTCCATAAGTTTTTCCAGCATGGTCGTTTTCCCAACCTGCCGCGGCCCCGTAACCATTACAACAGGGAACATTTCGCTTGCCTTAACCACCAACTTTTCCAAATGCCGTCTAATGTACAAAACCATCGCCCCCGTTCAATATAAAATATAATTTTATTTTACACCAAACCATCCAATCAGTCAACGGCGAGTTATTCGTAATCTAAGATTTGATTGCAAAGGAGAGGTATTTTGAATTCTATTCTTCCTCCCACCAGCCCCGATTATGATAATGCTTTTGAAGTATCTCCAATGTCTCCATTGGAAGTGCTGCTTTCAGTTTTGAATTGTCTAGCAATTCTGAAATGTTATCAAGCAGTTTCATTTCATCAAATTTACCGTACGCAACTGCTTTTTCCACGCAACATTCAACATTAAAAACTAACATCTCCATTTCATCGTATTTTTTTAGTCGTGCAAGGATTATTTCCGCTCCTGGCCAATTCATATCTTGCAACCATTCTAGTAACTGTGATAAGTATGGTTTCAATTTTTCATCTGGCCTATCAGCTAAAATTCTAGCGCAGTTTTCCCAAACAGTTTTTCCGGGATCATTCGGATGCACAAATGCACTAATACTTTTGATGCTTTTCGCTAATTCAACCCCTTTCTGTTGAACTTCTTCGTTGTTATTCCAGTCCAACATATCCATAATCTCATCAATATTACACATATCGGACGCCTCCTAAGATTTTACAACTATTGATTTTAACGTTGTCGTCCAGATTGAATCTGTACCTGCTGCACGCCACCCACTAATTGTTGTCCCAACAGGATAAACGCTAACGTGTGTTAGTCCGTCTTTAGTAGCAGTTAAAACACCAGTTGCATTTACCAATCCTATCGTTGTGACTGCCGAACCAAGCATAGGCACAGTTGAAAATGATAATCCTGAATTTGTCCTAACATCATTATTTGAAGGAATCAAATTACCAGGATTTGTGCCGCCATATCTAAATATTAGTGTGTCGTTCGGACGTTTCTTTAAAATGTCCGTTACTACTTTTGT
>Ga0099364_10012028_pt1 | contig 11730 bp, 11 predicted proteins | sample TergutTh196P3_FD_73070 | JGI IMG/M metagenome (GOLD analysis project Ga0099364, IMG submission 73070) | Microcerotermes parvus P3 segment gut microbial communities from Pointe-Noire, Republic of the Congo - Th196 P3 | ecosystem: Host-associated > Arthropoda: Insects > Digestive system > Gut ...
TAAAATATTTTATGGCCACTGTTCCCAATGGCTCTGTTTATATTCTTTGCTTTTAGTCCAAGCGCTTAGACTAAAAATCCGCACCACCCACAAAAAAACCGGCTCCTTTTGGAGCCGGCTCTATTTAGCTAAACTAAGTTTAACAAAACTCTGCTTTCAATTAGAAGCTGTAAGATACACCAATGGTGAGACCAATTATGTTGTCACCATCTGTACCAAGGCTAGAAATGGGGAGTTCTACCCAGGCTTTGAGACCGGGGACTGCAATGGTGGTAAAGTCTACTTCGACTCTGGGGACTAAAGTTAGACCTACTGTATCCATTCCTTTCTCTACGAGGGGGATGTAAACACCAAGTTCTGCATAGAGGAAGTCGTACCTGTAAGAAGGTACAAGGGCAAATGATTCAAGACCAGCTTCGTTACCATCTCCAAGACCAAAATCAATACCTACACCACTACTAAAAAGAGTGGGATAACCTGCAAGACCAAGTTCTATACCAAGACCCATGTCCATGAAGAGTCCTGCCCAGAAGTTAAGACCCATAGTTGCATCAGAATCTTTTTCTGTGTCAAATCCGATGGGAAGTTCCACCTGAGCATAAATATCACCAAGATCAGCCATTTCCATTTCAAATCTTACTCTGGGGGTAAGTTCAAAACCAACAGTTAAATCTGCATCACCAGTTAAATTGGAAGTAGCAAGACCAAAATTAAGTCCAAAGCCTAGACCCATACCGGAACCAAGATCAAGTCCATAATAAAGATCAAGTTCTGCATCAATATTAAATTGAGCATCAACAACATCACTACCAATGGGAGCAATAATAAATCCCAAACCAGCCATTAAATCAAGGCCGTCTACAAGTTCGTTGTTCTCATATTCAACAAAGGGGCGTAATGCCATTCCAAAAAAATCAATGTTATCAAAATCAGGGATAACAAACTCTGCACCTACGGTAAGACCAAGATCCTGGGCTGTTGCAATTCCTCCGAACGACACAAGGGCGGCCAGAGCTAAAATCAAAATTCTCTTTTTCACGTATTTCTCCTTAGAAATTTTTAGACTGTTATACAGCCTTTACTTAAATATGATACTAAAATACACAAAATTCAACTAAATGTCAAGATGATCATAAGAAATTCATCATTTTTTTTATTAAATTTTCATTTATTTTAGTATTTTCCAAATTCCTGTACTTTTTTTGGTAAAATTTAAGCCGCCACTACCAGTATAAAGCTCAATTTATGCTTTTTCAACTTTGTACATTTTTTAAGCTAATTTTTAAGGCGCTTTAACGCAGTTCCAGGTCCATTCTCGTCTGCAGGGTGCTTTGTATATACTTGCGTATGCGGCTTTTCATGTTGGGGTCTACGCGCTGGGTAAAGATGATTACATAGACCTTTTCGTTACCGTCTACACGGGAGCCAAACACTATGCCTTCCACTTTTAGTAATTGTGATTGCAGTCTTATCTGTATGTCAGGGAAAAGGCTGTTCTTGGCTAGTTCAGGATCATCGGGGAAGGTGCAGGAAAAGCCTACAACGCTTATATCTTTTATTATCCCGTTTACATAGCCGCCGCTGTGAGGGAGGTTTACCGTTGTATTACTTTCGCCTTCAACAAGGGCACGTATGTATTTACGGCGGCCTTTTGCGTTTACAGCGTTTAGAATTGCATTTAATGTTCTAATAATTACTGTAACATCAGACCTTAAATGGGTATATCCGCAATGTACCTTTATCTCTTCGGTATATTTATGTCTTACTTCATCATCATTAATGGATGCCAGAACTCCAATAGAGACGCCCTTGGTTTCCGGGTCTAACATTACACCTTTTATCCAGTCTTCCCAGACATTCTCTTTTAATGCTTCGTTTATACTGGCAAATACAATGGAATCGGGGTATTTTTTTAGCAGCATGCGGAGCTTTGTCTCATCTTTTGCTACATAGACCTCAAATTCTTCCTGAGCAAGTTCCGCGACCACCTGATTTTGAATAAAAGCCTGGGGATGAAGAAAAAAAATCTTCCGCCCAAGCGTCCCGGTTTGGGAAGCCGATAAGTCAATATCTGCCATGTCTTTATTATACAGAAACTACTTTCTTTGCATAGCCCCGGTATTCATATTTATAATTAAAAGACATAATAATACAATGAGAGGAAGAATAATTATTTTTTCATTGATGATCATGAAATTACTTTTCCTTTCATCCTGCACTCCGCCCGTGCAGGGGCCGCAAAGCCGTATTGCCATGGGCACAGTATGCCAGATTAACCTTTACGAAGCAGGCAGACAGGACATTTACGACAGGGTTTTTGCAAGAATAGATGAACTTGAAAGAATACTCAGCGTAAATATAGAAGAAAGCGACCTTTCCCGTGTAAACCGTAACGCAGGGATCATGCCTGTAAGGGTAAGTGCTGAGCTTATGGATCTCCTGTTAAGTGCTATAGATTTTGCCGAGAAAAGCGGCGGCCATTTTGACCCTTCCATAGGTCCCCTTGTAAACTTATGGGGAATAGGAAGCGAGGAGCCAAAGCTGCCGAAAGAAGAAGAAATTCGTGAGGCGCTATCCCTGCTAAACTTCCGCGATATAGAACTAAACCCGGCGGAATCCACTGTCTTTTTAAGGCGGCAGGGAATGGCGCTGGATCTGGGAGCCATTGCCAAGGGCTATGCTGCAGATGATCTTGTCTCCTTTCTTGCTTCTCTTGGCATAAACAGGGGGATAATAAACCTTGGGGGAGATATTTTTGCGCTAGGCACAAGAGATTCGCATAACGCAGAACCATGGCGCATAGGCATACAGGATCCCATGTATGCCCTTGGCTCATATATGGGCATCATAAACGTAGCAAACAGGGCTGTAACAAGCTCAGGTGTTTACCAAAGGTATTTTTATGAAGAAGACAGGCGCTATCACCACATACTCTCTACAGAAGACGGCTACCCTGTAAATAATGGCTTACTCTCTGTAAGCATAATATATGACAATGCCCTTATTGCAGATGCACTCTGTACTGCCGCCTTTGCCATGGGCTGGGAAAGGGGCAGTGAATTTATTTTATCTTTCCCCGGTGCGGAGGGGGTCTTTATCTTTGAAGATCTAAGCATAAGACTTACGCCCGGCGCAGCCGCCGCCTTCACCCTCAGTAACCCTGAATATAGTATTATTGAATAATCTGCTATCTAATCCGCAGCAGTTCCAGATCGTAGATCAGGAAACTATTGGGTGGAATAAGATTGTCTATGCCCCTGGAGCCGTAGGCCAGTTCAGGCGGGATAACTACAAGACGTCTTTCTCCCACATTCATGTCACGGAATGCCTCGTCCAGCCCCGGAATGATGCGCCCCGTACCCAGAGGTAGTTCTCTTGAGCCGCCTGTAAGGTCAGAGTTGTCAAAATACTGCCCTGTGATAAAAAAACCGCGCATGTTTACAACTACAGTGCTGCCGGGCGCCGGTTTGGGTCCGGAGCCGGGGCTCTCTATAATCCAGCGAAGACCGGAGGGGCTGCTCTGTGCATTCGCAAAAATTTCTTCCAGTGCGGCCTGGTCTCTTTCCCTCTGAGCCTGAGCAATGGCCCTTTCTTCTGCACCTATATTTCTGATCAGGTCTTCAAAACTATCCTGATCCGCCCTAAAGGCAGCGGCTCTCTCGCCGTTGCGTATAATTCTGATAGTATTTATTCTGTCACCCTGTCTAATGGAGTTAACTACATTTTGCCCGGAAACTACCCTGCCAAAAACTGTATGGGCGCCATCCAGCCAGGGAGTTTCAACATGGGTAATAAAAAACTGACTGCCGTTTGTTCCGGGTCCTGCATTTGCCATGGAAAGTATGCCCGGTCCATCATGCCTTAAATTGGCTACGATTTCGTCAGGGAACTCGTAGCCGGGACCGCCGGCTCCCGTACCCAGGGGACAGCCTCCCTGTATCATAAAATCATTTATTACACGATGAAAGGTCAGCCCGTCATAGTATGGCACTCCATGGTTAACAGACATTCTCCCTTCTGCAAGGGCGACAAAGTTGGTAACTGTAATGGGAGTACTTTCATACTCTAATCGCACTACAATGTCTCCCCTGTTGGTACTGATCCTGGCAAATAGACCGTCCCCAAGAGCAAGGTTTGCAGCAGCAAGTCTTTCATCTGACATATTATCTCCGGAACCACTTCCCGGTGAATTGGCTGCTCTGTTATCACTTGAGCATGCACCAAAACCCAGTAGAAATAAACTTAAACATAAAAAAGTTAATTTAATATTTGTTATCTTCATTTTAGCATACTAACACATAGCACTAAGCATGCCTACATCCTGATTCTGCCCCTTAGGCTTCTTGAAAGGGTTAACCTGTCAGTGTATTCAAGGTCTCCTCCAACGGGGAGCCCTGAGGCAAGGCGGCTGATTTCTAAAACCCCTGTACCCAGCTTTTCGTTAAGGAACCTTTGTAAATAAAGAGCGGTGGTATCACCCTCCACTGTTGGGTTTAAGGCAAGAATAATTTCCTTTACCCCTTCGGATCGAATTCGATCAGGTAATTTTTCTATATTAAGATCCCCGGGGTGTACTCCCTCAAGCGGAGCAATCAGCCCTCCAAGCACATGAAAGAGGCCGCGGAATTCTCTGGAATCGTCAATGACCTTAACATCCTGGGCGCGTTCTACAACACAGAGTACATTCCTTTCGCGGCCATTGTCACTGCAAATAGGGCAGGGGTCTTCCTCAGTAAAGTTACCGCAAACTGAGCATCTTTTAATGGATTCATGTAAAGTGGAAATTTCTGCTGCCAATGCCCCTGCATAAGAGGCGTCTCCATCCAGTATATGGTAGACAAGGCGTCCTGCGCTCTTCTTCCCTATACCGGGAAGTTTAGACAGGAGTGCAACCAGCCTTTCTATGCTATTCATCTTATCACCGCATAAGGCCCGGAATTCCGCCGGGAATTATACTCCCCATCTCACGGTTTATCTCTTCCCTCACCTTCTCCATAGCATTGTTGACGGCTGCCCTGATTAAATCCTGAACCATGTCCCTGTCGTCCATTACTTCCTGTTCTATCCTTACAGAGATTACTTCCATCTTGCCATTGATATCGACTTCAACCATTCCTCCGCCTGCAGAACCTGTAACAGATATATCAGAAAGTTTGTCCTGGAAACTCCCCATCTGCTCCTGTATCTTATGTGCGTTCTTTAAAATATCAAATGGATTTATATTCATGAATCATTCTCCTTGGCTATCATCCTCTACTATGCTTCCCTTAAAGACATTCAAAACTGTTTTAAGTTCGGGATTTATATCAGAGTCGGTATCCTGGTTATTGCTCATGTGTTGACGTCTAAACTCCTGACTAAACGAACTGTTCGCATCTTTAACAGCGGTGGTATCACTTACTTTTACACCGCCGGACTTCATTTCTACTTTATCTTCACCTTTGAACAAAGCCTGAACCCCTGCTACGGCAGCTCCAAGTTCTGCACTGCTTATCCATTTACCAAGCCAGCAGAGTTTGGACACAAGGTTTTCAAGTTCAAAGCGGGGAGATATTGAGTAGCGTAAATTCCGGTAAAGCTCGTGCAGTAATTCCCCTGCCCTCTCCAGCCTTAGGTTATCGTAGCTATCAAGCACAGCCGAAGAAAAAGCGGAGAGCTGATGCCCCAAAATTGCTTCCCTGTCTATACCTGCCTTTATAAGGAGGAGATTATGATAATAGCCGGCAAGGTCTGTTACAAATGTTTCTACTGCAACTCCGGAGGATAATAGTTCATCAATAAGATTCAAAGCACCTGGAAAATTATTTGCCGCACAGGCCTCTGCAAATTCGTTGAGCTTCTCAAGTCCTACAAGACCAAGCTTTTCCCTTATTACTGCGCTTCGTATATGTCCCTCGGAAAATGATGCTACCTGATCAAAAAGGGTATAGGCATCGCGGCAGCTTCCTGTAGATTCTCTTGCTATCCAAAAGAGTGCATCATCCTCCGCCTCTATGTTCATCTCTTTACAGGCATCGCGCAGCAGGGCGGCTATGGTATCCACAGGCACCAAGCGGAAGTTAAACTGCTGGCAGCGGCTCCTTATTGTAGCGGGAACCTTCTGCAGTTCTGTAGTTGCAAAAATAAATACTACGTTGGGAGGTGGTTCTTCTATGGTTTTTAAAAGTGCGTTAAAAGCATTATTGGAAAGCATGTGTACTTCGTCTATTATGTAAACCTTGTAGCGGCCGCTGCTGGGAGAAAATAACACTTCCTCTTTTATCTGCCTTACATCGTTCACCCCTGTATTGGAGGCTCCGTCTATCTCCAGCACATCCATACTGGAACCGCGGAAGATCTCCATGCACTGATCGCAGACTCCGCAGGGCTGTGAAGTAGGACCATTCACACAGCGCAGGGCCCTTGCCATTATTCTTGCCGCGCTGGTTTTACCGCAGCCCCGCGGACCGGAAAAAAGATAGGCGTTGGCAATATGCCCCTTGTCTAAAGAGTTCTTTAATGTGGCGGCTACGAATTCCTGACCTGCCAGCTCATCAAAGTTTTTCGGTCTCTTTCTGCTTGCGGTTACTTCATAAGACATGGAGTAAGTGTAAAGAGAAAAGTTAAAATTGAAAAGTGCCCACACGGAGCAGCAATGTAGCGCATTGCAATTTACAGGGCTCTGATGTATGATTAGCTGTCTCTGTCAGGGGTCATGCGGGCACTTATCGCCCAACTCCGCCAGGTCCGGAAGGAAGCAACGGCAAGCGAAGCAAGCGCAGCGCCGTGAATGCCTTGGCAGAGGCTTTTTAGTACCATTGCTTATGGGAAAATTTAAGTATATATTTGTATTATATTATGAATATAGAGACAGCCGCTGCAGATAGAGAAAAAGTAAAAAAAGCCATTCAAACCGGAACACCTTTGACTGTTACTACTTATACTCTTCCCCGCGAAATGGACATCTATATAGGACAGCTGGTCAGTGAGTTTCTCTCACAGCTCGATAAAAATGATCTAAAAGATTACGTTGTCTACTGCATTCAGGAAATGGCAGGGAATGCAAAAAAAGCAAATACAAAGAGAGTTTACTTTACAGAAAAAGGTTTGGATCTTTCTAACCCTGATCAGTATAAAGAGGGAATGGAAGATTTTAAGGAAACCACCCTTAGTAATATAAATCATTACCTTGAGCTTCAAAAAAAACAGGGGCTCTATATAAAAGTAATACTGCAGGTAAGGCAAAACATAATTACAATAGAAGTCCGAAATAACGTAGCTGTAACAAAGACAGAGTTAATAAGGATACATGATAAGCTTGCCAGAGCCAGGCAGTATAAGAGCATGGAAGATGCACTTTTTCAGGTTCTCGATGATTCAGAGGGAGCCGGTCTTGGTATAGTAATTCTGGTTTTAATGCTTAAGAAAATAGGACTGGACGAAGACTGCTTTGATATACTCAGCACGGATAAAGAAACCATTGCACGCCTCTGCATTCCGCTGGACGATACCCGTGTAGAAAACATTATGGAGCTTTCTACTGCAATCGTAGAGTGCATTAATTCACTGCCCCAGTTCCCGGAAAATATAATTTCCGTGCAAAGGCTGATAGAGAATCCTGAATCGGAAATTACAGACATAGCAAGGTACATCTCCATGGACCCTGCCCTTACAGCAGACCTCTTAAAAATAGTAAATTCCGCGCAGTACATGCTGTCAAAAAAAGTGGACAATATTACCGATGCTGTAAAAATGGTGGGCATGCAGGGTATAAAAAACCTTCTATATTCTTACGGAACTTTAAAGCTCCTTGGCGAAGATACACCGGAGAAAAAAACCCTGTGGGAACACTCATACAAAACTGCATTTTTCGCATATAACCTGGTAAGGAATTTTGTCAAAGATAACGACATGCTTGACGACGCCTATGTCGGGGGCATACTACATGACATGGGAAAAATTGTTTTCTCCAATGTGCACCCGGCATTACTGGAGCGGATAAACAATTTCTGTAAAGATAAAGGTCTCCCTGCAACCACTTTTGAAGATCTCTCCGCCGGGATGAACCACTCAGAAATAGGTGCTGCGATTGCAGAAAAGTGGAATTTCCCGGACGGGCTTATTGCATCAATAAGGTATCATCATGACCCGGCTTCCGCCCCGGAAAAATATAAAGAACTTGTTGAAAATATATACATGGCAAATATGCTTTGCTGTTACGAAAAAGAAGAAGTTAGCTACGACCAGTTTGATCAGGGTATACTTGACAACTTTGGCTTTAAGAGTAAAAAGCACATAGATGTGGTTCTTGGAAAATTATTGGATGGTTTTAAAAAAGCAAAAAAATAGAGAATGTAAAGGGAGGGTTTATGAGCAAGTGCATAGAGATTACAGGGGAAAATTTTGAATCGGAAGTAATACAGTCATCCACTCCGGTTTTTCTTGATTTTTGGGCTGCCTGGTGTGGTCCCTGCCGCATGGTCGGTCCCATAGTTGAACAGCTTGCCGATGAATACGATGGAAAGTTAAAGGTAGGGAAAATAAACGTAGACGAAGAAACTGACCTTGCAACCCGCCACAGCATAGTTTCCATACCGGCTCTGGTTGTATACAACAAAGGCGAAATTGTTAACCAGACAGTAGGCGCCCTCCCTAAACCAAACATGGAAGCCCTGTTTAAAGAACTGCTATAAACGGTTTATATCTCTACCTAAAATTTAAGGTTTTCTTTTGCTTCTTTGTTAAAGCGCTTTGCATGGGATTTTAAGATTTTTATGTCACGTTGAATTCTCTCCTGCCGTTTTAACAGTGGAGGAACTGATGCTTTTATCTTAATAGTCATACTAAAAAAGTGATACTAAAAATCCCCATTGTCAAGGTCACTTTCTAACAAACTTAAACTATTCACTGGCCATACCTCCTTGTGTCATTCTTTATTCCCGGGCTATGACCGCTTGTTACCGTCACATACCAGTTACTTCCTCTTGGAGCATGGGGCAGCGATTCATCACGGTTAAGGGTTCTTGTAGCGGTAGTTCCCGCGCTTAGTATGGCATCGGAGGGTGTAGGCACCCAGCCTGCTTCTGCCTCCCCGCTCGCCGGAAGCCAGGCATTATTCTTACCAAGGAATTCCGCTGCCGCCATGAAAACCCTGTTGTTCCCATCACTTGCCGGTGTTTGGCTCAATAAAAGCGCATCCAGTATATTGTCGTCCTGATCCATAAGCCACAAGCCATTTGGCGTATGCAGATATTTCCTGTTTCCGGGGACCCATAGGTCTCTCGCATCATTTCTTGCCCCATCTCCTCCGGAAAGCGCGATATTATCACCTGTTTCGTCAACAGCCCTGTCATCCCTGGTCCTAAGGTGAAGCACAATATAATCTCCGGTTTCTACTTCTATAGGGGGGAATTCGAAAAAAGGTATTTCCATAGATTGATGCGCAATAAAAAGCCTCATGGCTCCCAGATTCCCGCCTTCCAGCACATAAAACTCAATAAATTCTATCCTGGGATTAGAATAGTCCAAACGCAGTTCATTAAAAACCATTCTGGGCATGCGCTCATTCCTGGCACGGAAGGGCACAATGACATTCAGGGTATTTCTGCTTGAATCTTCAACAATAATATCAGCAGTAATTCTCCTCCCCTCCTCCGGCGCCCGGGAAAAGACAACCCTCACTTCAGTACCTTCTTTTATCACCTCCGCCTCATAACCGGGATCAAAATTTAAGGAAGAAACTGTTACAGCATGGGAAAATCTGAACACAAGCTCGGTAGGAGACACAGGCCGGCAATCTATAAAAACCGGGGCTTGTGTGCTAAAGCCAAGAACCTGTTGAATTACCCCTTCTGTGGAGCAGGCAATGGCAAAGGAAAAAATTAACATTAAGAGCAAAATCTTTTTTAGAACTTTCATATATTATTCCTCCTACGCTATTACGGCACGGGGATGCAGGGCACTTTGCTTTTTTAAGGGAAAACTATCATTTTTATTGATTTTTTGCCGATTTTAATAAAAATAGCATTTGCTTCTATAGTATAATGGCCCTTGACATGCCTTGAGTAATGTCTTAATATAGGAATAACGAAAGGAGCGTATCCATGACAGCAAAGAGTGATATTCCCAGCATCAACGAAAAAGTCGCCGACGGCATAAAACCCGAGGGGATTCCGTATAAAGTATTGGTGGTTGATGATTCAATGTTTATCGCTAAGCAGCTTGGGCAGATTCTGACTTCCGAAGGGTTTGAAGTCGCGGGAACCGCTACCGATGGAGCTCAAGGGGTGGAAAAATACAAAGAATTACACCCAAATGTCGATCTGGTTACTATGGACATTACCATGCCTATCATGGACGGTGTTACTGCTCTGGAAAAAATTCTGGAATTCGATAAAAATGCCAATGTAATTATGGTCAGTGCGCTTGGAAAAGAAGATGTTGTAAAGAAAACCCTTCTAATGGGCGCAAAGAGTTATATCGTAAAACCTTTGGACAGAAAAAAAGTTTTGGAACGGATTATTTCTGTCTTAAAACGCTAAAGTTGCTGCATAGTGAAAATTAATAATATCGCAGAAAATATCTATTGCATTAATTTAGATATACGCACTGATGATCTCTTCGAAGGCATTTGGCCCATTCCGCATGGGGTTTCCCTGAATTCCTACATGGTAAAAGGACAGAAAATCGCCTATATAGACCTCTTTAAAGACTGGGGTACATCCGTAGAAGCGGCAAACGCTGCACTGGCATCTCTAGGCATGGATTTTTCTGCTATAGATTATCTTGTATTAAACCATTTGGAGCCGGATCACACAGGCTGGCTTACAGAATTCCGCAAAATAAACCCAAATGCAGAGATTATTGCCACAGCAAAGGGCATAGACATGGTAAAGTCCTTTTACAAGATAGACTCAGGTCTTAGAGCAGTAAAAGACGGGGATAAACTGGACCTTGGCGACGGGAAGATACTCAGCTTCTACGAGGCTCCAAATGTGCATTGGCCTGATACCATGGTAAGTTATGAAGAAAGTTCAGGCACCCTATTTTCCTGTGATGCCTTTGGTTCCTATGGAGCCCTGGGAGACAAGGTTTTTGATGATGAATTTGATGAAACAGAGCATGCTTTTTTTGAAGGTGAATGCCTAAGATACTATGCAAATATAATTTCTTCGTTTTCTACTTTTGTAGAAAGGGCAATAAAAAAGCTTGCCGCACTGGAAATTAAGTGCATAGCCCCCAGCCACGGCATGGTTTGGCGCAAAAACCCACAAACAATAATAGGCCGTTATGTGAAACTCGCATCCTGGGCAGCAGGTCCTGCCGAAAAAGAAATTGCGATAATCTGGGCATCCATGTACGGCAACACAAAAGCCGGCCTGGACGCCGTCATACGGGGCATAGAGCAGGAAGGCGTTAGGTATACCATGCACCGCATACCCAACGAAGACGTCTCCTATGTACTTAGCACTGCATACAGATGTTCCGGATTGGTAATCGCCATGCCCACCTACGAATATGCATGTTTCCCGCCCATGTCCTACATACTGGACATCTTCCGCCGCAAGCATATCTTTGGAAAAAAAGCCCTTCGCATAGGCTCCTGGGGCTGGGTAGGCGGCGCAAAAAAAGAATACGATGCCCTCCTTGCCAACCTTAAATGGGACAGCCTTGAATCCGTCGAATGGGCAGGCTTCCCTTCAGAGGCAGACCTTACCCTGCTGCAGGAGCGGGGGCAACAGCTTGCACTGC
>Ga0099364_10012029_pt1 | contig 11730 bp, 8 predicted proteins | sample TergutTh196P3_FD_73070 | JGI IMG/M metagenome (GOLD analysis project Ga0099364, IMG submission 73070) | Microcerotermes parvus P3 segment gut microbial communities from Pointe-Noire, Republic of the Congo - Th196 P3 | ecosystem: Host-associated > Arthropoda: Insects > Digestive system > Gut ...
TCATAACCATAAGCATCTTTCAACTCTTCGGATGTAATAAATCCGTGCTTAATAATATGTTGGATAACTGTACGTGCCCTTTTTGCAGTAATTGAGTTAAGAAAATCTAAAAACTCCTGTGAATACTCCATCATACTATTGCCTCCATAAGCGTCAATTGTTGCGGAAAGAAAACTTCAAATGGCTGTAAATTCCGACTAATATAGAGCGCCTCAAAGGTAATTTCTTTTCGTCCGAGAAGTGTTGCCTGTGAAGATATACCTGCATTTAGCAGCATTTTTTTGCATTCTAACTCTGTCGGCAATTCTTCTCCGTACTCCTTACCACCACATGCGCCATCGTAGCTTATCAGGTAATCCACATTCTTTCTATTCAGCAATTCGAGCGCATTAGCAAACTCAGCAAAAGGCACACCCGAAAAATAACGATTATCTCGTGTGTTTGTTACTCCTTGATAGGGTGGATCCATATATATTAAATCACCTTGTTGCGCCATCTCAAAAATCTCTCGGTAATCAAGCGCAGAAAAATCGCTTTTCCCTTTAAGTAAATAAGAAACGGCATAAACATTAGCTTCTATCTTTCGAGGATTAGTTCCATGTCTACGCTTATCAGGAGATTGGTTGAATTTTCCTTCTTTCCCATATCGAACTGCCCCTTTAACACATCGCGCTAACAAGTACAGCATATTTTCAGGACTTTCATCACCCGCATTGAATTGTGCACGAACATCATAAAAGTGCTTTACATGTTCAGTGCCATAATCAAACTGCTTATTCCATAAATCCGTATATCTTTCAATAAGTGTATGGGGTTCTTCGACTGCAGTTTTTAACATGTTTACGAGAGGAGCATTTAGGTCATTTATGTGATAATTCTCTGTTTTCTTTTCTTGGGCAACAGCAATCGAAATCGCCGCCATACCAGAAAATGGTTCAAGTAGGCGGTTAAAACGCTTTGGCATATATCGCATGATTTGAGGAGCCAAAATACGTTTTGAACCTTGGTACTGAACGATGTGTGGTGTTTTCCCCTTCATATATTTTCCCTCTCAATCTCCATCACATCCGAAATGTCGCAATCAAGAACCCTGCATATTTTTAATAAAATATCCGTTGTCACATTTTCGCCCTTACCTAATTTTGCAATTACGGAGGTACTAACTCCAGCAGTAATGAGATGAACCCCAAATCGTTGCCACGGCGAAAATCAAGAGGTCATAAACCCAGTGTTTTCAACGGTTTTCGCCGTTCGCCCCCTCACTCCCACTCGACCGTTGCGGGGGGTTTGCTTGTGATGTCATACACCACCCTGCTGACGGTGGGGATTTCGCTTGTGATTCTCGACGATATGCGCCCCAGCACCTCATGCGGAACGGGCGCATACTCCCCTGTCATAAAATCAACCGTTTCCACAGCGCGAACGGCAATTACCGGGTCGTATGTCCTGCTGTCGCCCTTGACACCTACAGAGTAAGTGCTTGTCATCACGGCGAAATATTGGTCGGGTATTCGTTTCAAAGCTCCCATTTCCTCACGCACTATAGCATCAGCCACACGCAGAACATCTAACTTTTCTTTCGTAACCTCTCCCAAAACGCGGACGGAAAGTCCAGGTCCCGGAAAAGGCTGACGGTTTACAAGGGTTTCAGGCAAACCGAGTTGCCGTCCAAGTGCACGAACCTCACTTTTATACAAGCCCGACAGCGGTTCTACCAACTCTGAAAAGGCAAGGTTTTCAGGCAGTCCTCCGACATTATGGTGGCTCTTTATCGTCGCGCTTTTCGTGCCGCCCAACTCACCGCCGCTCGCCACGCAGTCGCCGCCGCTCGCCGCACCCTCGCCGCCCGATTCAACTATGTCGGGGTAAATTGTCCCCTGCGCCAAAAACGGTATATCACCGAGCTTGGCAGATTCTTCCTCAAACACACGGATAAACTCGCCGCCTACGATTTTCCGCTTCTCCTCAGGGTCGGTCACGCCCGCAAGCCGCGAAAGAAAGCGTTCCTCCGCATCTACTCGCACAAATTCCATCTCATATCCTGAAAAAACTCGCTCAATCTCGTCGCCCTCATTTAATCGCATAAACCCGTGGTCAACAAAAATACAGGTAAGCTGCCCCGGTACCGCTTTAGTCAAAAGGCTCGCACACACAGATGAGTCCACTCCGCCCGAAAGCGCGAGTAAAACCCGTGATGTGCCAACCTGTTTCTTTATTACCTCTATTGCCGACTCCTCATACAGAGCCGCATCGAGGACTTCACATTTTCTCAACGCAATATATGGATTTTTCAAAATTTATCAGTCCTTTCCCGTGTCCCCAAAGGGGACACTTGTCCCATTTGGGATACTGCGCCTTTCGGGACACTGCACCTTGGGGGACACTTGTCCCGAGCGGTCAAACCTCCACAACGCCCTTGTATATAGTAACAGCATCGCCTGTCATCATTACAGCTTCATCAGTATAGTTGATTACCAATTCACCGCCGAGAACCTGCACCCTTATGTCCGCGCCCTTGTCACAATAACCGTTCAAAACCGCCGCAACCGCCGCGGCTGATGCTCCTGTCCCGCACGCCTGCGTTTCTCCGCTCCCCCGCTCCCAAACGCGCATTTTTAAGCGGTTTTTACTCACAACCTCGACAAATTCCGCATTTACCCTATCAGGGAATATCTTGTCATGCTCAAACAGCGGCCCGATGTCCGCAATGTCAAGCTGTTCGATTTGCTCACAGAAAACAACCGCGTGCGGATTTCCCATTGAAACACAGGTTATTTCGTACTGCTTGCCGCCAATCGTCACAGGTCTGCCTACCACGTTTTCACCGTCAAACAGAACGGGTATTTTCGGCGGCGAAAGCTCTGCGCGCCCCATGTCAACCTTAACCAACGAAACCTTTTCATTTCTCGTGGTCAAATAAAGCTCTTTTATACCGCTGTTTGTTTCGATACTCATATGGAGCTTTTTCACAATGCCGTTATCGTATAAATACTTGCCAATGCAACGGATAGCGTTACCGCACATCCAACCCTCACTGCCGTCAAGATTAAACATACGCATTTTTGCATCTGCTATATCGGAACGCAGTATAAGTACAACTCCGTCACCGCCAACGCCTGTGTGCCTGTCGGAGAGGAATATCGAAAGAGATTCGGGCGAATTTATCTCCATATCAAAGCAATTGATATAAATGTAATCGTTGCCGCAGCTGTGCATTTTCGTAAACTCCAACTGCTGATGCTCGCTCCGCAGGTTAGCAACATCAATCAGCTCCGTGTTTATCTCGCTGTAACCCGAAAGCAGGATTTCCGCGAGCGCGTTTGCGGTATCAACCGATGTAAGGCAAGGGATTCCGAGCGTGCACGCTTTTCTGCGAAGCTTAACGTCGTCAAGCGCAGGGTCCCTGCCTTTCTCGGATGTATTTATGAGGTAGTTGACCTTGCCGCTTTCCATCAGCGTTTCCGTATTTCCCTCGTCGCTGTCATGTATTTTATGAACGGATATGACCGAATAGCCTTTCTTTTTCAGGAACTCCGCCGTACCCTTCGTCGCATACAGCGAAAATCCGCAACGCCACAGTTTTTCCGCAATGTCGGCAATCTCCGCCTTGTCGCTGTCGCGCACGGTTATAAGCACGCCGCCGTTTTTCTGTATTGCGTACCCTGCGGCAACCAAGCCTTTGAACAACGCTTCCTTGAGATTTTTCCCGATACCGAGAACCTCACCCGTAGATTTCATCTCAGGTCCGAGCTGTGTGTCTAACCCATGCAGTTTTTCAAACGAAAACACGGGAACCTTGACGGCTATGTAAGGCGGTATCTTGCCGAAGCCTGAGGAAAATCCCAGCTCCGACAGCTTCATTCCGATTGCAACCTTTGTGGATATTTCGCACATGGGAATCCCCGTGACCTTGCTGAGGTACGGAACGGTGCGCGAGGCTCGCGGGTTCACCTCGATAACATAAAGGTCTTCTTCAAAATAAACATATTGAATGTTGACAAGCCCTTTGACTTCAAGTGCCATGCAGAGCTTGCGCGTAACGCTCAAAATCTTTTCCGCCAAAACATCGTTAATGTCAATCGCCGGATATATGGCAATGCTGTCGCCCGAATGAACTCCTGTGCGTTCGACGTGCTCCATGATTCCCGGAATCAGTATGTCCGTCCCGTCGCATATCGCATCAACCTCAATTTCGCGCCCTTCCAAATATTTATCAATCAGCACCGGATTTATCTGTTCTTTTCGCAAAATAATCTTCATGTACTCACGTATATCCTCGTCGGAATACGCGATTATCATGTTCTGCCCGCCAAGCACGTTAGATGGGCGCATAAGCACAGGATAACCTAACCTTGCGGCGGCTTGCAGTGCCTCGTCCTCCGTCAAAACGCCATATCCGTCAGGGCGTTTGATTTCAAGGCGTTCAAGCAGATTGTTGAAATACTCCCTGTTTTCGCATGAATCTATGCTCTCCGCCGACGTGCCGATAATATTCACGCCGCGCTCATGCAGTTTCTTTGTGAGCTTAATCGCCGTTCCGCCGCCGTAAGTGACAATCACGCCAATCGGTTTTTCGATGTCAATAATGCTCATTACATCGTCAATGCAAATAGGCTCAAAATACAGTCTGTCCGCCGTGTCAAAGTCGGTGGAAACCGTTTCGGGGTTGTTGTTGATTATAATGACCTCGTACCCCATTTCCTTCAACGTCCAAACGCAATGCACGCAAGCGTAGTCAAACTCTATGCCCTGCCCTATCCGAATCGGTCCGCTCCCAAGCACGACGATACGGGGTTTTGTGCTTCTTTCGATAAATGGGAGTGCTTCGTTTTCCGTCCCGTTTTGTATGGAATAGAAATACGGTGTTTTTGCTTCAAACTCTGCGGCGCAGGTGTCCACCATTTTGTAGACGAGTGCGGGGGGCGTTGTGCCGTCATTGCCCGTTGTGCAGACTGCGCCGTTAGTGCTCGCTGTGCAAACTGCGCCTGTGCCGTTAGTGCCCGTGCCCTGCGGCACGTCCGTTGTGCAGACTGCGCCTGTCCCGCAAGTGCCCGTCGCGCCCTGCGTTCCCCACTTTCCTGTTGCAATGTTTTTCAAGCTGTTCAAGAACCAGTGGTCTATCTTTGTCTGCTCATACAGCTCTTCTATACTAAAGCCGCGTTTAATCGCCTCATAAAGCACAAACAACCGCTCGTCAGTTACGGTGTCGAGCATGGTTTTAATCTCATCGTCCGTTTTCCCGTAAACACGGGGATAATCGAGGGTGTTCATCCCAAGCTCCGCGCCGCGCACGGCTTTGAGTAGACCCTCCTCAAAAGAATCCGCAATAGCCATGACCTCGCCCGTCGCTTTCATTTGTGTGCCGAGTTCTCTGTTGGCGTAAACAAACTTGTCAAACGGCCATTTCGGGAGCTTCACGGCGATATAGTCAAGCGCGGGTTCAAAAGCGGCGTATGTTGTGCCTGTGACGGCGTTTTTGATTTCATCGAGAGTGTAGCCTATCGCTACTTTGGTAGCAACCTTTGCTATTGGATACCCCGTCGCTTTACTTGCAAGCGCGGACGAGCGCGAAACACGCGGGTTGACTTCAATGACGGCATACTCAAAGCTCTCAGGATGCAGGGCAAACTGAACATTACAGCCGCCCTCAACACTTAACGCGCAGACGATGTTCAGCGCGGCGGTTCTCAGCATTTGAAATTCTCTGTCGGCAAGTGTCAGACAAGGGGCTACGACAATGCTGTCACCCGTGTGCACGCCTACGGGGTCAAAGTTTTCCATTGAGCAGACCGTGATAGCGTTATTTTTCTTGTCGCGCATTACTTCAAATTCGATTTCTTTCCAACCCACAATGGATTTTTCGATTAAAACCTGACCAATCGGCGAGAGCTTAATGCCGCCGTCGGCAATTTTTGCAAGCGTGTCAGCATCAGGAGCTATGCCGCCCCCGACTCCGCCCATCGTAAACGCGGGGCGTACAATTACCGGATAGCTGATTTGCTCCGCAATCTCAAGGGCTTCTTTTGTACTTGTGGCGATAGCCGACGGAACGCAGGGCTGCCCAATTTCAAGCATGGCTTCCTTGAATAAATGTCGGTCTTCTGCTTTATCTATGGTGTCGGGCAGTGAACCCAAGAGCTTTATGCCCATTTTGTCGAGAAAGCCTTCTTTGGCAAGCTGCATAGAGCGCGTAAGCCCCGTTTGCCCGCCCAACCCTGACAGTATGCTGTCGGGGCGTTCTTTTTCGATGATACGCTTGATTGTAGTTAAGGTCAGCGGCTCAATGTAAACCTTATCCGCGATGTTTTCGTCGGTCATAATCGTCGCGGGGTTCGAGTTGATGAGCACAATTTCAATGCCTTCTTCTTTGAGTACACGGCAGGCTTGCGTGCCTGCATAGTCAAACTCCGCCGCTTGCCCTATAACAATAGGTCCTGAGCCGATAACTAACGCTTTCTTAATATTCTTATCGAGTGGCATACAAGTCTATCCTTTCGTATTTAGCAAAATCGTAAGTCCCGCATCTGTTCTGTTCTGCTCGTCTACCCGCCCTGCCTGTGTTCGGGCGGCGGGCACAGGCTTCTGTAAACTCGCCGAAAGATTGCCGTAAGCGGGGTTTCGCGGGAATCGTCGCTGAAGCTGTGCCATTTTATCATTTTTCCCCGTACTTCGACAAGTATTATTTCAAAATCGACGATTTTTCTGTATGCAGTTGTCAATAATAGGTGACAGTACCTCAAAAACATTACAAAATCAGCGATTTTTCCACATTTTCGTTGAATTTTTCGTTGAAATATTTATGGAAAACCAAAATTTATAAACAAAAAATCTGAGAAAATCAACAAGAATAGCTAAATTTCTTAAATAACTCTTGCGTTTTTTTAGTATTTATGCTAATTTAATATCCATTAGGCCATAATTAGAGGCCGCAGCGACCGTGATGGTGCTACGAACACCTTCACGGCGTATGTAGGGACACCTTAAAGTCAACGCCTACAAACACGGAAATTCCGCCGCTACGACACTATCAGTATACATTTTTATTTTAATGTGTTCAAGCTGATTTTGTATCTTGCACGGCAGGTGAAGTGCGGCAGGACATTTCGGAATAAACGCTGAATTTATAAATCGGCGCGCATTTGTAGGCAACGTCACCTAACGGGTGACAACGTCGCTTGACCGCGACGCGGGCAATCACATACGTGGTTGTTCGGGTAAAAAGCCCTTCTGCGCGCTTTTTAATTATGGCCTTCTTTTAGTGACTGACAGAAAAGGAGGGTTGTCTGCAATGGCGATGTTAAGCAGTACGCTTTTTAATAAAAGTAGTATGTTTAATGCTGTTAAGCTTTCAATAAAAAAACATATAAATGTAATAGTAATATTAACTATTTTATATGCGGTTACGACTGTGCTGAGTATACTTTACGTTATTAACTCTCCGCCCATATATAATTATGATTTATCCGGTAATATACAGGCTGTTTACCAGAGCAACATGACCGAAACTACCGGTTATGTTGTACAAAACGACACATATACTCCGGTAAACGATGACCCGCAAATACGGTTCGAGTTTGATAATGAGTTAATATCAGGCATAAAGGTAGTGTTTTCTGCTCCCCTTAAGAATGAAACACATACTCAAGTATATTTTGATGATAATGGGGTATTATCAGAGCCGCAATCAGTCATAATAATAGCAAGTAAAGGCGCAACAGAGATATTCTTTGAGATACCCGTTGCTGAGTATAATATTATTAGGATTGATATTGATGGCGTTGTAAGTATTAAAAATGTGTATATAAGTGATGAGCTATTACTCATTGGCACAGAGAAGTCTGTTAGGTTTTCCTTTTCGTATGTCATTTGCTTTATAATATCAAATGTTGTTATTACTATTATTATATTAACACTCTCAAAATATGGAAAAATTGATAAGATTTGCAAGTATCTCAAAGAAAAACTTATCATTATGAAGCAAAATAGAAGAGGTGACAAAATGACTGTTATTAAAAAGCAATGGATAGATGTAATTAAGGCAGTCGCAATAATTGCAGTTGTCATAGACCATAGCTATAGATTGTTGTATGACAACAGCTATATTCAACAATGTTCTTTTTTTAGTGTTACTGTTTTTATCTTTCTTTCGGGAATAACTTCATTTTACTCAATCAGTAGGCGCGGAAATGATTTCGGATTAAAAGAAACATTTAGAAGAATAAAACCTATCCTTATACCATATATTTTTGCGACTGCAATATACTTGATTTGTGCTAATAATTTTTTCGATTTTAAAACATTTTGGAATAGTGTAATTAATTTTAATGCAAGTCCGCCATTTTATTTTGTGCTGTTTTATATTCAGTTAGTAATCATAAGCCCGTTATTATATCACTTGATAAATCGTTTTGAAATTAATGTGAGAAGAGCGCGAAACCTTATTTGTGCGAATGTATTGTTATTGGCTGTAGTAATTTTTGCCGCCTTTTTATCGGTAAATTATACATTTGTTTTGAATGTTCACGGCGGCGGGAAGTTTCTTTTCGGCGGAACATATTTGATAATATATTATCTCGGTATGTTGTTTGGTAAATATGAATTCGTATTTGACAAAATGAGCAAACATATACGAGTAGCTTTTATGATAATTAGCGGTATGGTTTTAACTTTATTTTTGCTATTTTATCTAAATAATTCTTTTAAAATAGATTCATATGTGCCTTTCGGTAGCGGGTTTAATCCGCCAAGTGTAACTTTGTTCACATATTCAATTTTAATATTTTTATTCTTGTATTCTATGATAACCTTAACTGAGCAATATAGGATTCCAAATAAAATAGGTAACTATGTTTCAATTATAGGAAAAAATTCTTTGTATATTTTCCTTTACCATTTGTTAATACTGCAAATAATGCGGCAATATATTATTGAAAATGTTTTGTTGTTACGTGTAACTTATTTATCCGCGATGATAATTATACCTATTATTTTAAAGCACTTTTGTCATAGTTTAAAAAATTTTATCGGATTACAAAGAGATAAATTATAAGAAATAAGTGCGAGGCGAAATCGGTTTCATTACCCTTTTGTGCCTTTTGAAGGAAGACAGGGAGAGGTTATAGCAATGAAAACACTTATAATCATCCCCGCCTACAATGAATCCGAGAACATAGAAAGAGTAGTAAATAATCTCATCGAAAACTACCCTCAGTATGACTATGTTGTGATAAATGACGGGTCGAATGACGATGCCGCTAATATATGCCGAAAAAATCAATTTGCTTTAATCGACCTTCCTTTAAATGTCGGACTTGCGGGCGGTGTTCAAACAGGCATGAAGTACGCTTGCCGAAATAATAATGAGTTTAACAATAAGGATAGTTTTAATTATCATATCAACCTTAACGTTTCTTTACACCGTGCGAAAAATACGAAAATCTCAAATGGAGATTTTTGATAGTATCTTTTGGGTGCTTTCCTCTGTAGGGCTTGTTGTTCTGAGTGTTTTTCCGCATATAGCAACATATTTTGCGAATTTATTAGGCATTTACTCAGAGTTGAACTTTATTTATGTTTATATCATATTTTTAATTCTCTTAAAGTTGTTCTCTCTATCAATTGAGATTTCACAGTTGAAGGTTAGATTGAGAGATTTGATTCAGGAATATGCTATTCGGGATAATCAAAAGAAGTGAGGGCGTTAGAGGGGAAAGAAAGCTCGGTGTAGATGTTCCACGCTTCGAGGAAAAGCGAAGCGGGCAATTCGATTGGTGTGCGAATTGTGCGTTTTAACTTGCCGCTAACGCTTCGAATATGCTATAATTGAGCGAGGAAATGAGGGTTATTATGTGTGATAATTTGATTTTGAATAAAATAACGGATAGTGTTGTGCAGGCGGCGAAAGATAGTTTGGGCGACAAGTTAGACAGGGTAATACTTTACGGCTCATATGCGCGTGGGGATTATAACAGGGAATCAGATATTGATGTCATGATACTGGCGGATATTCAGGCGGAGGACAGGGCAAGCGAGCGCAGAAAAATCCGCAGACTGCTCAACCGCATAGATTTAGAACACGATGTCTTGTTATCTCTTAGTGTAAATGACAGCGCGACGTTCAACAATTATGCTAATGATTTGCCTTTTTACATGAATGTCCTAAAAGACGGGGTGGTTCTAAGTGCCTGATTTTAATGGAAATAAAATTGCGCTAATGCGACACCGTATCGAACAATCGAAAAGGTGTTTAGATTCTGCTGTTATGTTGCTAAATGCCGATGCTTGTAAGGATGCCGCGAACCGTTCATATTACTCTATTTTCCATGCAATGCGCGCTGTGCTGGCTTTGGATTGCTTCGATTCCAAAAAACACTCAAGCATCATTTCTGAGTTTAGGCGAAGATACATAAAGAGCGGCATATTTCAAAAGGAACTCTCCGATATAATTGAGGATGCTTTTGATATTCGGACTGACAGCGACTATAATGACTTTTTTGTGATTTCTAAAGATGAAGTCGCCAAGCAAACCGCAAACGCAAAGCTCTTTCTCACAGCAATTGAAGCGTATTTGGGGACTTTGAACATGGGGTAAACGGGTCGCTGATGTAGTTTAAATGTGACGATATTAAGTGTGTTTTCCGTATGACGCATAGAACACGGAAAATTTAAGAAAATCAACAAGAATAGCTAAATTTCTTATACATTGAGGTTTTGGTAAGTAAAAAGTGAGTGCTGACAAAAGATGTCAGTTCAAAGATAATTATTTTTCGGAGAAAAATATGAATAATCCATATGATAAATGTCCTGTTTTTGAAACAGAGAATTTTGTTCTGCGACTTACAGAAAAATCTGATGTAGAAGATTTATTGGAATGTTATTCTGATGTTAATGCGCAGAAGTATTTTAATGCTGATAATTGCATTGATGATTTTAGGTATAAGACCTTAGATGAAATGAATAAAACTGTGGACTTTTGGATTTCCGCATATAAAAATAAAAACTTTGTTCGGTTTTCTATTGTGCATAAATTGACAGGGAAGGCTGTCGGAACAATAGAAATATTTGGTGGTTCATATGGAGTGTTAAGAATAGATATTAAATCAGAATATGAACAAAAAGATTACTTAAATGAGATTATAGAAATTTCGGTAAATAATTTTTTTGAATTATTTAACAATGAAAACATAATAACTAAAGCAATTCCCGATGCAACGGACAGAATAGGGGCATTGTTGGAGTGTGGATTTATTAAATATTCAAAAGAACTGAAGCCCCCACGAGAGAATTATTACATAAGGTCAAATAAAAAATAAACAGGAGTGAAACCCGATGTGCCGCTCCGCTTTAAGGGGTTAATGGTTAAAAATATGGAAAATATTATCGAAATAAATGATAGCAAAATTATAACAGATATTTTGAACAGAGCCTTTTTGACAGTTGCCGAGCAATATAATTTTACAAGAGAAAATGCACCGACATTTCCTGCATTTATCGGCACTGAGAGAATAGATGATTTCTTGAATAAAGGGTTAAAAATGTATGGATACAAAATAAACGATAATATAATAGGGTGTGCGGGATATTCATATTACAAAGAAAATATTTACTTTATAGAAAGATTGGCAACATTGCCCGAATATAGACATTTAGGGGTTGGAAAAAAATTAGTGGAATATGTCGAAAATAAAATTAAAGACATTGGCGGGGAAATTGTTGAAATTCATGTTGTTG
>Ga0099364_10012030_pt1 | contig 11730 bp, 6 predicted proteins | sample TergutTh196P3_FD_73070 | JGI IMG/M metagenome (GOLD analysis project Ga0099364, IMG submission 73070) | Microcerotermes parvus P3 segment gut microbial communities from Pointe-Noire, Republic of the Congo - Th196 P3 | ecosystem: Host-associated > Arthropoda: Insects > Digestive system > Gut ...
ACAAAATAATAACGTCGAAATTCGAGGCAACGGTATCAGGCTCCGGAAAGGTGAACGGAACGGTAGAATGTGAAAAATTTACCGCAAAAGTTTCGGGTTCCGGCAGAATAACGATTGCCGGAAACAGCCATGACGCTAATATTGATATTTCCGGCTCTGGAAGTTTTGGCGGCTCTGATTTTGAAATAACCACAGCGACAGTCGGCATAAGCGGCTCTGGAAGTGCAAATATTTGGGTTACAGAATATTTGAAGGCAAGAATATCAGGGTCGGGCGTAGTTAATTATCGCGGCGAGCCAAGAGTAGAAACCAATATCAGCGGCTCGGGGCGGGTACGGAAACAGTGAAGTGGAAAAAATGTTTGCGCATGATACCTTTGTTTCAATTTTTTTTTGTAACTTTGCATTTTTATTGATAAATAATGTACAAATCAGCATTGTTGTTTTTCCTTATCATACAGGCGTTTACCGTTTCAGCCACGCACAAACGGACTGATTCTCTATTGCTTGTGTTAGACAAAACAATAGCGGAAAAGCAGTTCTTCACCGAAATAAAGGAACGTCGGATTGACAGTATCCTAAATTTGCTGAACGTTGAGGCTGACCTCGAAAGACGGCATATCATATACAGTCAGTTATACTTTGAATATCGTCACAGCAGCATGAATCAGGCGTTGCTAACGGCAGAGAAGAAATTGCAAATTGCAATAGAGATGAATGACAAACAGTTGGAATACGAGGCAAAAATGAATATTGCCGAAATATACGGCATCATGGGAATGTATATGGAAACCCTTGATATTATGGACAATATAGACCGCAGGAATTTAGCGGACGACCTGTTGGAATATTATTTTCACAACTATCATTCGTTGTATTCTCTATTGCGCCAAAATGCGCAGACGCAGCGAGAGATAAATCGTTACAGTCTGTTAATCAGCCAATATAAAGATTCTTTGCTTCAAGTAATTGACCACAACACTTTGGGATATAAATTTGTGAAAAGCGGAAAGTTGATAGAACAAGACAGATACGATGAAGCGTTACAACTTATGTATCAATGCTATGAGCAATTTGGGAAAGACGAGGCTAATCTTGGAATTATCGGGCATATACTTTCTGAAATATATGCAAAAAAAGGCGACTGCGAAAAGGAAAAACAGTATTTGGCAATGTCTGCTATTGCCGATTTGAGATGGGGTCTTAAGGAATATATTTCGTTGCGCGAATTGGCTGTTCGGCTCTATCAGGAAGGCGACATCAACAGGGCATACACATACATAAAATGTTCGTTGGAAGATGCTGCATTTTGCGGCGCACGATTCAGAATATTAGAAATTTCGGAAGCGTTGCCGATTATTGTTGCCGCCTACGACAAAAAAATGAAAGAGGGTAGAGAACGAATGTTCAAATACATGATACTGATAACCTTACTTTCAATAGTTCTTGCTATAAGCGTTTTGTTTATTTGGAGGCAAAATAAAAACATTTCGGCTGCAAAAAAATCTATCAACAACATGTATGAGGACATGAAGCAAATGAACAGTGATTTGGACGATTTGAACAAAAAACTGTCAGAATCCAATCTTATCAAGGAGGAGTACATCGGTTCGATTTTCACTCTTTGCTCTACGTACATCAACAAAATGGAAACATATCGGTTAAATATTCAAAACAAATTGCGTCACAACAAGGCTGAAGACGTTAAAACAATGACCTCGACCTCTCTACTGCCAAGCGAACAAAAAGAATTTTTCGACAGTTTCGACGCTATTTTTATGAATCTGTACCCTAATTTTATTGAAGATTTTAATGCCATGTTGCTTTCCGACGAGCAAATAACGCCTAAAAAGGGCGATATCTTGTCCCCCGAACTACGAATATACGCCCTCATTCGTTTGGGAATAACCGATAGCGGCAAAATAGCAACTTTTCTGCACTACTCGCCGCAAACTGTTTATAACTATAAACTTAAAGTGAAAAACAAGTTAACGGTATCAAAGGAGGAGTTTTTGGAGGCGGTTAGAAATATTGGGAGGTAACATAAAAAATATCTACCTATCACCCCCAAAATTTCTACTTTTTTTCATAAATTTTCAAAATCTAATTGATTATAAAACAATCATTTTCTCAAAATATTATCCTACTTTTTATATCTACCATTGCAACAAACTGCAAAATTTGTATATACTTTTGTCGCTTGTTTTAATCTTTTAAAAAAAATTATATGGTAATACATTGTAATAGAGTATCAAGCAAATTTAAGCGAATGTTTTTATACATTTTGCTGGGAATGTTCGGTTTAGTCTTACATGCTCAAACAGTTTCGGTTAGCGGAGTTGTGAGAGATGCACAAGGCGAAACCGTTCCGGGAGCCTCGGTAGTAGTCAGGGGCGGTGCAATCGGAACGATAACCGACCAAGATGGACGGTTTAATTTGAACGTTCCCGAAGGTAGCGTTTTAGTAGTGTCTTTTGTGGGCTTTACGCCAAGAGAAGTCATCGTAGGCTCGGAAAGGGTCTTTAACGTAACCATTGAGGAAGACCACACGCAGTTGGGCGATGTGGTAGTGATAGGTTACGGTCAGGTCAGACGCGGCGACCTTACCGGCTCTGTATCCTCTGTGAACGAGCGCGAGTTTCAAAGGGGGGCGGTGTCAAACCCCACTTCGTTGATAGCCGGACGTGTTGCCGGCGTACAGATTACGCCCCACGGCGGACGCGCAGGCGAAGGAAACCGCATCAGAATTAGGGGCGGCGCATCGCTAAACGCCAGCAACGACCCGCTGATAGTCGTAGACGGAGTACCCTTGGCGGCGGGTAATATTTCGGGACAAACCAACCCTTTGACAAGCATCAACCCCAACGACATCGAAACCATGACTATCCTTAAAGATGCTTCGGCAACAGCCATCTACGGCTCGCGGGCTTCCAACGGGGTTATCATCATCACCACGAAAAGAGGCACAGCCGGACAAAAACTGCAAGTGGACGTGTCGTCGGTCAATTCGATAGCGACTATTGCGCGAAGGGTGGATATGATGTCGGGCGATGAATTTCGCGACGCCGTGAGGAACAATCCGTACACCTCGCAGCGTTACATTGATATGCTGGGCGATGCAAATACCGACTGGCAGGATGAAATTTTCCGCAACGCCTTCTCGTCCGATAACAATATTTCTGTTAGCGGCAGTCTGGGAAACATCATGCCATACCGCGTTTCGACTGGTTTTTTAAATCAGGACGGCATTTTGGATACAGACAACATTAAGCGCGTTACGGGCGGATTTAATTTATCGCCCTCGCTGTTTGACAACCATTTGAACGTCAATATGAATATGAGATGGGCATACACACATTCGACCTTTGGAAACAGCGGCGCTATCGGTGCAGCGTTGAGTTTTGACCCTACGCAACCCGTTTTTGGAGTGGGAAGTGCCTACGACCAATTCAACGGTTACTGGAACTGGACAGATGCAGGCGGCGGAATGACCCCGCAATCAACGAGAAACCCTGTGGGAATGTTGCACAGCAGGGACGATCAGGGTTTTGCGCATCGCATTATCACTAACGTTCAGGCTGATTACAAGTTGCATTTTTTCCCCGATTTGCGCGTGAACGTAAACGTGGGATACGACTTTTCTGACAGCAACGGCGAAGATATTTCGCAAAAATGGGCGACCGACAGGTTAGGAACAGGCGCATACAGAGAACATGCACAGCAAAGACAAAATCTGTTGTTTGAAACGTATTTGAACTACGCAAAACAGATAAGTTCGGCGCACCGCATAGATATTATGGGAGGCTACACGTATCAGGATTTAAAGATTATCAACAAAACTTTTCCGCGTTTGGACTTGGACAAATTGGTAGAACTTGAGCCTGCCGAAACGCCAAGCACTCCCCGCAATACGCTGATTTCGTTTTTCGGACGTTTGAACTACAATTTGCTTGAGCGCTATTTGCTTACCGCCACTCTTCGCGGCGACGCTTCTTCGCGCTTCAGCAAAGATAACCGCTGGGGCGTTTTTCCCTCGTTTGCCTTTGCATGGCGATTGAGCGAAGAAGGTTTTATGAGCGGCATAGACGTTTTGTCGAATTTCAAACTGCGGTTAGGCTGGGGAATAACAGGACAACAGGAAGGTATAGGCGACTATGGTCATATTGCGCGATGGTCTTTGAGCGAGGAAACTGCGCAAATTCAAATGGGCGACAACTTCTACTACGCATGGCGTCCCGCTGCATACGACAATACAAGAAAATGGGAGGAAACAACAACTTCAAATATTGGCGTGGACTGGGGTATTTTCAAAAACAGGATTTCAGGCTCTATTGACCTGTTCAACAAAGACACAAAAGATTTGTTTGCCTATGTGGATATACCTATGGGCAGCAACTTTATCAACCGTATGGATAGAAACATTGGAACTATGCGCTCTCGCGGAATAGAATTTTCGATAGAAGCGCTTCCCGTGAATACTAATGACTTGCAGTGGCGCACAGGTTTCAATCTCACTCACACACAGTCGGAAATAACTAAACTTTCGTTGCCCGGAGGTAATCCCACGGCGTTGGTAGGAGGTATTTCGGGAGGCATAGGAACTACCATTCAGGCAAACACCGTTGGTTATGCGCCTTCGTCGTTCTTTGTTTTCGAGCAAATTTACGACCCCGAAACAGGTATGCCCATTGAAGGTCTGTATGTGGACAGAAACGATGACGGAATATTTAATTCGTCTGACCTGTATCATTATAAAAACCCTGCGCCAAAGGTATTTATGGGATTTCACACGTCGCTTGACTATAAAAATTGGACGCTTACGACCGCTCTGCGCTCAAATTTGGGCAATTATGTTTATAACAACAGCGCGTCGAACAGAGGCTCTTATGCTTTTGTTCTCAACCCAAACGACCATTTAACCAATGCCGTTGTGGACATCAAAAATACGAACTTTTATACGCGACAACTAATGTCAAACTATTATGTTAGCAACGCCTCGTTCCTGAAAATGGACTTTATTCAGGTGCAGTATGATTTCGGACAAGTAGCGGGAATGTTCAATTTGAGAGTGAATGCAACCGTTCAGAATGTATTTACCGTAACTAAATATGAAGGCGTTAATCCTGAAATTGGAAACGGAATAGACAATAATTTCTATCCTGTTCCCAGAACATTTAGCGTGGGTATAAATATGAATTTTTAATCACTAAAAAACATCTAAAATGAAAAGTATTCAAATCATAACAAAAACGATATTGACAGCGACGTCTATCTTTATTTTGGCGTCCTGTTTTGACCATTTAGACCGTTTCCCCGAAAACGAAACCACAGCCAAGGAGGTATTTTCTACTTTTGACGGCTATAAGGGCGCTCTGGCGAAGATTTACGCCTCTTTTGCTCTTACCGGAAATCAGGGACCAGCCGGACAACCCGATGTTGCGGGATTGGACGAAGGACAGAACGCCGACTTTTTGCGCAACTGGTTTAATCATCAGGAAATGCCTACCGACCAAGCGCATTGTATATGGACAGATGTGGGTATTGCACAACTGAACAACATCAATTTTGCCTCCGACGCAAGTAACGGGCGTTTCACAGTAGGGCTTTACTCTCGATGCCTTATGCAAATCATGTATGTAAATGAGTTTCTGCGCAATTCGTCTGACCTTGGAAGCGGAAAAGGCTTCACAAGCCAGCAAACCGAGGAAATCAGATATTTTCGCGCCGAAGCGCGTTTCATGCGGGCGTTTTCGTGGTGGGTACTGCTTGACGCATTCGGAAATTTGCCGTTTATGGACGAAAGTTCCAATTTAAGCGATTTGCCAAAACAGATTAAACGCGTCGATTTGTTTAACTACATTGAAACGGAGTTGCTCGACCTGACAAACAATAATCTGTTGAAAGCCGCGCGTACAAACGAATACGGACGTGCAGACATAGCGGCGGGAAATGCACTGTTAGCGCGACTGTACCTTAACGCGGAAATATATACGGGAACACAGCGTTGGAACGACGCTCTCACCCACGCTAAAAAGGTTATTGATGCAGGATTTACGCTCAAAGCGAACTACGAAGAATTGTTCTTCGCTGATAATCATTTGGACAACAATGAAACAATTCTTGCAATCACCTACGATGGCAGATACACGCGAAACTACGGCGGTACAACGTTTCTGATAAACGCACCGGGGCAATCGGCTTATCAGAATACATACAGAGAAACGGTGATACACTGGGGAATTTCCAACGATGACAGATTTGGTTGGGCGGGCTATCGCGTTCGCAAACAATTTGTAGATAAGTTCGCAACCAACGACAAACGCTTTCTGTTTGTGGGCGAGGAACCCGAAATAGGAAGTAATCCAACCGTATATCGAAGCGGCTTGGCGACTTACAAGTACCGCAATATCAAGCGAGGCTCCACTGTTGAAAATCCTATTTTCGGCGACGACCCCAGAGGTGAATATTCAGACGTTGATTTTCCGTTGTTTCGTCTGGCAGAGATGTATTTAATTTTTGCTGAAGCGGTTACACGCGGCGCATCGGGCGGAACTATGAGTGAAGCCGCCGGTTATTTTAACCTTTTGAGAGAACGGGCATTTGGAAACAATACCAACAATGTGGCAACACTCACGGCGCAGGACGTTCTCGATGAACGCGCCCGCGAACTGTACTGGGAATGTCACCGCCGCACCGACCTGATACGTTTCGGACAATTCACTACCGACGCATATATTTGGGAATGGAAAGGCGGAGTGCAGGAAGGACGCGCAATAGGCAACCATTTCAACCTCTTTCCCATACCCGACCCTGATAGAAATGCAAATCCCAATCTTGAACAAAACCATGGTTATTAATCAAATAAAATTTGTTGAATATGAAGAATATATTGAAATCAATTATTGCGCTTGCAGCGTTAGCAATGTGCGTCATCTCTTGCGAAGATGAAAAAGGTCCTTTTTGGGGCGACGTAAAAACAAATCCGGCAATAACCGTCACGTTTTCGGAGGCGCTGATTATTGACAAGGACAACCTTGAAAGCGGCGAGTTGTCAGTAACTTTCAACACCGTAGAATACGATAACGCAGTTGCAATCATGAGCGAACTGCAGATAGCGCGAGCGGGCAGCAACTTTACTCCTGCCGTATCGCTGGGTGCGGCTGTTGACGGCAACGGCGCACAAACTGTAATTATTTCTTACAGAACGCTAAACGCAGCCTTGACAGCGCTCGAAACAGAGCCAAATGAGCCTGCAAATTTACAAATCAGAGTAAGGTCGTTCGGCAAGGCAGACTTGGCGGGAAACACAGGCGAGGTGTCGCCGGTATTTTCAGCGCCCGTTTCCGTAACAATAACGCCGTTTGAGCCGCAACCCGGGTGGGTATTTGCCGTTGGCGTGTTTCAGGGCTGGAACAGAACAGGTAATTACGGCGTGGTTTCGCTGTTAGACAATGGAGTTTATGTAACCTACATTAATTTCCCCGAAGCGAACTCGACATTTCTGATTTTGCCTGACAATGAAGACGACTGGAGCCACAAATGGGGCAGCGACGACGGCGAAACTTTGATAGTGGACGGCGGCGCAGACATCAGGTCGTCCGGCGAGGGCTGGTACAGAATAACTGCTGATTTGAACGACTTGAGCATTTCAATGGAACAGTTTGGAAATCTTGGCGTTGTAGGAACAATTAATGGCTGGGGCAACGATGGTCCCGATGTACCAATGACTTACAACCCGCAAAATCATCGTTTTGAAGCAACCATAACTTGTTTAGACAGTGATATGGTCAAATTCCGTTTGAACGAAGACTGGGGTACAAATTGGGGCGGCGTTGATGGCGTTGCCACTTCCGGCGGCGCAGATTTATCAATAGCCGAAGCGGGAACGTATTTGATAACGTTGGATTTAACAAACCCAAATAATCTCGTTTATACCATCGAAAAACAGTAAATTATTAACAGGAAAACGGCGAATAATCTTGTTTGCCGTTTTTCTTTAATTTTAAAAAACATAAATCATGCGCAGATACGATATTGACGCACTTCGTAGCATACTTTTATGCCTGCTGATAATATATCACATAATGTGCTTTTTTTATCAGAGTAGCGGCTTGCTAAATTCAGTTACTTATGATTGGTTGAACTATCCCTTACTTTTTCTTAACCGCTGGCGTTTGCCGTTACTTTTTGTGATTTCAGGAATGGGTACTTTTTTTCTTATTTCCAAAAGAAACTGGCGGGATTTTATCAAAGAGCGTTTTGCACGGTTATTTATTCCGTTGATGACGATGGTAATTTTCATTACTCCCATAATGGGATATATGCTTCTTTTAGGCGACAGGTTTCCGTTAGAACTTTTAAATGTTTCAGATATTGGGCAATTTTCCGGCAACTATTTCGAGTTTTTTATTTTGTATATTGGCATAGTTATCAAGACTTTGCCTGCAATCAATTTATGGTGGGCGCACCTGTGGTTTGTTGGTTATCTGTTGATTTTTCTGTGCATTCTTACTCCCTTATTTTTTTATCTGCGAAATCACCCGCAGGCGTGGATTATTAGTAAAACAAAAAGTTTGACGACGCACAAATTCGGACTTTTTGCGCTGGCAATTCCGCTCGTTTTATGCCGCGTTTTGTTAGCCCCTCGCTTCTTTTCCAATAATATGGTATTTTGGGGCGATTGGTTTAACGTTGTCAATTACGGTACGCTGTTTTTCATCGGTTTTTTGCTAATGGCGCTAAAAGATACGTTGTGGGAAAATGTAACAAAAAATCGGCGTTTGTACATCATTACGGCGCTCGTTGCCTTTGCTGCGGTAATATTTCTATGGGAAGTTGCAGGGTTTTTCCCACACAAAGAAGTGGCTACAAATACTCTTCAGGCGCTTTATACGTGGACAATGATTTTGGCGTTGATTGGTTACGCGGCAACCTATCTCAACAAGCCAAGCAAACTGCTGTTTTACGCCAACGCAACAGTTTTTCCGATTTATATTCTACACGCGCCGGTAGAGTACATTTTGAGTTATCACATCAAAGATGTGGAAATGTGCTTTGCCCTCAAATTTCCAATCATGGTAATTGGAGTATTCAGTATTTCGTGGCTGATATACGAATTTGGCGTTCGGCGGTATAGTTGGATTAGACCGCTGTTTGGAATGAAAAGGGAAAGGAAATGATAAAAATGATGAAAAAAGTTTGGTTGTTTTCAAAAAAAATATTATTCATGCGGCATGAAAAATTCATTTGTTTGAACGATGGTAATAGAACGCGATATAGAAAATTTGCTTGAACAGCAATTGATTAAGCAGGGCTGGGTAGTTAATGCGAACGACCCAGCAAGGAACGTCTATTGCCAAAAGCCTAAATCAAAGGAAGATATAAAAAGATTGAATGGGCTTGAACCCGATTTCTGCCTGTATATCAGCGATAAATCTGTTTCACCCGAAATCATAATAGAAGAAGAGTTGATAAATGTATTTTCTTTTGCCAATCAAAAGTTACGTAAATCGGGAATTACCAAAGGAATGGAACGTTTTTTTGAGTTTTCAAATCTACTGTTTTTGAAATTGGTTTCAGAAAACAACGATATTGTTTCAGAGGATATTCCTCAATTTGCAAAGTGGGAAACCTATAAATATAAGTCGGGCGACGAACTTCTGCGCTACATAAACGATACGGTTATACCAACGTTGGAAAATATTTTTAACCGCAACGGCGAAAAAATACTGTTTTCAAAGTTAATAATAAAGGATACTGTTGCGCTAAAACAGATAATCAATAAAATTGACGGTTTAAATTTAAGCGGAATAAAAACCGACATAAAGGGCGATGCTTTTGAGTATTTTATTCAGCAATACAACTCGTCTAACAATGATTTGGGCGAATACTTTACTCCACGTCACATTGTCAATTTTTTGGTAAAACTTGCAAATCCTAAATATGGTGAAAAAATATACGACCCTTTTTGTGGAACAGGCGGTATTTTGATTTCGGCTTTCAACCACATAAAAGACAATCTACATCAGCAAGGCTATTTAACTGACGAGGTACTAAAAAGTTTGAAAGAAAATACTGTTTTTGGTGGTGAAATTTCATCGAACGCCCGAATTGCCAAAATGAATATGATTTTGACAGGCGACGGACACAGCAATATTTGCCAGCAAGACACATTGTTAAATCCGGTGACCGAAGAATATGATATTGTAATTACAAATATTCCGTTCAACCTCGAAGGAACGGCGCAAAACCTTTACTCTCTGTTAAGTACAAATGGTAATTCGCAATCTATTCAACATATTATCAATTCATTAAACAAAAAGCCCACAGCAAGAGCATATATCATTGTTCCGGAATCCATTTTGAATAACAATGAATTAAAAAATCTTCGCAAATATCTAATTCACAATAATTTATTAAAGCAAATTATATCATTACCATCAGGCGTTTTCCTGCCATATACAGAAGCAAAAGCCTCAATACTTGTATTGCAAGGATTTAATAATCAGCCAATAGACAAAATATCATATACTATCATAAAGAATGATGGTTTTACGTTAACGCAACGTCGCCGCAAAATCACAGAAACTATTAACGATTTGGAAGAGTATTTGTTTAGCAAAACCTTTGCTACAAAGGAAATTGAAGTAAAGAACATTATTAAGGATAAAAATTATTCTTTTATTTGGTTTAAATATTTTTCAGAAATCCCTCAAGGGTATATTTTGCTGAAAAAAATATTGAAAGAAGAGCGAATAAAAAATACGGATTTGTGTGAAACTGCGACAGTTACCAAACATGATTTTTTCGGAATATTGAGCGGTGAAAAATATTGGGGCGATTCGTTTATTTCGGTAACTTCTGAAAGCAACGAAGACTATAAAGTAGTAAATATAAAATCGTTATCATATAATCCAGCAAGAGCGAATACCGGCTCTTTGAGTATCAATCTTACCGAAAAAAAACTTGCCGTAAGCAAAATGTATGTTACTTTTAAAGTTACCGACCCGAACTTTTTACCCGAATATGTTTATTTATGCTTGAAAAGCAAGGAAGGCTTGCAGAATATTATTGACCGTTCCTTCGGCTCTGTACGTCAAACTTTGCGATTTGAAGATTTATGTACAATCCCTATTCCTGATATTCCTGTAGAACAGCAACAAGTTATTGTAAATAAGGCAAAAGACTTGTATAAAAAGTTTACGGAATTGAAGGAGGAATTAGAAAAATTTGATGTTATGACTTTTGCGGAATGAAAAATATTGCAGACATACCTAAAAATCACTCGTTGTGTCCCAAAATTTTGCAAAATATGGGACAAGATACGCATTTAGCAGCATCTGAAAGCATTGAAACACAAATTATTAAAAGAATAAAAAAAGCAGGTAGGGGGTCGCTATTTTTCGCTGAAAATTTTATTTCCCACGGTAGCGCAGAAGCGGTAAAAAAAGCGCTGCAACGTCTGACTAATTCGGGTGAGTTGGACAGGGTTGCCACAGGAATTTATGTTCGTCCTGTAATTGACAATATAATTGGCAAGGTATCACCCAGCATTGAAGATATTGCAAAAGCCATTGCCAGAAGGGACAAGGCGCGAATTGTTCCATCGGGGGCTTATGCGCTCAATCGTTTAGGCTTGTCTACACAAGTGCCGATGAACGTTGTTTTTCTTACAGACGGCTCTGCACGAAAAATAAAAATCGGCAAACGTAGTATTTTGTTAAAAAAAACA
>Ga0099364_10012031_pt1 | contig 11729 bp, 4 predicted proteins | sample TergutTh196P3_FD_73070 | JGI IMG/M metagenome (GOLD analysis project Ga0099364, IMG submission 73070) | Microcerotermes parvus P3 segment gut microbial communities from Pointe-Noire, Republic of the Congo - Th196 P3 | ecosystem: Host-associated > Arthropoda: Insects > Digestive system > Gut ...
AAAGGGTGCCTCCGTTGAAAAGGATTTCGCCACAGTTGATTATTGTGCCGTTGTTGGTGAGGGTGCGTTCTGTGGGGATGGTGAGGCTTGTGGCATTGGGGACATTGAGCACATCAAGCATATCAAGGGTAACATCGTGTTCGAGGGTGACATTGCCATAGACCTTGCCCTCTCTTTCGCTGTCGGGTTTGCCAATGATTAAGACCCCTTGTTTGAGCCTGCCGAGGGTATCGGTAACAAAAACATCGCCCACTCCCATTGATGATGTAAATACGATGGCGTTTCCGTTCATATCGAGAGTGGTGGGATTAGTTCCACCACCAATGCCCGGAGCACCGTCACCCCCTGTAGCAATCACAAAGCCTCCGTTTATGACAATGCTGTCGATAGGGATTGTGGGGTTAGTAGCGATGTAGGTACTTCCTATGCCCGGCAGGTAATAACCCCCTGTTCTTGCCGTAACCGTTCCTCCGCTTATGATGATTGTACTTTTTGGGGGGTTTGTTGTACCGTAAGCGCCGCCGCCTATGCCTGAACCAAAATCTGCACCAGAATTGTGGTCGCCTCTCATTCCTGTTGCGTTCACGGTTCCTCCTTTGATTTCAATAGTGCCGAAATTTGACACTCCTTGTCCTGCACCTATACCTGCGCCTCCACCTTGACCTGTGGCGTTTATGATGCCTCCGTATATCGTAATTTTTTGGTCGCCTACGTAGGCAGAGGCGTTATCTCCGCTACCTATACCTGTAGATCCCCTCTCAAAGCTAGTAGTTCTACCAAGCGCGTTAATCGTTCCTCCGTAGAGAGTGATTATGCCACCACCGCCATGCCGACCTCCTCCAATGCCCGCAGCACCATTTCCGCTTGTAGCGTTAATCGTTCCTCCGTGGATGGTGATAGTGCCTGCTGTGTTCATAGCACCCCCTGCACTTCCCGAATAACCTCCACCAATACCCGCTCCGGAAACACCTCCGGTTGCATTGAGAATGCCCTCGCCATCTATGGCAAGCGTAGTGCTTTCGGGCGCTTGAACTCCGGCTCTGTAAAGACCTGCTACAAGCGTGGTTGTATCCACAAGGTTGAACGTTACATTAGCACTGTCGTTGAGCGACAGGGGCGACTGATTGTTGCCAAGCCCTGTAATCGTAGCCCTGTTGAGGGTGATGTTCGCCGTAGCGCCTGCTGCCACTTCCAAGCGACGTTGGCTTGGGGCAGGCTCGCCGTCGAGGTCGGATTGGTTGTTGCCGATTACGACTACGTCTGCATTGTCGCCTATCGTATAGGTTTGCGTTGCCGGGTTGTATTCCCACCCCATTCCGTAGAGTAAGGGGTCGGCGATGCTGAGGTTGATGGTGTTTCCTGCTCGGATGTAGATGTTCACGCTATCCACTACGGGGAAGTAGTGATTGGGGTCTATGCCGTCTATGGCTGCGAAGTTGATATAGACCTCGTGTGTAAACCTATCTCCCGGAACGCCCTCTATGAGCAGTTCCGGCTCTGTCCATTGCCATGGGTGGGGCAGGGGTATGTCGGCAAGGAGTGTGTTTTCTCCTATCATAGCCGGGTCGGGCAGCACAGGAAGGCAGCCCAAGGTTATCAGGCTATCCCCCGAAAGGGTGCCTCCGCTGAAAAGGATTTCGCCACAGTTGATTATTGTGCCGTTGTTGGTGAGGGTGCGTTCTGTGGGGATGGTGAGGGATGAGGTATTAGGGACGGTAAGGACATCAAGGACGTTAAGGACGAGATTAGTGTCTAATGTTACAGAGCCGTACACGTTGCCTTGCCTTTCGCTGTCGGGTTCGCCGATGATTAGGACACCTTGTGTAAGCCTGCCGAGCGTATCGGTAACGATGCTGCCGCTTGCTATGGATGATGCGAATACGATGGCGTTGCCGTTTAGCGCGAGCGTACCACCTGCTGGGGCGCCGCCGAAGACGTATCCGCTGCCTATTCCTGCGCCGTAAGCGCTTGTTGCTGTAACGACCCCGCCGTTGATGGTAACGTTGCCGCCGTTGCCGTCAAAGCCTCCACCTATTCCTGCAGCGCCGTTTGCGCCGCCTGTGGCTGTAACGACCCCGCCGTTGATAGTAACCGTGCCGCCGGCGCCGTAATAGCCTCCACCTATTCCTGCACCGACATCGCCGCCCGTTGCGGTTACTGCGCCGCCGTTGATGGTTACTGTGCCGCCGTTGCCACCGGCGGACGAATAATTGCCGCTGGCGCCGCCAATGCCTGTGCCGTAAACGCTTGTTGCAGTTATCGTGCCGCTGTTGATAATAATAGCGCCGCAGTTGCGGTTGCCGCCACCGCCACCGATACCTGCGCCGCCATCGCCGCCTGTTGCGGTAAGACTGCCCTCGCCGTTAACGGTAAGTGTGGCGCTTTCCGGTACTTCTACGCCAGCGCCGTTATTAGCTGCCGTTAGCGTGTTTGTATCCACGAGCGTTAGCGTTAGGTTGGCGTTGGCGTTCAGTAGCAGGGGCGATAGACCATTGGCAAGCCCTGTAATCGAAACTCCGTCGAAGGTGATATTCGCCGTAGCGCCTGTTGCCACTGCTATGCGGCGATGGCTGGGGGCGGGTTCGCCGTCAAGGTCTAATTGGTTGTTGCCGGTTACGACTACCTCTACAGGGGGGCAATCATCAACAAGGGGGCATGCCCCCTTGTCAGGAGAGCCTACGGTATAGACCTGCGTTGCTGGGTCGTATTCCCACCCTATTCCGTAGATGGGCGGGTTGGTTATGCTGAGGTTGATGATGCTGTCGGCTGTGATATAGACGTTCACGCTGTCGATGATGGGTTGGTTGTAGTGATTGGGGTCTATGCCTTGTATGGCTGCGAAGTTGATATAGACCTCGTGCCGCGAGGTATCACCGGGCACGCCCTCAAGGGTGAGTTCCGGCTCTGTCCATTGCCAAGGATGGGGCAGGGCTATGTGGGCAAGGGTTGTGTTTTCTCTTGCCAAAGCCGGGTTGGGCAGCGATGGAAGACAGCCCAGCGTGATCAGGCTATCCCCCGAAAGGGTGCCTCCGCTGAAAAGGATTTCGCCACAGTTGATTATCGTGCCGTTGTTGGTGAGGGTGATGGCTGTGGGGATGGTGAGGCTTGTGCTGTTAGGGACATTCAGCACATCAAGCATATCAAGGGTTACATCGTGTTCGAGGGTAACATTGCCATAAACATTGCCCTCTCTTTCGCTGTCGGGATTGCCTATGAATAAGACGCCTTGGTTGAGATGGATATGATCGTCGGGGTCAACATTCATAAAGGTAATGATTTCTGTTGTGAATACGACGGCGTTTCCGTCCAGATTGATGGCAGTTGGTTTACTCCAGTTGTTGGCAATCAGGTTGTGATAACCACCTATACCTCCTGTTACAAACACCAAACCTCCGCTTATGGTTATGCTGTCGCCAACCCCACTGGAGTATGCAACGTTACCAATGCCCGGCGCTGCATTGCTATTGCTTATTGCCGTAACCACTCCTCCGCTTATGGTAATGGTGGTTCTTCTGGTTGTATCGTTACTCGGAGCTCCTCCAATGCCTCCACCCCCAAGGCTGCCCCATGCGGTTACTACACCGCCTTTGATTTCAATAGAGTGGACATTACTTCCATCTCCTGCACCTATACCGGCATGCTGCATTCCGGACCCTTCTGCGTTTACCGTTCCATCGTAAATCGTAATTGAGCCGCCTCTGCCTGACTGTCGTCCGTTACCAATGCCTGCAGCGCCTATCCACGCAGACCCCGAGCCATGTGAGCCTGCGGTAGCGTTAATCGTTCCTCCGTATATATGTATATCGCCGGTTGGTCTTGTTGCTCCACCTATGCCCGCACCCGCTATGTTGTTCATAGAAATACATCCTGTTGTGTTAAGCACGCCCTCGCCGTTTATGGCAAGGGTAGCGTTTGGGCGCACTTCTATACCTGCGCTTTGATATCCTGCCACAAAGGTTGTTGTGTCTATCAGGTTAAGGGTTGCGAAAGCGCTATCGTTCAAAAGCAGGGGCGACATACTTAATGTTGTAACCTCTGTGGGAAGTCCTGTAATGGTAGCCCTGTTGAGGGTGATGTTTGCTGTGGCGCCTGCTGCCACTTCTAAGCGGCGGTGGCTTGGGGTGGGGAGTTGGTTGTTGCCGATAACCACTACGTTTGCATTGTCGATAACGGTATAGACCTGCGTTGTGTGGTCGTAGTCCCACCCATTGCCGTAGAGCAAGGGCATTGGGTTGCTGAGGTTGATGGTGTCGGAGAGTTCGGGTTGGTTATGGTCGGGCAGGATTGTTCCGAGGTTGATTACGGTTCCGAACAGGGTTCCGTATCGGTATATGGTGCCGTAGTTGGTAAGGGTGTCGCCCCGTTGGATAAAGAGGGCGTTTTCCGGCTCGATGTGCAGGGTTCTGTTTTCGGGGATGTGGGCGTTGTAGTTGAGGGTTAGGGCGTTGTTGCCGTACCAATGGGTTGTGTCTTTCGTTCCGTTGTTGGTAACGAGTATGCCGCTTTGTTTGGGGCTTGCATCGCTTACGGTTGTGGTGAAGACTATGGCGTTGCCGGTCATGGTGAGTGTTCCCGGTGCGTTGCCGCCAAGACCACTGCCTATGCCGTGTACAACAAATTCACTACTTGTGGCTATAACTGTGCCACCTGTTATGGAGATAGTTCCACCTGCACCGTTATAGCCACCGCCTATGCTTGCGCCATACTGACCGCCTGTTGCGGTTACTGTGCCTCCTGTTATGGAGATAGTTCCACCTGAACCACTGCTACCACCGCCTATTCCGCTTGCATTATTTCCACCTGTGGCTATAACTGTGCCTCCTGTTATGGATATGGTTCCACCTGCACCGCGATTGCCACCACCAATGCCCGCTCCTCCGTCTGATCCGCCTGTTGCGGTTACCGTACCGCTTAATATGGTGATAGTTCCACCTGTGGCTTCCATGTTACCACCAATGCCTGCGGCATAATCACTGCCTGTAGCCGTTAGGCTGCCCTCGCCCTGTATGGTAAGCGTTGTGCCTTGGGGCGCTCGAATACCGGGAGTGTTACCTGCCGTCAAGGTGCTTGTTCCCTCAAGGGTTAGGGTCAGGTTTGCACCGGCGTTGAGCCGTAGCGGGACATTACTACTATTAAGCCCTCTAATGGTTACATCACTTAGCGTGATATGGGCTTTGGCATTTTCAGCCACATCTATTCGGCGTTCGCTTGATGAGGGCTGTTGGTTGCTGCCTGTTACGGTTACGTTTGCACTGTCTAAAATCGTATAGAGGTTGTTGGCGTATGTCCAGCCTATGCCGTAGGCTCTGGGGTTGGGGTTGTTTAAGTAGATGGTGTCGCTGTCGAAATGGGGAATGTTCAAATTGAAAGCCGGTGTTGCAAAGGGCTGTGTGGCGAGCCTGCCTTGTGCCAAGGTGCCTTGTGCGCCAACGGTTATGTCGGAGGCTTGCGCTCCTGCGAAAGTTATGGAGTGGTCGGGGTTTAGGGTGTAGAACTCGTTGGATAGTCCGTTTACGGTGAGTTGGGTTATGTCAAAGCCCGGTATGGGCAGGGTTGCCAGCACTGTGCCCGGGTAGTGCCGATAGGGGTTGTAGATGTAGGGTTCGCCGTCTTCTATTTGGGTTAGGGTGGGGGCTATGTCTAAACGGTGTAGGGCTGTGCTGTGAGTGGCGGAAAACTTATTGCCAATGTCGCCTACATAATAGGCGGCAACGCCATTTCCAACTAACCCAATTACGCCTGTGGACGGCTCTATGTCTAAATTTTCTGCATAGACAACGCTTGTTTCATACAGCCAAACAACCGTATTGTCGCCTCCTGTTTTTGAAATCTTACCGCCGTATAAGCCCAGGGCAGATGCTCCGGTCATATACATAGTTGTTGTTGCGCCCTGCGATGAAAGTTCGCCTCCGCTAATGATTACGGTAACTTCACCTGTCGCATATATTGCTCTGCGCCTGCTTTTCAGCGATGCGCCTGTGGCTACTTCAAATATGCCCTTGCCGGAAAGTGTTATGTTATCGTCATCAGGCGACACGTTCTCATATTCGGCTTGCCACACGATGGTCTTGCCCTGTGGCAGGTCGAGCAACAGGGTTGCATCGGCTATGGGGTAAGCCCCGGTCACGGTAACGTCGCTACCTGCGTTGAGGCTGTCTTGTATCGCCTGTTGGATGTTGGCTACGGTTGTGGGTATCACCGCCTCGCCGTTCACAAAAATCACGTAGTTCACTTCCACATCGGGTATGGCGATAAAGCCTGTGTTGGATTGGTTTTGATAGGCTATGCCGGAAGTTTCGTTTGCGATAGCCCATTTTGCGGATGCAGTTGTTGGGACAACGGCGAGTTCGGTTGTAGTTCCGGCTATGTGGCTTGTGGTGTTTCCGGTGCGTTGGATGATGATGCCTTGGTCTTCGGTATGGAGTGTGCCTGTAGCGTTGGCGGTGAAGTGTATAAATGCGAGCGAGGAGTCGGCAACCGATAGAGCGGGTGCATTGTCGGCGTGTATTTCGCCGCCGGTCATCTCAAACCTGCCACCACCGCTCACCTTGATAAGGTCGTTGTCGTCGCTGTTGGCGTAATACGCCTGCCACAGCACTTTTGAGGTTGGGGGTATGTTGAGGGAGATGGGGTTTTCGTTTTCCACGTTTGCCTCGCTTGTTCCACCGATGATGACGATGGTTGCGTTGGCGGGGATGGTGAGGGTGCCTGTTGCGCCTTCGGCGATGGTTAGGGTGTCGCCGTCTTGCACGTTGATGAGGTTGCCGTTGGCGATGCCGTTTGTGCCCCAAAGGTTGGGTAGGACGGTTATGTTGGGGACTTCAAAAAAGTCGCTGTTGTTTGTTCCGTTGGAGTAGGCTACGCCGTGTCGTCCGTCGTCGTTGATTTGCCAACTTGCAGTGGCAGTGTCGGGATAAATCAACAATTCGCTTGATCCGTTTATGCCGTAGTATGGGCTGTTGCCTGTTCGCTGTATGCCTACGCCTGTTCCGGCAACGGAAACGATGTCACCCACAAGCACTGCGCCGTAATCCACAAAGACTCCCGGTCTTTGAAAGAGTGCTATCGCCGCTTTGCCTGCACTTGTTGACGTGTTTCTAACTATGGCGCCACTGTGTATGACTGTTCTGGAATCAGAGGCGAGGAGCATTGCTGCATTAAAGAAGTCCCCCGGTGTTGCTGTGCCTTCTACGCTTGTTTCGACTATTCCACCGAAAATGTTTACGCGGTTACTCGCCGTTGTTGTGCGTATCGCCGCATTGCCTCCGGTTGTCGCTATTCTGCTACCGTCAAGAACGTTCAAAGCAGCGCCACCTTGGAGTAATATCGCAGCGCCGCTACCACTTGATTGTATGCTGCCTGCTACGTCCATTGTTCCGTTGCTTGCCAAATCTATCGCCGTGGTAGCGGTACTCTTATAGTGCGCCTGCCACACCACTTTTCCGCGAGCATAAACGGTAAGGGCGATTGCTGAGTCGTTTTCGACAGGCGTTTCCGGGCTACCGCCAATGATGGTGACGGTATCATCCGAACGCACGATAAGCCCAGCCGAGAAGGTGGAGTACGCTCCCGGGGCTATTAGTACTGTGTCGCCGTTTTGTAGGGAGATGTTGTTTCCGTTGGCGGTTCCGCCCGGGATGTTTCCCCAGATTTGGGTTGTTTGGGCGGTTGCAACGGTGACCACGCTCATTATGAGCGTAGCGGTAAGGGCTATGGTTTTAAGGACCCTCAGGCCATAGCTTTTAGAGGAGATATTCTTTCTCACTGTTGTCCGGTAAATATTTTTTACAATAAGGCGAAAATAGGTTAAAAACATGGGAGGAAGATAAAATTTTTTAGACAAACGCATCTAAAATTTTGGCTAAATTCGCTAAAAAGGGCATGTTTTTGCATCGCCCATACCCCAAACCCTATACCCCATACCCAAGCATTGAGTTAATCATTGCTTACTTTACCGCATTTTGCCAAAAAATCTCAAACAAAATCCTTATTCTTAAACAGCAGAGCCGCTAGGCAAAGCACTGCGCCAGAATAGCCAAAAGCGTAGATAGTTTGCCAAATTATGTAAGACTGCTCCAAAACTATTGAATGCGCAGCGTGCATTGAGGCGTTGAATTTGAATAAGTTTGGTATAACATAGCTCACTCCTTTTGCCATATTATAAATCAATTCGCCATGCTCGCGCAAAAAACTTCCGTCTTCGCTCATGCGGTAAGCAAAATAAACTTCTTTCAAAATCTGATTGCCCAAATGACCGATCAGGTAAACTCCAAAGGAAAAAATAGAACTTATGAGCGCAGAAGAATATGTTGAAAAAAGAACAGCAAAAGCGAGAATTATGGCAAGCTCCCAAAAAACAAGATAGCAGGCTTGAACTATGGGAACGCTTATAACGCCGTCAATCGTCCACAGAACAAAGAAAAGCATCAACGAAAGCAAAGTCACATGAAGAGCCAAAAGCGCAAGCAAGCCAATGTATTTGCCTAGCAAAAACGCTGTGCGAGAAACAGGCTTTGCCAAAAGAGTGTGAATGGTTTTCTTTTGTATCTCTTTTTGAACCTGGCCAATGCCCGCAAAAAGAGCTATGAAAAATCCCGAAAAAGAAATTATGGAAACGGTAACGCTTTTTACCACAAATTCCCTGTCAAAAACAGACCACTCGCCAAGCAAAACGCTGAACGAGGCTAGGGCTAGGGCTACAAGCAAAACCACGTAGGGAACTTTGTCGCGAACCGCTTCCATAAAAGAATTCACGGCTATCAAATAAATCTCTCTAAGGAACAACAAGGGAAACCTCCTTAGCCAAAACTTCTTCAAGACTGTTTCTGCCTGTATCTTTGGTTATATCTTCAACGGTGCCTGTGTGCGAAATTTTGCCATCTATAATCATGGCAACTCTGTGGCTGATTGCCTCAACATCGGAGAGAATATGGCTTGAATAAAAAATGGTTGAGCCTTCTATGTTGAGCGTCAAAATCGCTTCTCGCACATCGCGCCTGCCTAGCGGGTCAAGGCCGCTCATAGGCTCGTCCAGAATCAAAAGCTTTGGCTTGTGCAAAATTGCCTGCGCCAAGCCAACCCTCTGCTGCATGCCTTTGGAGTAAGTGCGCAAACTGCGATGAATCCAGTCTGCATCGGCGTTTACCAATTTCAAAGCCCAATGCGTTCTCTCCTCCAAAAGCTTGCCTTTTAAGCCGCTCAATCCGCCATAAAACTTCAAAAGCTCATAACCGCTGAGCGAATCGTAAAAATAAGGATGCTCAGGCAGGTAGCCCAAGTTAGTTCTGCTTGCGGTTTCGCTGGGTTTTTTGCCCAAAATAAAAACTTCGCCGCTATCTTTGCGCAAAAGCCCGGTAAGCACTTTTATCGTGGTGCTTTTGCCAGCTCCGTTGGGACCTATAAAGCCAAAAATCTCGCCTTTTTTAACTTCAAGCGAAATTCCAAAAAGCGTTTTCTTTTTGCTCAGCCAAAAACCCGCTCTATAAGTTTTGTGCAGGTCTCTTATTTCCACAGCAAGAGTTTCGCTCATATCTTTTTCTCCAATTCCTCCATCTCTGCGCGCCGCCGCGCAAGTTCTTTTTTGCGGAGTATGTGATAAGCAATGGAAGCTCCGATATAAACCACTACGCCAGCAATAAAAAGCACCATGCCAATGCGGCGATCTTCCAGCCCAGGAAAGCTATTTTGAAACCAAGACGGAAAAAGCGCCGGAATTATCAGCAAAATCCCGACAAAGCGAACTAAATATGTTGCAACTACATGGTTCATTAGGGTAAATATAGAAAACTACCCCATCCCATTTTCCACAACAAATAAATGGCAAGGCTCCTTTTCTGGGTCCAGCTCAATATAATTCTTTGAGCCGCGCCACAAAAAGCTTTGCCCAGACAGCAAATCCCTTATAGTATAGCCCTGGCCATCTGTAAGGCCAAGCTCCGCCAAGTTTAAATGCACATAGGAATTTTCGACTTTTTTCACGTTCAAGTTTGCAATGCAAAGCACGGTGTTTCCATTTTTGCTGTCTCGTTTGCTGTAAACTATTATGTTTGAATTTTCTGCATAATGAAAACGCAGGTTATCGTATTCTTGCAATGCGCTATTTTGCTTGCGGGCAAAATTCACTTTGCGCAAAAATTCCTTTATATTAACGGGGCTGTTCCAGTTATGCACCTTGTACTGATACTTTTCGCTGTGGTAAAGTTCCTCTTTTAGAGGGTTCTTCTCGTTTTCGCAAAGCTCATAGCCGTTGTACATTCCCACCAAACTGGAAAGCGTTGATGCCAAAAAATAACGAAGCTTGAAAATTGGCGGACCTTGGCTTGCAAAGTATTCTGGAAAAATATCAGGCGTTGTGGGGAATAAAATCCCTCGCATATATTCATTAACGGGATTGGAAGTTAGCTCCTTGAAATAATCTTCTATCTCCCATTTTTCGGTGCGCCAAGAAAAATAGGTGTAGCTCATATCAAAGCCGATTTTGCCAAGCCTCTTCATCATCTTGGGGCGCGTAAATGCCTCTGCCAAAAACACCAGCTCAGGGCGTTCCTCTTTAATTGAGCGAATAATCCACTCCCAAAGCGGAAAGGGCTTTGTGTGCGGGTTATCCACGCGAAATATCTCAAAACCCTTGCCTGCCCAAAACATGATAATTTTTCTAATCTCTTCCCACAGCGCTTTGAAATTCTCGTTATAATAGTCAAAAGGATAAATGTCTTCGTATTTTTTAGGCGGATTTTCTGCAAACTTAATTGTGCCATCCGGCTCGTGGAAATACCATTCGGGATGCTCTTTCACATAAGGATGGTCGGGGCTGCAATTCAATGCCAAATCCATAACGAGCTTTAAGCCGCGTTGTTTGCAGGCCGCGATAAATGCTTCAAAATCTTCCATTGTGCCAAGCTCTGGGTCAATTGCAAAATGCCCGCCAAGTTTGTTGCCAACAGCGTAGGGGCAGCCTGGCTCGCCAGGCTTTGCTTTGAGCGCATTGTTTGCGCCTTTGCGGTTTGTTTCGCCTATTGGGTGAAAAGGCACAAGGTAAATGGTATCAAAGCCGAGAGAAACAATGTAATCAAGACGGCCAATGCAATCTACCCATGTTGCGGATTTATTCGGATTTTTGCCCTGGCTTTTTTGCCACATTTCATACCATGTTCCAACCCTTGCATACAAGGGGTCAACCCTCACCTCAAAAACTTCGCTTTCGGTTGGAATGTCTTGCGGATCGATTGTCCAAGCAACAATCTTATATTGGTAGTAGCCAAGTTTTTGGACGGCAAATGCGCCTTCCCACAAATCGTTGTCAACGAATTTCATGGGAGCCTGTTTCCATTTTTTGTCTGAGGAGTGCTTGTACTCTATAGCCGCCTCATATTTTTCATGGCTATGCCTAAAAATATCAGCTTGAACCGCAACCGAGTCGCCCGGTTCTCTGTGAATGGCATATTTGCCGCGTTCAACTAAAGGAGAAATAACCTCTATAACAAGGTTGTCTTTTTTTGCAGGGAAATTTATTGGCATGATATGTAATGTAGAAATTTCTATAGTAAGCAATGATTAATTCAACCCCAGCGAACAGGGCAAACGCATCTAAAATTTTGGCTATATACCTGATTTTTTGGCAAAATACGGCAAATATTCATTGCGATGTTGCAATTCGTTGTGAATGGGCGAAAGATTTTTCGCCCCTACGGCGTTGATTGTGGACGGATTATTATTGCGTTTATCCCGAA
>Ga0099364_10012032_pt1 | contig 11728 bp, 8 predicted proteins | sample TergutTh196P3_FD_73070 | JGI IMG/M metagenome (GOLD analysis project Ga0099364, IMG submission 73070) | Microcerotermes parvus P3 segment gut microbial communities from Pointe-Noire, Republic of the Congo - Th196 P3 | ecosystem: Host-associated > Arthropoda: Insects > Digestive system > Gut ...
AAGGTAAACCTGAATTCAGGTGTGAATCGGATGGTAAAGAAATATATTTTACTGAAAAATCAAAAGATCATTATGATTTTATTAATGGTTATATTGAATATCTAAATGAACATCATAAAGATAAGTCGTTGAAAAATGGTAAAGAATTTAAAGAATTTGTTGCCAACCATATTGATGAATATTTAGAATATATTAATGAAAATTGGTAATGAAAGTATTTTTTTATTGTATATACGAGAATGAAATACCGATTTATGTTGGTATCACAACCCGCAATATTGATACGCGACACAAAGAACACATCAAAGAGAAGGGTATTGAAAATACTGATGTAAGGTTGATTCATTCCATTGAATATTTTGATACAGATTTAGAAAAATCAGCAAACTGGAATATGAATCGGTTTGCTGATTTGATAAATCGAGAGGAGGCGAGATTGATAGAAGAATACAATACTACCAATTCTTCATATCAAAAACGAAAGGATGGTGGAGTAGTTCTAACTTGGTGTAAATTTAAAACAAAAGCAAACTGTATAAAAGATATAATTACTTTCAAAAAAAATAAACAAATACTTAAAAATTTTGTTAAATGTATAGACAACCCTAAAAGGAGAATTCTAAAAACTTTTGCTTATGATATCGAGAACCCCCAAAGAAGGATTTTAAAAAACTTTGCCACGAACATAGAAAACCCTAAAAAGAAAATATTACAAAGTTTTGCGTTTAACATCGACAATCCCAAAAGAAAAATTCTTAAAAATTTTGCGAGTCGTATAGAAAACCCTAAAAAGAAGATTTTAAGGGATTTTGCAGCTCGCATAGAAAATCCTAAAAAGAGAATTTTGAGGAATTTAGCTGGTAATATAGATAACCCTAAAAGAAAAATTTTAAAAAACTTTGCTACTTGTATAGATAACCCCAAAAGAAAAATTCTAAAGAGTTTTGTTTGTAATATAGAAAACCCCAAAAAAAGAATTTTAAAATGTTTTGCTCATCATATAGAAAACCCAAAAAGAAAAATTCTAAAAAGTTTTGCAGGTAATATAAAAAACCCCAAAAAGGTTATACTACAATCCTTTGCTTATGGTATTGATAACTCTAAAAGAAAAATATTAAAGAATTTTGCCCATAATATAGAAAACCCTAAAAGACGAATTTTAAGAAATTTTGTTAATAATATAAAAATATAATAATGAATAACATAAAACTAAAAAGTCGCTTTACAAGCGATTTCAATCTTCCAATAAGCGTATTGGATTCACCATATTTTGAATATCAGTTGAAATTATATGACCCACATTTTGAATCATATCAAAAATGGGGTTGGTTGTTATCATTGATAAAAGAACATTATGATGATAATGAGAATCTCTTTTTGGAGGATTATTATTTTTGTCGAAATAAAATTATAACAAATATAGAATATTCAGATGCTTATAAAGATTTCGTTTTAGTCCCAATAGATAAAAATGGGTCATGGAAAGGATACTGGCGATACGATATCCCCCCCAATTCATTGTTTAATTTGATAGGAAAAAATTCAGTTTATACCAAAACAAACCACGGTAAATACTTTTTATCTATTGATTTGAAACACGCAAACTTTCAAGGATTGAGGTATCATAACCCTGCGTTGGTAAACGATACAAACAACTATGAAGATTTTATCAAATATCATTTGGGAGATAATCATCCATTAGTAGAATATTTTAATAGAAGTAAATATACCAGGCAGATAATATTTGGAAAGTTAAACATGTCTAGAAACACAACCATTCAACAGTTTATCATTTATCAAATATATGAAGCAATTAAGGAATATATTGACATGTACGATTTTGTAAAAATACATTCAAGACAGGTGGATGAATTGATATTGGAAATACGTCCATTGAGAGATGATGAAATGGAAAACAAACCTGATATCTTATTTGATATTCGTAAATTATTGGTCGGTTTTAATGTAAATTTTCTATTTTATCATTTAAAATGTCATAATTTTGAAACCTCTTCGGGTAACACCTTTTCGGTTTATGAAAAGAGGGATATATGGAAGGTCAATGAAGTACTTGGAAAATTAAAATCTTGTCCATCAACATATTTTCCACAGGTTTATAAACTTCTGACAGAACAGGAAATTTGTGAAGAAATGGATTTGGTATTCTATTACGAAAAAAATCTATCAAAGTTTTTGAAACCAATAAAAAAAATAGTAAATTTAGAATAAGTAAAAATTAATTTAATATAAATAGTTATGATAAATACAGTAGTAGTGAGTGGTCGTCTAGGTGCAGACCCACATATAACAAATTTTGACAATGGCGGTAAAGCTGCCCAGTTTAGTATCGCAATTACAGAACGCGGTTACAAAAGACAAGATGGAACAGATGTTCCTGATAGAACAGATTGGATTCGTATTGAAACAGGTCGCACCGGTATCGCCGGTATTATTGAAAAATTCCTCAAAAAAGGAATGTTTGTTACGATAGCGGGTAAATTGAGAAGTCGGGAATGGGAATCTAAAGATGGTACAAAACAATACGCAACAGTAGTTCAAATCGAAACTTTGGATTTACCACAAAAAAACGGTGAACAAAGTAATGGAAGTACGCCTCCACCAACTCCCGAACAACCGAAAGCAGCAAATAACAACAAACCCGCTACGGTAAAAAATGATGGAGTTGCATCTCAACAGGATAAATCTGATGACGATTTACCATTTTAATGATCATAATCTGTCGTCATTACATCTCTATTTTCGTTTCTTATTCTTCTCTCATTATTTGTTTTGACGATAGATTTGGGGTAGTCCCCCACGTTATGTGGGGGATTCACCCTTTTTAAAAAATAAATGACATGAAAAATAAATTAGAAAATCACATACTCCACTCTGGTGGGGCTTTTGGGGCTGATACGGCTTTCGGGTGGTATGGTGTTCGCTACGGAATAACACCCAATAGACAACATCATTATAGACCTGATAATAATAAGAATATCCCAAAACAATTGAAGGATATTGGTATTACTCCACACATTCTAACCGATGACGAAATGGAAGAATGTTACAAATTCATGTTTCAATGTCTTGAAGGAAAAAAGAAGAGAACATTCAAAAGAACATTTGGAGATGATTTGAAAGCAAGAAACTATTATCAAGTCAAACATTCTCAAGCAATATATGCTATTGCAGAATTAACCCCCGATTTCAAAACAGTTAAAGGTGGAACACGTTATGCAATTGAATACGCAAAACAGTTGAACAAATTAATATACGTATATGATTATATGAATGAAGCATGGTACGTATGGGTTGATGAAAAAGAGGGTTTCGCATTATATCAAGATGGGATTCCGATATTATATCAAAACTTTGCGGGAATAGGCAGCAGAAAAATCCAAAGTTATAAAATAAAAGATAAATACACAGGTGAATGGGTTGATAATCCCGATTATATTGGAGACGAATTGAAAAACGTTTGCATGAAAGCAATAGACGATTTGTATAAAAAGGCATTGAAATGATCCGAAAATAAAATTAGGATTATATTGGAAGATATATAATATTTTATCATAATTTTAGTTATAATACATTAAGAATTTAATTGGTGAATGGGAAAAAGTAGAACAATAAACAAAGAAGAATATTCAATGGTGTTGGATTGGTCTGAATATAAAACCACGAAAACGTTATTACCATGTAAATGTCAAGGGTGTGGAACAACAATAAGAACGAATATCAATAGAATTGACACACTTGGCGGAGCATTTTGTAAAACATGTGGCAATAAGAAAATGGGTGAGAAACAAACAAGGGTTGTTAATCATGAAGAATATAAAATGGTAATAGATTGGACCGGATATGAAAAAACAACTTCGCTTTTACCATGTAGATGTGATATTTGTGGTGATACAACTCAAAAAAGTATTTACCTTTTGGATAAAAGTAAAAAAAGTTGTCTTTGTGAAAAATGTGTTCCAATCAAAATAAAAGAAGTATTTGCAGAAAAATATAATGTGGAACATCCCATGCGCACTATCGAAGTAAAAGAAAAGGTTAAACAAACTAATATCGAAAGACGCGGCGTTGATAACCCTGCAAAATGTGAGGTTGTGATAGAAAAAATAAAAAACACAAATCTTGAACGATATGGACATGAAAACGCCTCTAAATCAATACAGGTCAAAGAAAAAATAAAAAACACAAATCAACAAAAATGTATTGAAGACCCCACACGAAGTGAAAAAATTATAGAAAAAAGAAAAAAAACTAATCTTGAAAAATACGGTAATGAGTTTCCTCAACTACTTCCTGAAATCAAAGAAAGGATTAAACAAACCAATAAAAAAAGACGAGGTGTTGAATACCCCGCCCAATGTGAAGATGTTAGAAAAAAAATGAAACAAACTAATCTTGAAAGATACAATGTTGAACATTATTCACAACACGAAAAATTTGAAGAAAAATGTAAAGAAACGTGTCAAAAAAACCATGGTGTTGATTTTCCTTCTCAAAATGAAATTGTAAGAGAAAAAATTAGAAAGACATGTATGGAACGATATGGTCATGAACACCCTGCGCAGAGTGAAATTGTAAGAGAAAAAATGGAAAAAACCTGTATGGAAAGATACGGTGTTCCATTATCTTGTATGAGTGATAATGTAAGAAAATCATCTAAAACCATATCCAGACCAAATTTAAAATGGTGGAATTTAATTTATAATAATTTTGGTATTGAATGTGATTTTGAGTTTAACATCAACAAAAAATCATTTGATTTAAAAATAGAAACGTTACTTATTGATATTAACCCAACAATTTCTCATAATACAACAATTTCTTTTGCTAAAATAAGGGGTTTCACAGATGATAATGATACAATAGAAAAGGATTATCATTTTAATAGATGGAAATTAGCAAAAGATAGTGGTTATACCTTAATTTCCATTTTTGATGATATGGATGAACAAAAAATGTTAAATATTATTCGTTCCAAAATAGGTAGAAATCAAACAAAAATTGCTGCGCGTAAGTGTGAAATCAAGGAAATTGAACAAAAAGAAGTTAACTTTTTTTTAGAAAAATACCATATTCAAGGAAAGGCAAAAGGACAAAAAGTTTGTATTGGATTATTTCACAATAACGAATTATGTGGAACAATGACTTTTGGAAAACCACGTTTCAATAAAAATTACGAATGGGAATTGGTCAGATTATGTTTCAAAGAAAATGTGACAATTCAAGGCGGTATAAGTAAAATGTGGAAATACTTCAAGAACAAATATGACCCACAAAATTGTATTTGTTATTTAAACCTTAACTTAGGTGGAGATGAAATGTATTTGTCAGATTTTAGATTTAAAAGATATAATAAACCTGCTGGATATTGGGTAAATTTTGAAAATACCAGAACAATCACAAACAATTCATTACGTTCTAAAGGAGCGTCGCGATTTATTGGCGATGCGGATCTTATTAAATACCCCAAAGGCATGGATAACCGTGAAATTATGAAACTTGAAGGTTTCGTAGAAATATATGATTGTGGAAATGTCGTATATGAATATAAAAAGAATCTTATAACACAAAATTAGAAAACAAAAAAAGGCATAAATGGCAAAAAGTACAGTAAATAAAGAGGAATACACAATGGTAACAGATTGGTCTAAATTCAATACCAAAAACGATTTATTACCATGTAAGTGTGACGAATGTGGCGCACCAACACAAAGAACGTTAAAAAGTATTGATAGATCTGGTGGGATTTGTCTTTGCAAGGAGTGTTCGGAAAAATTGCGAATAGGGAATATGAAATCCGCATACAATGTGAGTAAAGAAAACACCCAAGCGGAAATAGATTTAAAATTCCCTGATACATATAAAATAGTTGGTGATGACTATAAAAGTAAAAAGACACCCATTTTAGTTGAGCATATTCCATGTGGATACCAATGGAAAGTATCATTTGACAATCTAATGAAGTCAAATGGAAAATGTCCCGAATGTAATGGAGTGATTAAGAAAACACATGAACAATTTGTTAAGGAAGTAACCGATATTCATGGCGACAAATATTCTATTTTGGGAAAGTATGAAAATATGAAAACCCCAATATTAACTCGATGCGGTAATTGTGGAAATGAATGGGAAGTTAACCCCCAAAAATTGTTAAGAGAAGAAAGAAAAGGATGTCCTGAATGTGGTAATGATATTTCGGCAAAAACACGTAGTACAACACATGCTGATTTTTTAGACAAAATGAGTTTAGTTCACCCCGATATAATAATTTTATCGGAATACGTTAATAACTATACTCGTATTGACTGCGAATGTAAAATTTGTAAACATAAATGGAATCCTGAAGCAAGATCTCTAATACAAGAACAAGGTTGTCCTATTTGTGCAAATATACGTAGGGGTGATAAAATAAGACACACAGCAGAAAGTTTTATAAAAGTATACAATGAGAGGTTCCCTGAAAACAATATGTGTTGGGATAATTTCTATTACACTGGGTATGAAGAGAAGACAACATTCAGATGTAAAGAACATAATCAAGACTTTATTTCAACACCGGGTTCATTGATGCTTGGTAATTTTCCTTGTTCAAAATGTAATCCAAATTCAAGTAAAGCCGAAGAGGAAGTAAGAGCATTTGTAGAAAGTTTAGGATTAGAAACTAACAAAGGAAAATTATCAAATAATGTGGAAGTTGATATTTGTATACCATCTATGAAAATAGGTATTGAATATCATGGATTATATTATCATAATGAACTACATGTAGAGGATGATTATCACTTGCGAAAATTGGAACAAGCAATTGAAGATGGTATCACACTGATTCAAATATTTGAAGATGAATGGGTATTTTCAAAAGATATTGTAAAATCGATTTTAAAATATAAGTTGAATAAAATGGAAAATAATATTTTTGCAAGAAAATGTCAAATCAAAGAAGTTGATAATAAAACAACGTATTCTTTTTTGAATGAAAATCATTTACAAGGTTATTGCAATACTTTTAAAAATTATGCGTTATTTTATAATAATGAAATAGTAGCGTTAATAACATTTTCAAAAAATAGGATGGGGATTGGTAGTAAAAACGATGATTCTATTGAAATTAGTAGATTTGCGGTTAAGAAGGATTATAATATTGTGGGTGGGTTTTCCAAACTATTAAAACATTCGATAAAAAATAATCCTGAATGGAGTTCTTTAATAACATATGCAGACAGGAGATGGTCAGAAGGTAATTTGTATTTAACAAATGGTTTTGAAATAATTAATTGCAGTAAACCGAATTATTGGTTCTATAAGGGAAGTAAAAGAATACATAGATTGAATTATAGAAAATCCGAATTAGTAAAAATGGGATACGATAAAAATAAAAGTGAGCATGAAATAACATTGGAAAATAAAATGTATCGGGTTTACGATTGTGGTTCAATAACATTTAAATATAATATAAAATAATATGGCGAAAGAAGAACATCCATTTGGGATGGATAAAAAAAAAAGAGTCTTGATTAAGACTCTTTTTTTTTGTTCATAATTTCGTTTATCTCAATTCGTTAGTATCCCAAGTAGTTAAACCATGAACCCTCACCAAACCGTAAAATTTATTTTGAACCATCTTCTTAGCGTAGCGAGTCATTATGAATTTGACAGGGGCTGCGTTAAAAGGATTGTACAAAGTTGGTGTTAATTGAAGCGGGACGTACGGAGCGTACACATAACCCGTGTCTAACATGCTTTTGCCCTTGTGAAGTACCAGTAGAGTCCAGTGACGAGAATAAGGGTCTACATACACTTGATATCTACCACTCAAAGTACCTACTTTTTCCATACCCAATGAGTATTCGTCTTCAGCAGGGGCTGCGTTTGAAGCGTGGAAGTATTCAAGATTGTCAAATACTGCGCTTATTTCAGGGGAAATAACTATTGCGTTAGCTCCACCCATTAAACAAGTTTTATTTATTTGTGCAGAAATTTGGTTAATCTTTACAATTAATTCCTGATTCCAATCCTTCTGTGTATAATTCGTTGAGTGTCCTGCCATTCTGCGCCAACCGTTATAATCCCATGTTAATTGCCACGGTGCACCTGTTTTCAAGTCACGAAGTATTTCACGGTCTATTTCAACAGAAACTTGCTGTGCTAAAAGACTTGTCAATTCAGCTTCAGCGTCAATGTTGTGGAAAGCCGCAACGTCTTGTGCCTGTTCAGGCGACCATGTACTTCTCAATTTACGTTCTTCAACTGCAACGGTAACACTGTCAATTTTGAATGACACTTCACCAATTTCAGTTTCAAGTTCAAGACTATCATATTGTATCCATGTTACCAAGAAAGTTGTGTCATCAATCTGGGTTTCAGGGTTAATACCAATAAAACCGTCAATAGTCAGACCTTGATCCATAGTAGGTTTTGTTAACTGCACTTCAACGTACATTTTACCATCAGCGTTGCAGAAATTATCTCTTTCTACAATTGCTTTACCATACTTTTGTGGAAGTAATCTAATTGGTACGTTTTCATTTGTTTCAAAAGTTGAATATCCTTGTGCTACTCCATTTGTATCTACAGCATCACGGATTGCACCAGAAGTAATCACTTTTAAAGAAGCAAGAAAAGTTTCTGTATCCATTTCATTTCCGTCAGGACCTATTAACAAACCTACGTTGTAATTGTTAAATCCGGTAATTTCCAAAACCACATTACGTATAGAACCATCCTCACGTGAACGAGGTATATCTGCTTGAGCGGTAATTTCATCAAAAGTTCTTTTATGATTTAATTTAACTGGGGTTGCAGTTTGTGCAACTTTTATCCATGCACGACCCTTTGAATGATCATACAAGAATTCGTCATAGAACAAATCATAAAGAGAAGTTTGCATATAACGTGTTACAACTGGTGTGTGACGCATAGTATCGGGATTTTCAACTGGCATACCCTCTCTATATAATCCCTGTAAATTGTTACCAATACCGGGAGCATCATAAACTTGATTCCAAGTTGGAACAGGTCTTTGATTAGAACTACTCTGTATAATTTCATCAGGAAGATAAAAACGATTGTTGTATAAACCTTGTCTGGGTCTTCCCAAAAACTCACCTGTATCAGGATCTACATATCTACCCTCATCACCAGGTTGTTGTGATTTTCCTGGGTTTTGGAAATTACGATCGTGTCTTTCATAACCCATTAAACCGGTATGCTTTGCTGAACTACCATATTGAACTTTACCTTTATCATCACCGTCAAGAATAAGTCCTTCCCACTCTCTTTCAGAAGTAACAGGTTTAATAAAGAACAATTTACCAATAGGCAAGTTCAACGCTTGAATAGAAACAAGGTCATTAGCAAGTAATTTGCTAAATACACGTCTAATCAGCGGGAATACAACGGTAACAAACGAACCAGAGTTTGATGCGTCTGTTGCTTCGTGTATCAATGTGCGGGCTGTATTTTCATACAACAACGCAACGTTTTCTTTTAAAGTACCATCCAAGTTTTGGGTAAAACCTAATTTATCCCAAGTTTCGGATATTCTTTTTCTTTCATCGGCGACTCGGTTCCATTGAACGTTGCCAATCATACCGCTGCCTAAAAAATTACTTATGTTCATTTTATTTAAATATTATTGTTTTCTTATTTTTATATTATTTGCATATCTTGTGCATTAATTCAAGAGATCTTTGTATCTCTTCATTAACAATAGCAGGTTGATCTGTAAGTTTGATTTCGGTAAATACATTATTGAATGTTTTATCAACTACGTTTTCAATAAGAGGTTTTCTCGATTTCAATTCTTTGTTAATAGTTTCATAAAGCGCATTTATTTCTTTTTCGCTTTTGTTACCATCAAACCTTTCGACAATGCTTTTCTTTTCTTCGTGTGTTGTAGAATGTTCAGAAACTAATTGAATTATTTTTCCAAGTTTTTGGTTGGTTAAAGCCGTTTCTTTTGTTACAAGATAGAAGTTAGTAGCACACTCTCTCAACTGTTTTACACTTTCTTTGAGGATGCGATTTTCTTCTATTATTTGTAAAAGCACATCTCTATCTTCCTTTTTTAATTGAGCGCCATCACGCACCGCCGGTACACGATCTTGTTCAACAGGAACTTTAATTTGGTTTTTAGACTTTTTTCCAACATTCCTCAAACTACGATGAGTTCTCGTTAAATTTTCATCGATTTCAATATCTTCATTTTCATCGATTTCAATTTCATCGTTTTCGTTAACCTTGTCTTTGAAAGGTAAACTGTTGCCATTTTTCTTACCTTTTGCGCTAGTACCAAACTCACCTTTTCCACCGGTTGCATCACCTTCAAAAGGGTCTCCGTCACCAACTTTTCCAGTTCCTCTCCTACCGCCGGTACCTGCTCCAAAACCACCTGTTTTAGTATTGGAAATTCCAGTTGGTGCAGGTAATTTATTCTTTTTAGTTCCCAACGATGCTTTAAGGTCTTCTTTGGTGGGTTTAAATCCATTTAATGACATGTTCGATTCACCGAGTGTTTCGTCAATTTCATCATCCTCATTTAAGTCAATAATGTAATCGCCGCCAGTTTCTTCGTCAGACAGTTTGATTGTACCATCATCTTGTTTTGTGATAACAACCTGGTCTGTATCCGACATACTTTTAAATACCTTTATAGCAGCCTCATCATCCAGACTAACGTCATAAGTATCGTCATCAACCTCAAAATCATCCATTCCTTCAAGTTCTTCCTCACCTTCTTCTTCGGGCATTTCATCACCAACATCGGCAATTACATCTTCTTCATCGCCAACTGCCCCTTCCTCGGTATCAACTTCGGGTGTTGTTTCTTCTTGGTCATCCAGACTAACTTCTTCCTCTTCATAATCAGAATCGTCTTCGTTTATGATACGTTTCATTTCATTCTTAATCTGTTTTTCCATTATAGCATCAAGAGCAGCATCGGTATTTTGTTTAACGCTCTCTTTTATTGCTACAGCATCTAATATTGGATTATTTTCATTCATAATTCAAATAGTATTTTTTCTTATTTTAATAATAAATAGTAGGTTTTTTAAAAAATGTTTGTATATTTGTATTTATTATGTGTTTGTCGGATATAATTATATGTCATTCTACAATCGTTCATCCTGAAATACGCTAATAAACCACAGGTATTACCTGCAAAATTTCTTTCTATTGGAAATGAATATCTATCAAAATCTTTTGGATTTTCTGATAAAATTGTTTCAAATAATCCTTGCGAACCCATCATTAAACTCATATTGAAGGCAACTCCCTCCTGTTTCGACCAGTGTTCATCCAATTCTCGAAACATTGGTTCTTTGAAATTCTTGCTGAAATATTTCAATTTACCATTGACATAAAAATATATTATACCATTCCTTGGACCCAGCGGCGAACATTTTACATCGGCGATATAAGTGTCATAACATATCTGAATAACAATATTATTCCATTCCCCGAATCTCACAATACCATCCGAAGAATATTCTTCTATAATTTTTGTTGGATTTTCTTCTCTATCCTCATCACAATTTTGTACATTAATTCTATAACCTATCGCACCTTCAGGAGTTATTCTGAACGCCATTGCATTGTTATATGTATCTTTATGTATGGATACTTCGTTACCGTTATCGTAAATATCAATATTCTCAAATCCGGGGGGTATTTGTTGTGGTGGTCGTAGTGCATCTACCGTTAAACCTGT
>Ga0099364_10012033_pt1 | contig 11727 bp, 11 predicted proteins | sample TergutTh196P3_FD_73070 | JGI IMG/M metagenome (GOLD analysis project Ga0099364, IMG submission 73070) | Microcerotermes parvus P3 segment gut microbial communities from Pointe-Noire, Republic of the Congo - Th196 P3 | ecosystem: Host-associated > Arthropoda: Insects > Digestive system > Gut ...
TTTGGAATTGATTAAGGAAGTTGTTAAACAGCTTTAAACTTGCATTACAGTAATATAGACAGTATAATGGAAAAGAATTAATTATGAAATATCCGCAAAAACGCCCGGTGCGTTTTTTTAATACAACAGGCCCTTGTAACCCTTGGGATCACTATATGTTGCCGCCCGAAGAACGCCTTGTGGGGGCGCAGCTTCACAGGTATATACGGGACAGGTTATACTGGATACTCCATGCCCCCCGGCAGACCGGCAAAACTACTTTTTTACAAAGTTGGGCCAGGGAGATTAACTGCGGTACCGAAGCTGTTGCTTGTTATGTAAGTGTAGAACGCTGTCAGGGAATAGCTGAATCCGAGCGCTGTATGCCCGATCTTTGCAAAGCTGTGCAGGATTATGCGACATTTTCTGCACTGCCTGTTCCCGAATATAAAACAACTGCAGCAAACAGTATGCTGACAGAAATTTTAATGAACTGGTCATCACTTGTGGCGCCCAAACCCCTTGTTGTGTTGTTTGATGAAACAGACGTACTAGAAGGCGAGGCTCTTATAAGTTTTCTGCGACAGTTACGCGGCGGTTTTGCGGAAAGAGGCGTGGGAACATTCCCTGTATCCATAGCGCTGGTTGGCATGAGGGATCTTAAAGACTACATCACCCAGGCGAAGGGAGGAATCCCTGTAAATCCCGGCTCTCCTTTTAATGTAAAAGAAGATTCCGTAACGATTGGCAATTTTTGCAAAAATAATGTGGAATATCTTTTTAACCAAAGAACCGAAGAAACCGGGCAAAAAATAACAGAAGAAGCCCTCGATTATGTATGGGAGCAGTCACGGGGCCAGCCTTGGATTGTCAACTCTCTTTTTAAAAGAGTTACCATGAGAGTTCTTGACGAAGACAGCCGCGAAACCGTAACGCTGAAACACATCATGGAAGCCCGTGAACAGATGGTGCTTGCCAGAGAGACCCATCTTGACGCCCTTGCGTACCGTATGGAAAACCCAAAGATACGCGCAATAATTGAAAGCCTTATTGTAGGTAAAACAGATCCATTACTCAGTGAAAGTGAAACGTTCCGCCTATGCCTTGATTTAGGCTTGGTAACCCGCGAAAAAGGCACGCCATCTGTGGCGAATCCCCTGTACCGGGAAGTACTCGCCCGGCAGTTGACCACCGGTCCACAGGATGCAATTCCCGAACCTGAATGGCAATGGGAAACGCCCGACGGCTCCCTCGACATGGATGCGCTCTTAAAGGAATTTCAAAAATTCTGGCGGCGTAATTCGGAACTATGGGAAGAAAGAATGAATTATACCGAGGCTTTTCCCCATCTGCTTTTAATGGCCTTTTTGCAGCGTGTATTAAACGGCGGGGGACATATTGACCGTGAATACGCCGCTGGCCGTGGCCGGATGGATTTAGCGGTTGAATATAAAAATACTATGTATATTATTGAGATAAAACTTATTCATTCATATAATACTCCGGCAGAAGTACTTGAAGAAGGCTTGGAACAAATAATAAGGTACCGGGATAAAATAGACAAAACAGCATCTGCCCATCTTGTTATATTTGATTGCCGCCCAGAGACGAAGGAAAAGCCGTGGGACGAGCGGCTTAGCTGGACAACAGAAGGCGGTATTACTGTTGTTGGGTGTTGAATGTATGCAGATGGTGTGTTTGAAAATAATTTGAAAATTTGGTAAAATACAGAGAATGGAAACCCAACAGCCATTAAGCATTTGAAAGAAGAAAGGGGCCATGAAGGTTGAAAAAACGAGTTTCGGGATATATAATATAAGTTGGGATATACTTCCGATGCGAAAAATTTGCTTAACTTGGGCGTACCCCTTGAAACTGTAGCATCTGCTACCCAGCTTGAGCCGGAGAAAGTGAAGGCGTTGTATTAGAAGAAGAAGTTATTTTTCTTTCTTCTTGATAAAAAAACAATAAAACTTTGGAGGATAAGATGTGTTGGAAAACTGAAGCTGGTATAGTTCAGTCGGTAGGAATAATTACAAAACAGAAGCCTAATGTATTTCCTGATTTTCTACAGGAATTTCCATATGTTATCTTTAAAGAAGAAGGGGATATGCTGGGGTTAGATTACCATTCTGTTTGTATCAATTTTGAAGTAGATTCCAGAGGGACAACTCCTGCCGAAGCCCTGCAAGGACTTAAAAAAGGTATAAATTCGTTTATTGATGTAACCCTGAAACATTTCCAAGATGAATCAAGTGCTTATACAGCATTAAAAGAAGAAATAGAAAATAGATCTGAAGTACGAGATATTGTTTACAGGGCATATACAGAAGTACTTGAAAGCAATAGGATTCTTTTCAATGAGAAACTGAGACCGCATTTTAAGGATTTATATGATAATGCAAAAAATAATTGGAACAGTATTTTTACCAACTATGATCATAAATATAACATATATACACCTGCATTTAGTGATGAAGAAATTGAGAACCTTATACCAGAAAAAATACCAGTAGAGCAGGTGGAGAAAATATTGGTTTGTTATTTTCGTATTGTTAATCAAAGGCAGTTGTGGTAGTATAATATAAAATGTCTCTATGAAATAAAGTGAGGTTTTACTTATGAAGGCAACATACTATAATTTTAAGTCTGTCAGAGACCAAGTACATGCTGCGGAACAAAATAAAAAATGTGATAAAGAATTTACTCTACCAGAAGATATAGTGGGTATTTCTATAAATAATAATTGGATAACCAAATGTTCCGATCCCTGCATATCAGGTTGGTGCCTAATTCACCTTCATATAAAGATTCCCAAAACACTTCCAAAACAAGTATCTATGTATTATGTGAAGGAAGCCCCTATTGCATATGTTACTTTTTTTCCATCTATATTAGATTTTCTTAAGAGAGAAAAGATTCTTGACCCTAAATTATTAAAAGAAGAAAAAAATGCTCCAAAGATACTACCAGGTGTTGCCCTATAATTTTTGTAATTAATATTAACAGGGCATGAAGAAATTTTATAAATTGTAATTAAGATGATTGCCGGATCTATATAATAAAATTAAAAAATCCCAATAATGACCCTGTTGAGCCTATTTTAACCAGAAGTATGCTAGAAGTTAATTAAGGGTAAGAAAGTGTTTTTCCAGTACCATGTATGCGTACAGAGTTATTGATATTCCCAACAAATTTAGGACAGAATGAATAATAAACTACTGTTATTCGGAGCTGGAGGTCATTGCCGTTCCGTAATTGACAGCATTGATCAAAAGCAATTTTCTAATATCGCTATTATTGACATGCCTGAATTGGTAGGGAAAGATTTTTTTTCAATACCGATTATAGGGACAGATGATGATATTGAAAGGTATTACGAAAATGGTTACCGGCAGGCATTTATTACTTTAGGAAGTATCGGGAACCCCGATAAACGTATTCTTTTGTATAATAAATTGAAAGCGGTAGGATATATTCTTCCTTCGATTATTGATCAGACGGCAATCGTTTCATCTTCAGTAAATAATGTCGGCGAAGGTGTTTTTATTGGCAAAGGCGTAATTATTAATACCGGTGTTAAGATTGGCGCCTGTTCGATAATTAATACCGGCACTATCATTGACCATGATTGTGAAATAGGGCAATTTGTGCATATAGCGCCCGGAGTTAATATATCGGGAAATGTGCATATTATGGACAATACTCATATTGGTACTGGAGCTTGCATAATTCAATCGGTTTCTATCGGCAGAAACACCATTGTTGGAGCCGGAAGTGTTGTGGTGTCTGATATTGCTGACAATGTTACTGCCTTCGGTATACCTTGTAAGGTACATAAGTAAAAAGTAGTTTAAATGAGCGTTTTAATCATTGCCGAAGCCGGTGTTAATCATAATGGCTCTATGGAATCAGCTAAAAGGCTTATAGAAGCCGCTGCCGCTTCTCATGTTGATTATGTGAAATTTCAAACATTTAAAACAGAAAAAATTGTAACAAAACAAGCTAAAAAAGCAGAGTACCAGCAAGCAAATATGAATGTTATTGATAATTCTCAATACCAAATGTTGAAGAAACTTGAATTAAGCAAAGAACAGCATTATGAATTAATTGATTATTGCAAACAATGCGGTGTAAAGTTTTTATCTACCGCTTTTGATATGGAAAGCGTTGAATTTTTATCGACCCTTGACCTTGGATTATGGAAAATTCCTTCCGGTGAAATTACGAATTACCCATATTTGAGACGAATTGCAAGAGAGAATAAACCGATTGTTCTTTCGACCGGAATGAGTACGTTAGAAGATATAAAAGAAGCGGTAGATATTTTATTAAAATATGGAACAAGTATAAATCATATAACTGTTTTGCATTGTAATACGCAATACCCTACGCCAATTCAGGATGTAAATCTGATGGCGATGAAAACTATAGCGAATGAAATAGGCGTTAAAATAGGGTATTCCGATCATACTTTGGGAATCGAAATTCCAATTGCTGCTGTAGCATTAGGGGCTACGGTCATAGAAAAACATTTTACTTTAGACAGAAATATGGAAGGGCCGGATCATAAGGCTTCCCTTGAACCTAATGAATTAAAAGCTATGGCAAGCGCTATTCGTAATGTTGAGAAGGCGCTTGGTTCTTCAGAAAAGATAATGTCTTCATCAGAAGCAGAAAATAAAAATATCGCACGTAAAAGTATTATTGCAGCAAAAAATATTTCAAAGGGGGATGTATTAACCGAAGAAAACATAACGGCTAAACGTCCCGGCAACGGTATTTCTCCAATGAAATGGAACCAAGTTTTGGGTACAAAGGCAGTAAGAGATTTCGCAGAAGATGAATTTATAGAATTATGAAAAAGAAAATCTGTGTTGTTACCGGTACCCGTGCTGAATATGGCTTAATGAGCCGTTTAATGCGGTTTATTAAAGAAGATGCGGATTTACAGTTGCAAATTATTGTTACAAATATGCATTTATCCGCCGAATACGGCGAAACTTATAAAGAAATTGAAGCTGATGGATTCTTAATTGATAAGAAAATACCGATACTGTCTTCTTCTGATACCGCCAATGCAATTGTAAAATCCATTGGAACAGGCATCATGGGTTTTGCCGATGCATACGAAGAAATGCAACCTGATATGCTCATGGTATTGGGAGACAGATATGAGATATTAGCAGCAGTTTCAGCAGCATTGTTCTATAAAATACCGGTAATTCATCTGCATGGCGGTGAAATAACAGAGGGCGCTTACGATGACGCTATCCGTCATGCCGTTACCAAAATGTCGCATTTGCATTTTACGTCTACAGAAGAATACCGCAAGCGTGTTATTCAGATGGGCGAGGATCCCCAAACTGTATTTTATGTAGGCGCTTTGGGGTGTGATAATATCCGGCATATTCCATTAATAAGTAAAGAAGATTTGGAAGAATCATTGAATTTTCGATTAGATCGAAAAACTATTCTTGTTACGTTCCATCCGGTAACTATGGAAAATAATACAGCAGAAAAGCAATTCAACGAGTTGCTTTCCGCCATAGATTGTTTTGAAGATTTACGTGTTATTTTTACAATGCCTAATTCGGATACAGACGGTAAAATTATTATGAACTTGATAAAGGAATATGTCAGACAAAAGCCGGAAAAAACAATATGGTTTTCTTCATTAGGCATAAAATGTTATTTATCGGTAATGCAATATATTGGAGCAGTAGTTGGGAATTCATCAAGCGGTATTGTAGAGGTTCCAAGTTTTCATATTCCGACACTAAATATTGGCGACAGGCAAAAAGGACGCATTGCAGCGGCGAGTGTGGTGAATTGCTTGCCTGTCAAAAATGATATAATAGAAAAATTGATAACCATAACTAAACCTGAATACATTAATCAGCTAGGAAATATCGTAAACCCTTATGACAAACCAAATACAGCTCAGGAGATCTTTAAAATTATCAAAAAGGAAATAAATATCCCAGTAACCAAAAAATTCTATAACCTTACCGAGAACAGCAAATGAACGATTTTTCAAAATATACAATAGATAAATCTGCCTCTGTACGTGATGCTTTGATAAAACTTGATACTTTATCCAGTGATGTGTTAACTTTATTCGTTATGGATGGGGAACGGCCAATCGGTACATTAACAGACGGAGATATTCGCCGTTTTTTAATCGAAGATATATCGTTGAAAGTTTCTGTAGAAAAAGTTATGAAGCGTGATTTTTGTTATATTAGAGAAAATGAGAGTAATGTTCAAAAAATTAGAAAATTTCGTATATCAGGGATTAAATTATTACCATGCCTTGATAAAACTGGAAATTTGGTAAAGGTAATTAATCTTAAAAAAAATAAGTCTGTTCTCCCTATAGATGCCGTATTAATGGCCGGGGGAAAAGGTGAAAGATTAAGGCCGTTGACCGAAAAAGTTCCAAAACCATTATTAAAAATCGGCGAAAGGGCGATTATTGATTATAACGTGGATAATCTTATAGATTATGGTGTTGAAAATATATATGTAACAACGAACTATTTAGCGGATCAATTAGAAGAACACTTTATGCACAAAAGACAGGGAATAAAGGTAAATTGTATCCGGGAAAAAGAATTTTTGGGAACTATAGCTTCGGTAAAGTTAATCCATGAATTAAAAAATGAAGAAGTATTAGTTATGAATTCTGATTTGTTTACTAATATAAATTTTGAAGATTTATACCTGCATTTTCTGGAAAAAGAGGCGGATATGTCGGCTGCGGCAATACCTTATTCAGTCAATGTGCCTTATGGAATTTTTGAATTGGAAGGTAGAAACATACAAGGGGTAAAAGAGAAACCCACATATAACTATTACGCCAATGCCGGTATTTATATTATTAAAAAGAAAATGCTTGAATTAATCCCTGATGGAAAATATTTTAATGCTACTGATTTTATGGAATTGCTTGTGTCACAGGGGAAAACAGTGGTTCGTTATCCATTGACTTGTTATTGGATTGATATTGGTAAGCCTGTTGATTATCAGAAAGCACAGGATTTTGTGAAGCATATTGGATAAAACTATGAATGATAAAAAAATACTTTGTGTCATTCCGGCACGCGGAGGAAGTAAAGGTATTCCATATAAAAATATTAAAAAATTGAACGGGAAACCGTTAATTATATATTCTATAGAAATTGCACGCAAAATATTTGAAGATACTGATATTTGTGTGACAACCGACGATCAACAAATTATAGATGTGATTGAAAGTTGTGGTATGAATGTTCCTTTTGTTCGTCCTCAATATTTAGCAACAGATCATGCAACGACTCAGGAAGTATTAAAACATGCTTTGTGTTTTTATGAACAAAAGGGATTGATTTATGATATTGTCTTGTTATTACAGCCAACATCGCCTTTTCGCTTAAAACGCCATATTGAGGAAGCGATAAGTTTATATACAAATAATTGTGATATGGTCGTTTCTGTAAAAGAAGCTTCTGCAAATCCATATTATAATCTTTTCGAAGAAAATGAGTTTGGTTATTTATATATATCTAAAGGTAGTGGTGATTTCACTCGCCGACAGGATGCTCCTACAGTATGGGAATACAATGGATCTATTTATGTAATAAATAGTAAATCATTAAAAAATGATGAATTTAATAATTTTTCACGAAAGATAAAATACCCAATGGATAATCTTTATTCAATAGATATTGATACTCCTTTGGATTGGGAAATTGCTGAATACTTATTGAAAAAAGGTATTATTAGTTTATAAAGTTATGAAATCTTTTTCTTCTATTATTCGGTTTGTTTTTTATAAAATCCATGTTAATACTAGACATTTTTCCATACCATATTTAAAACAACATAAATACCTTGAAAACTTTAATGAACCAAAATCAGCTATAGAACGCTCTTTTTTTCAGTACAGATGCGAGTCTTTTACGAACATTTTTTTGTCAAATTTAATGAAGAATTTTTTTTCCTTTCTGGTAATTATTCCTTTTATTTCTTTATTGTTATTAAAAAAGAAAACAAATATTCATAATAATACGAAATATAATGCCGTTATGTTTGATGGCTTATGTAATCTTTCTTACAATAATTTATTTAATTCTTTTGATGAAATACATAGAGTACAATTCGGAAAAAATTATTACCTTAGAATAAAAGATTTCTTAATATTATTAAAAGTGATAGCTTTTCGTCCTTTTAGCCCTTTTTGGATTATTAAAAATGCATATAAAATTGCTTTATATAGATTTGTAATAGATAGATATGACCCTAATGTTATCATTTGTGCATCAGAGTATTCTTTTACTTCATCGTTATTGACTTATTATTGTGAGCAAAATAAAATTAAACATATAAATATAATGCATGGTGAAAAGTTTTATTTTATACGAGATGCATTTTTTTATTTTCATCAGTGTTATATATGGGATACACACTACATTAACCTTTTTAAAAAATTAAAAGCCTATTGTAACGAATATATAGTATATGTCCCAGATAACCTAAAGATAGAAATAAAAAATGATAATTCTGATATTACATCTGAAACATACAAGTTTACTTATTATTTAGGTCTGGAAAATTATGATGAGTTGATATCAGTTAGAGAGTCTTTATTAAAAACCGGTGTAAATTCATATCAAATAGCTATAAGGTTTCACCCTCGTTATGGTGATTTCTATAATGTTAAGATGATTTATAAAATATTTTGTGATTTTTTTGTAGAAAATCCTTATAAAATTTCTCTTTCCGATTCAATATCAAGAGCGGATTTTGTTGTTTCCCTTTATTCAACTGTTCTATATCAGTCATATTTGTCAGGAAAGAAAATAATTTTAGATGATGTTAGTTTTTATGATAAATATGAAATGTTAAAAGAACTTGACTATATTATATTTAACAAAAAACATAGAAAATTATCAGAATTTATTCATTAGGCAGTTAATGAAAGTATTACATATATCACAATATATATCCATAGCAAAAGATAAAAAATTCTCAAGAAATATTTCCGGTTATGGATATATGGTATTAGATATAGCAAAGTCAGAAAGCGAATATGATTTTTCATCTCAAATAGACCTTATCACCCATAATTGTATAACTATTGGAAAAAAAATGGGTAATTTAGCGCTTCTTCCCAGGACATGGCTTGATATAATAAGGAATATGAGATTAAAATACATAATACAATCCTTAAAAATTATTTTACATACCCATTATAGTCTGTTTTGGATTTTGCGAATTATTTTTTATTATTTAGGAATAGGTCATATTTTATCCACCATTAAAAATAACGCTTATGATATTGTTCATTTACATGGAATATGTTACTCTATGGTTCCAGTAATACAATATTGTCAGAAAAATAAAGTAAAATTTACCGTAACATTACATGGATTAACGTCTTTTGATGAAAGTATAAATATAACAAAACAAGAAAAAATATTAGAACGAAATTTTTTACAATTGGTCAAGAAGGATAATTTAAATATTACTGTAGTTAGTTCTGGAGTAAAAAAACAAATACTGGCTTATTTGTCTTTGGAAGAAGCAGATAATATAACTGTTATTTTAAATGGTATTTATTTAACTCAATATGAAAACAAAATAAATGTTAGAAATATGTACCAAATTAAATTGTCCGAAAAAATTATTCTGTGTGTTGGCAATATAAATACCCGAAAAAATCAAATGAGTCTATTATATGCTTTACAATATATATCTGTTTCTATAAAAAAAGATTTTAAAATATTATTTCTTGGAGATGATAACACAGGAAATTTTAGAAAAAATATATATGATTTAGACATAAGAGACAATATTGTTTTTTGTGGTAATATTCCACGAGATATTATTTATGAATATTATTCTCAGGCAGATTATACAATATTAGTAAGCAAAGACGAAGGTTTTGGGTTATCCATCATAGAAGGGTTTTTATATGGATTACCTTGTATAACATTTGCAGACTTAGAAGCTATTAAAAATTTGTACAATCCTAAAGTAATGCATCTAATCCATGAACGTACCGATAAGGCTCTGGCCGATGGTATTGTACAAGCAGTTTCAAAAGAATGGGATAAAGAATTTATTAAAAAGTATGCCTGCCAGTTTAGCATTGAAACAATGGCTCGTGAATATATATTGCATTACAAAAGAATAATACATGAAGAAATCTAAATATTCATTTATAGATTTTGCTTTACCCTTATATATTGTTTTTGCCCCTTATACCCTGTTTGGAAGACCTGTTTTTTCCTTATATATACTTTTTATTTATTCTGCAATAGTGATATTGCTTAATAAAAACATTAAAATTTATCTGCATAAGAATTTATTTTATTTTGTTCTCTTTTTTACAGTTATATCAACAGCAAGTATACTTAGGCGTACTAGTACGCTACAAATAGGAGATATAAACACTTTCTTGAACCCTTGGGTGGTATTTTTGATTATTGGTGTTACCTGTACTGATGTTCACAGAGATAAATTTTATAGGGTTTACACTGTAATAGGCATAGTTGCAATGATAACTATGTATATTCAGTCGATTGGATTATTTGTATTTAATATACCGGCTGTTCCTATACGCCTGTTACCGGTCCAAGCGGAAGATGCGCATTTTTGGGGAAATTTTGAGGGAGCAAGGCCGTCCGCCTTTTTTACTGAACCACAGGCTTATGCCTCATACATGTTGCCTTTATTGGTGTTTGCAATCAATAAGAGAAAATACTTGTTTTCATTATTGATTGCAGTTTCAATATTCTTATCAACGTCATCTATGGGGATATTATTAGTAGGTATAATTTTTGTCGTATTCATTTTTCAAACAGAAAAATGGCACTATAAATTTATTTCTATTGTTGTTTTAGGATTATTAGTAATTGTATTTCTTTTTCTACCTGTTTTTCAAATGGCAGTAGATAAGATATTCACAACAGATTTCTTTGGAACTAATATACGTTTGACAACAGGTTTTTTCATTTATTCAACATTCGATATGCCTGATTTAATACTGGGGATTGGTGCAGGGCGGCAAGAATCTTATGTCGAAAATAATTTGTCATATATACCCTGGATTGAACATCTGATAAATACCGACCGTGTACATTTGTTAGGTTTTTCTACAGCCGTTTCAAGGATACTGATATCTGCCGGTGTTATTCCATGTGTATTATTTTTTACAATGTTTTTTAATATGTTTAAGCAAGAAGAAAAAACCCTGATTATGTTATTAGTAGTTATTATTATTAGTTCATTTGCTACTACGATGTTGTTTAATGCATGGTTTTTATTTTATTATTTAATATTTTTTGCTTGCTCAGATAAAGATAAATCAAGCGATAAATATTTTATCATAAAATATTAGGAGAAAATAGATGATTCGTGCAGGTTTAATTAGTACACATCGTGCCATTAATTATGGGGCTGTATTACAGGCATATTCTCTTCGTCTTAAAATAGAAGAATATTCAGAATATTGTGAAGTTATCGATCTAATGCCATCAAATAAAAAAAATACAGGGAGAGAATTTAATTATAATTTTTCCTCTATAAAAGCTATATTAAACAGCCTTTATCTATTTATCTCTGTTAAAAATAAAATAAAAATTAAAAGAAAAATTAAGAAATTTGATGATTTTGTAAATAAGAACATAGTAATAACTAAATTAAAATTTGTATCTTTTGATGATTTATATAAAAATATATCGAATGATTACGATTGTTTAG